>CEBV01022011.1_pt1 | contig 314257 bp, 244 predicted proteins | sample 554741 | NCBI WGS metagenome assembly CEBV01 (sample SAMEA3182070, study PRJEB8094) | gut metagenome | biome: human; feature: gut; material: Stool; isolation source: human stools | place: Canada | collected 2011-11-22 | reverse complement strand
GGAAAGATATATCATGCTCCGGTATTTGAAAATGGAGATTCCAGGAAGCAGTTGTTGGCCAGAAGCATATATCTTCTGTATAAGAAAGAATCATTATGGACCGAATCACAACGTGTCCGTGCCGGTATCTTGTTCAGGGAGTACCCTGATATAGAGAAAGCATACTATCTTTCCATGAGATTAGGATTGATTTATCACCAGTGCAGACATAAGGATGTAGCCTTGACAAGACTTGCCAGATGGTATGACGAGGTGGATAAATCAGGTTTCCTTGCCTTTGGAAGAGTAGCAAGGTCAATACAGACGCATTATCTTGAAATAATAAACTATTTTGAGCGACGTTCTACGAACGCAGCTTCTGAGTCCTTTAATGCTAAAATAAAGAACTTTCGCTCACAATTCAGGGGAGTGAAGGATAGAGCTTTCTTTCTGTTTAGGCTCTCGAAAATTTATGCGTAATATAAGAATCCCTCAAGTTTTTACGTTGATCCTTCAGTTGTTGGATGCTCCAATAAAACAGATAGAGATTCTAATTCGGGATATAAAAAAAGTGTAAACCTCGCAAATGCTTGATTTACACTTCTTATTGGCGGAGAGACAGGGATTCGAACCCCGGGTACCTCGCGGTACAACGGTTTTCAAGACCGCCGCAATCGACCACTCTGCCACCTCTCCAAAACTCTTTTGTAAGAGTGCTTCCTTTCAAAAGCGATGCAAAGGTACGTAAAATTTTGTAATAAGCAAGCATTTAGGTAAAAAAAGTTTTTAGAGAGGTGGCTTTTGATAATAAATACATATCTTTGTAAAATTAATAACACTTAGAAAACTTGATTATGAATAAGGCGATTATTACTGTAGTAGGTAGAGATACAGTGGGTATCATAGCAAAGGTATGTTCTTATCTTGCTAAAAATAATGTAAACATATTGGATATTTCTCAGACTATTGTTCAGGAGTATTTTAATATGATGATGATTGTAGATATGGCGAATATAGAAAAGCCTTTCGAGCAAATAGTAACTGAACTGGTAGAAGCCGGAAATGAAATCGGAGTACAGGTGAAATGCCAACGTGAGGAAATATTCAATAAAATGCATCGTATCTAAAAAACAGTATTGCTATGATTAATATATCCGAGGTTCTCGAAACCAATAAGATGATAGAGAAAGAAAATCTGGATGTACGTACCATTACTATGGGAATAAACTTGTTGGACTGTGCCGACAGTAATCTGGATGTTCTCTGTCAGAATATATATAATAAGATGACCCGCTTTGCTAAAAATCTGGTAAAAACGGGAGAGGATATTGCCAAGGAGTATGGAATTCCTATCGTGAACAAACGTATTTCTATTACTCCTATAGCATTGGTTGGCGGTACTGCATGCCATACTCCGGATGATTATGTAAAGATAGCACAGACATTAGACCGGGTTGCAGAAGAATTGGGAGTGAATTTTATCGGAGGATATTCTGCTATTGTTTCGAAAGGCATGACCCGAAGCGATGAATTGCTTATTCGTTCTATTCCTAAGGCTTTGGCTTGTACGGAACGTATTTGCAGCTCAGTGAATGTGGGATCGACTAAAACAGGCATCAATATGGATGCTGTTCGCCTTATGGGAGAAATAATCAAGGAGACTGCGGAATTGACTAAGGAGCGTGATTCTTTGGGATGTGCTAAACTGGTCGTATTGTGTAATGCTCCCGATGATAATCCATTTATGGCAGGAGCTTTTCATGGAGTATCGGAAGACGATGCTATTATAAATGTTGGTGTCAGCGGACCGGGCGTTGTGAAATACGCATTGGAACAAGTACGTGGTGAAGGTTTTGAGGTACTTTGTGAAACTATCAAGCGTACAGCCTTTAAGATTACACGTGTCGGACAGCTGGTTGCACAGGAAGCTTCTCGCCGTTTGGGCGTTCCTTTCGGTATCATTGATTTGTCACTTGCTCCAACTCCGGCTATTGGTGATAGTGTAGCCGAAATATTACAGGAGATTGGTTTGGAACATCCGGGAGCACCTGGAACCACAGCTGCTCTTGCTTTGTTGAACGATCAGGTAAAGAAAGGTGGAGTAATGGCTTCATCGTATGTTGGAGGACTAAGTGGAGCATTTATTCCTGTCAGTGAAGATCAGGGTATGATAAATGCGGTAGAAGCCGGTGCTTTAACTTTGGAAAAACTGGAGGCGATGACTTGTGTTTGTTCAGTAGGTTTGGATATGATTGCTATCCCAGGAACTACATCTGCTGCAACTATTTCGGGTATTATTGCCGATGAAACAGCTATTGGTATGATTAACCAGAAAACCACCGCCGTGCGTATTATTCCTGTAGTGGGTAAAGAGGTTGGTGATACTGTTGAGTTTGGTGGATTGCTGGGATATGCTCCTGTGATGCCTGTCAACCGTTTTAGCTGTGAGGCTTTTGTAAATCGTAAGGGACGTATTCCTGCGCCGATTCATAGCTTTAAAAATTAATTATTGCTTTTTATATGAGAGATCAGCCGGATTCGATAGAAAAGAATTCGGCTGATTTTTTTGTTTCGAGAGACAAGCGAGTCTTTATATTTCAATAATAAAATGCAATTAATTATTTTACTTGTGTGTTTTATTTGGTCTTCTGAAAGTATTTTGAAGGCAGGTTAAGATCTTATTTGAAAAGGAATTATAAAACTATCGGGGTATTTCTAAATGTTATCATTATTTATTGGTTAAAAATGAAAATATTTTACTGATATTCTTGCTGATTTTAAAATTAAATTCTTTCTTTGCGGAAAACAAAAATAAACTTTAACTAAACCTGTTAAAGTCAATTATTGTATTTAATTATTGCATCCGGGTGATAATAATACTTTGATAGTTAACCTTAATTTTTTTATGAAAAAGAATCAATTTTGTCGGGAGGTGAACTCTCCTTGGACAAGGAGACTTTTACACTCTGTCCCCATTGCCCTTAGTTTGTTTGTCGCAATTAGTTCTGCAGCAGAAGCAATGGCTGCGAATGTTACTGAAGTTTCTGTATCTCAGTAAGTTACAGAATTTACTGGTACTGTTGTCGATGTAAATGGTGATCCGTTGATTGGAGTAAATGTAGTAGAAAAAGGTACTGAAAATGGTGCTATAACGGATTTTGAAGGAAACTTTTCTTTAAGCTTATCATCTCCGAATGCTGTTTTAGTTTTTTCTTATATAGGCTATGTATCACAGGAGGTTTCGGCTAAAAATCAAAATGGTGCAAAGATAGTCCTGAAAGAAGATACTGAAACTTTGGATGAAGTTGTTGTTATTGGTTATGGAGCTGTTCGTAAGGCTGATGTAGCAGGAGCGGTTGCTGTACTTGATAATAAAAGCTTTAAGGATCAGCCTATAACGCAGGTTTCGGATGCTTTGCAAGGACGTGTTTCTGGTGTACAAGTGGAAAACAGTGGTGTGCCAGGCGGTAGCGTAAAGATTCGTGTGCGCGGTTCTGGTTCTATTAATAAAAGTAATGATCCTTTGTATGTAGTGGATGGTATTGTACGGGAAAGTGGTTTGGATGGCATTAATCCAGAGGATATACAGTCTATGCAAGTCTTAAAAGATGCTTCTTCTACAGCTATCTATGGTTCTCGTGGTTCAAACGGTGTTGTATTGGTTACGACTAAGACAGGGTTGGCTGGAGCTACTCAAGTAACTTTGGATGCCTCGTTTGGAGTTGCAAATGTATATAAACGCTATGATTTGCTTAATTCACGTGAATATGCTCAGGCTTTGGTCGATGCTGGAAAGAAAACGCAAGATGAGATGTCTGTTTATTTGAATGGTACGAATCCAGGAATAGACTGGCAGGATGAAATTTTCCGTACAGGTATTACTCAGAATTATAAAGTAGCGGTATCGTCAGGTAATGATAAGACTCAGTTCTATTTGTCCGGCAACTATATGGGACAGACTGGAGTTGTAATAGAGTCGAAGAATGAACGCTATCAGGCTAAAGCTAATGTTACGTCACAAGTTACTCCATGGCTGCATGTGACGGCAGATGTCAATGCTTCGCATAATATACGTAAAGGAGGATCTTTTGCTACTGGAAAAGATAATCCGATCTGGATTGCCATGAACTATTCTCCTACTATGCAGATGATGGATGGTAATAATTATGCGAAGGATCCTATTAACTCCATAGCCAGCAATCCTGTAGGTATTTTGCGTTTGCAAGGTGGAGAAACTATGACTGATGTGTTTACCGGACACGTAGATTTGCGTTTTAATCTTGCAAAAGGACTGACTTTTACGACAACTAACGGTGTTGACTATTACGATGCCAAATCATACAGTTTTTCTTCTAAACGGGTGAATCCGTCGAACAGCATGGGAAATAGTGATACCTACCGTATGATGTTGCAGAGTTCTAATAACTTTACTTACATGGGTAAGTGGAATAAGCACTCGCTGACATCTACTGCCGTATACGAAGTAACGAAGTATGAGGAACGTCTGATGAATATTTCCGGAAAAAATCTTTTGACGGAATCTGTCGGTTGGTGGGATGCAAGTATGGCTCAAAGCCGCGATGTAAGTAATGGTATACAGAACTGGGCACTGGTTTCCGGAGTAACGCGTGTGATGTATAATTATAACGACCGTTATCAGCTGACAGGTACTTTCCGTGCTGACGGTTCTTCTCGCTTCTCTAAAAATAAATGGGGATTCTTTCCTTCTGTAGCTGCTGCCTGGACTATCAGTAATGAAAAGTTCATGAAGAATGTCAAGGCTGTACAAGACTTGAAACTGCGTGCTAGTTTTGGTATCGTGGGTAATCAGGCTATTGATCCGTATTCTACTTTAGGACTGATGACGCAGACTAAATATAATTTTGGAACAAGCAGTGACTATGTCGGTTATTGGGCTAATGATATTGCAACTCCTGAACTTACATGGGAAAAGACTCGCCAGTTTGATGTTGGTCTGGATTTTTCAATGTTCAATCACCGTTTGTCAATGAGTGTCGATTACTTTGATAAGCGCACTACCGATGCTTTGCTTAAAAAGACAATGCCTAATTATAAAGGTGGTGCAAGTTATTGGGTGAATGATGGAGAAATCAGTAACCGAGGTGTAGATATATCACTGACTGCACATTTGATTCAGCATAAGAATTTTACCTGGTCGACAACTGTAAACAGAACTTATCTGAAGAATCGTGTAGAAAAACTTGCTGGAGGTGAAAACTATTATTTCTTCGGCTCAAAGCCGGCTTCAGGTATGGTGGATGAGGCTAGTATCATTAAGCCGGGATATGCAATCGGATCTTTCTATGGTTATATCTGGACAGGGCTTGATGAATCTGGTAAGGATACTTATCAGGATATGGATAATAGCGGAACAATTGATGGATCCGATCGTCGGGTTATCGGAAAGGCAACTCCTGACTTTACTGTAGGATGGAATAATACATTGACTTACAAAAATTGGGATCTTAACTTATTCTTCAACGGAGCCTTCGGAGCTGACAGATTGAATCTGGCACGTTTTACAATGGCTTCAATGGTAGGCGATTCTCGTTTTATTACATTACGTGAGGCTTATACTGATAATTTTGATAAGGTGGGACAGTCGGCTATATATCCGGGGCTGAAGGTGGCTGGAAATAATTATCAGGCTGTATCTACCAAGTGGGTTGAAGATGCTAGCTATGTAAGACTGGAAAATATCAGTTTATCGTATAATCTGTCGAAAAAAGTAACAAAGTTTGCCGATATCCGTTTGACGCTAAGCTGCCAGAATCTCTTTACTATTACCGGTTATAAGGGTATGGATCCGGTTGGAACAACTTTCTCTAATGATAATGTGGATGTGGATGCAGGTATTGATATGGGAGCTTATCCTACTCCTCGTACTTTTACCTTCGGTGTGCGCATGAACTTTTAACCTTTAATCAAATTGATATGATATGAAAACAAAGATATTTCTGGGCTGTATCATGGCAGCTTCATTGATAACTGTTTCCTGTTCGGACTTGCTTCAGGAAAATCCTCAGGGAAAACTTACTCCAGAAGGTTATTTCAGTACACAGGAAGAACTGGATATGAGTGTATATTCGTTGTACAGTAAAGTAAATTATTCACAAACTCGTACCAATCCTCAGTATCCTCAGTGGCAGGGAGATGATATTACGACCAATCCGGGAAGTAACAAGCAGGCCGCTGCAGAAATTGACCGTTTTGCTCCAGTGAACTCTAATAAAGGAGTAAAAGATTGCTGGTCCGACCATTATGCAATTATAAAAGCTGCTAATTTTATTATACAGAACGCTTCGAAAACTCCTACTGATGCTGCATCGCTGAATCAGGCTATAGGTCAGGCTAAGTTCTGGCGTGCTTATGCTTATTTTACGTTGGTACGCCTTTTCGGAGATATTCCATTGACACTGACCAATGAAAACGATGATTTCACTATGAAACCTAGCAGTGTAGAACAGGTGTACGAGCAAATTGTAGCCGACCTTACTTCGGATGAATGTGAAGGACTACCCGCAAGTTATAAGAATGCACCGGCTTTTTTGAATGGTGTAAATGTATATGTAACCAAACAAGCAGTAGAGGCTACGCGTGCTGCTGTGTATATGGCTATGGCCGGATGGCCTTTAGGGAAAGGAACTGCTTATTATAAAAAAGCAGCCGATGAAGCCAAGAAGGTGATAGAAGGTGAACGTAATGGAATATATGATATTCGTATGGATGAGAATTTTTACGATGTATATGCCATGAGTAATAACTATAATAAGGAAACCATTCTTGGAATTAATTATTCTCCAAATGTAGACTGGGTGCAAGATTCCCAACTTACTTCATGTGATCAGTTTGAATCACTTGGTGGATGGGGAGATGCATGGGGAGAAATCCGTTTCTGGCAGAAATTTCCGGAAGGTCCTCGCAAGGATGCCACTTATGACCCACAGATTCTGAAACCCAATAAAGATGGAAACGGGTATGAACTGCATAACTGGTATGACAAATCAGAAGACGGTTGGGTGATTCCGGAATGTCATCCGATGTTCAGCGTCTTTTCTGTAAACTGGGAACCGTCGACAAAGACTAATATTGATGCTCCGTATGATTATACGTTGCCTGCAAGTCAGAATATGTGTAATGGGCATCGTCATCGTCTGATACGCTATGCAGAAGTGAAACTGTGGTACGCAGAAGCTGCTGCCCGTGCGGGAGAAAGCGATTTGTCATTGGCAAAACAATGTCTGAAAGACGTGCGTAAGCGTGGAATGGTAGGTGATACCTATGGAACAAAGGAAAAAACGTATGAAGATGATGGAAAATGGCAAGTTATAAATGGAGTAAATATTGATGCAATGAATGCTTCACAGCTTGCTGAGGCTGCTTTAGAGGGACATGGATGGGAAGTTGCTGGTTATTGGGTTGCTATGGTAACTCGCCGGGCAGACCAGTTCCGTATGAAACTTCTACAGAAAACGTTTGAAGAACGTCAGGGCAATCCTGAAATTGAAATAGTGCCGGGAGTAAAGGTGAAAGAAGGTGTAGAAGTAAGCGGCTCATGGAATGATAAGATGGTATATATGCCTTATCCAGATACTGATTCGGCTAAAAATCCAAACCTTTAATTTAGAAGATGGTTTTCGGTTTTCAGTAAGGTATATTATATAATCGAGACTGTAGAGAGAGAAGGAGGTTCTGCCGGATAAAATGCCGGGGAACTTCCTCTTTTCGTGTTTTTACTGTAGCAGTAAGCTTTGGGGATTTTATAATAAATATTCGAGTTTGGAAAAATTGTTTAGGCGTAGCTTGGAAATGTATTAGAACACTGCTGGATTTGTGCTATCTTTGTGCCTGAAATATTTTAACCTGTATGACAGATTACTTGAATGAACTGAATGAAAGTCAGCGTGCTGCGGTGTTATACAATGATGGTCCTTCTCTTGTTATTGCAGGAGCCGGATCGGGAAAAACCCGTGTGCTGACTTATAAGATAGCTTATCTGCTGGATAACGGTTATGAGCCGTGGTCTATTCTTGCTCTGACTTTTACCAATAAGGCTGCACGTGAGATGAAGGAACGTATTGCGCGTCGGGTAGGAGCGGAACGTGCGCGATACTTATGGATGGGGACTTTCCATTCTATCTTTTCACGTATTTTGCGTACGGAAGCGGCTGCCATTGGTTTTTCTGCAAATTTTACTATTTATGATGCCGCCGATTCGAAAAGTCTGATCAAGGCCATTATCAAAGAAATGCAGCTGGACGATAAAGTGTATAAGCCGGGAGTGGTACAGTCGCGTATCAGTAATGCCAAAAATCATCTGATGCTTCCCGATGCCTATGCTGCCAGTCGTGAACTTTATGAAAATGACCAGGCTGCTAAAATACCGGCTGTGCGCGATATTTACCGGAGATACTGGGAGCGTTGCCGGCAGAGTGATGCCATGGATTTTGACGACTTGCTAGTTTACACCTATATATTGTTTCAGACACATCCGGAACTGTGTGACAAGTATGCTTCTCGCTTCCGCTATGTTTTGGTAGATGAGTATCAGGATACTAACTATGCACAACATTGCATTGTACTGCAACTTACAGAAAAATATCGCCATGTCTGTGTTGTAGGTGATGATGCGCAGAGTATTTACTCTTTCCGCGGAGCGAACATCGACAATATTCTGAAGTTTACAAGTTTATATAAGGATGCCCGCTTGTTTAAGCTGGAACAGAATTATCGTTCTACGCAGACCATTGTCAAGGCGGCAAACAGTCTTATAGAGAAAAACAGGGAGCAGATACGTAAGGAAGTTTTCTCTGAAAACGATAAGGGAGAACCTATTACGGTATTCAATGCTTACAGCGATGTGGAAGAAGGGGAGATTGTTGCAAACAAGATAGCCCAGCTCCGGACCAAAAAAGGATATTCATACGATGAATTTGCTGTATTGTATCGTACGAATGCCCAAAGCCGTATCTTCGAAGAGGCATTACGCAAGAGGGGAGTTCCTTACCGTATTTACGGAGGCTTGTCTTTCTATCAGCGTAAGGAAATAAAAGATGTGATAGCTTATTTCCGCTTGGCTGTCAATCCGAATGATGAGGAGGCTTTCAAGCGTGTTATCAATTATCCGGCAAGGGGGATAGGCAATACTACATTAAATAAGATTATTGATGCAGCCAATGTGCATAGAGTAAGCTTGTGGAAGGTGTTGAACGAACCGCTGACTTATGGAGTATCTTTGACGAAAGGCACTCACACCAAATTGCAGGCATTCCGTGATTTGATTGCCGGATTTGTAGAAGCGGTTTCGCATACCGGAGCCTACGAGTTGGGAAAAGACATTGTCCGTCAGTCGGGTATCATCAATGATATTTATCAGGACCGTTCGCCTGAGAATTTGAGCCGGCAGGAAAACATTGAAGAATTGATAAACGGTATGCACGATTTCTGTGCCGGTCGGGAAGAAGAAGGCAATACGCATATCCTGCTTACTGATTATTTGTCGGAAGTGTCGTTGCTTACTGATCAGGACAGTGAAGGGGCTGATGATGCACCCAAGGTGACATTGATGACCATTCATTCGGCAAAGGGACTGGAGTTTAAGAATGTTTTTGTTGTAGGCTTGGAGGAAAATTTGTTTCCTAGTCCGATGGCTGGCGATTCATACAAGCAGCTTGAGGAAGAACGCCGGTTGTTTTATGTAGCTATTACCCGTGCGGAAGAACACTGTTTTCTGTCGTTTGCCAAGACTCGTTTTAAATACGGTAAGGTGGAATTCAGTAATCCCAGTCGTTTCTTAAAAGATATAGATGCCAGATATTTGAACCTGCCTCAGGAGGATATCGTTTCCCGAAAGGTAGAAGAGGGGGCGAAGCGTTTTCGCCGTGAAATGGATTCGGACACTCCGCGGTATATATCTGGTAATTCGCCGTCGATGTTTGATGGAGGTGAAATTCCCGAAGAACCTCGTCGCTTCGTCAAGCCGGCTGCTCCACGTGTACTGCGTAGAATCCCTGCGGCGGAAACTTCTGTCGGAACTTCTGCTTCTTCTCCTGCTGTAAATGGAGTTTGTGCCGGAAAGCAGATAGAACACGAACGTTTCGGTATAGGCGAGATTATTAAAGTTGAAGGAAGTGGAGATAACTGTAAGGCAACGGTACGCTTCCGTAATGCGGGAGAAAAGCAGTTGCTGCTGAAGTTTGCACGGTTTAAAATAATAGAATAAAGATTGATAAATATATGTTGGATGTAACAAAAGTTCCTTCTCCCTGTTATGTTATGGAAGAAGATTTGCTCAGAAAGAACCTGAGTCTGATAAAAAGTGTGGCAGAACGTGCCGGTGTGGAAATTATTCTTGCTTTCAAGGCTTTTGCCATGTGGAAATCGTTTCCGATATTCCGTGAATATATTCATTACACAACAGCAAGTTCTGAATACGAAGCCAGACTGGCTTTCGAAGAGTTTGGCAGCAAGGCTCATACGTATTCTCCTGCTTATACAGAGACCAATTTTCCTGCTTTTCTGAAGTATAGCAGTCATATTACGTTCAATTCGCTGTCGCAGTTCGAGCGTTTTTATCCGCAGGCAAAGGCTTATCCGGAACATGTATCTTGTGGTATTCGTGTGAATCCAGAGTATTCGGAAGTGGAAGTAGAACTTTATAATCCTTGTGCTCCCGGAACCCGTTTCGGTGTGACTGCCGATTTGCTTCCCGACCGTTTGCCCGAAGGAATTGAAGGCTTTCATTGTCATTGTCATTGTGAGTCGAGTTCGTATGAGCTGGAACGTACACTGAAACACATTGAAGAAAAGTTCTCTCGCTGGTTCCCTCAATTGAAATGGCTGAATTTGGGTGGGGGACACCTGATGACACGTAAAGACTACGATGTGGAACACCTTATCGGACTGTTGAAAGGTTTGCGTGAACGCTATCCGAATCTTCAGATTATTCTGGAACCGGGATCAGCCTTTACCTGGCAGACCGGACCGCTGGTAGCATCGGTTGTCGATGTGGTAGAGAGCAGAGGTATACGTACGGCTATTCTTGACGTGAGCTTTACCTGTCACATGCCCGACTGTCTGGAAATGCCTTATCAGCCTAAGGTGCGCAATGCCGAAACCCTTCCGCCTGATGCTGTGAAGACTGCTGCTCGTGAGGACCATGTTTATCGTTTGGGCGGAAACAGCTGCTTGAGTGGTGACTATATGGGCAGTTGGAAGTTCGATCATGAATTGCAGATAGGCGAACGCATCATATTCGAAGATATGATTCATTATACGATGGTGAAGACAAACATGTTTAATGGAATTCATCATCCTTCTGTTGCTTTGCTCCACACTGATGGAGAACTGGAGGTGTATAAAACCTTCCGTTATGAAGATTATCGCGACAGAATGTGTTGATTATAAGTTACTTCTGATTGTAAGTCATAGCGTCCGTACACCTTCGAACAGGCTTGTGCGGACGTTTTTTATTGAAGATGCCTGACGGTTGGGATAGCTGTCGTTATCTTTCAAAAAAAATCGTACAAAGGTTGCTGGCTTTTGTACAAAAAATAAAAAAATATCGAGATGTTTTTCCTTAAATATGCTGAAGTTTTTTTCTACTTTCCCTGAATCTTGTTTTTGGAGGAAAAGAAGCTTGTGTAATTGCTTCAAAATGGGGTTGAAAAAGACAATATAATAGCTTTTGATGAAAAAAGTATTATAATGTTTTGGTAGTTTCGGAAAAAGCATTACCTTTGCACTCGCAATCGAAAAATCGCTTGCGCTAATTACAGAATGCGGAAATAGCTCAGTTGGTAGAGCATAACCTTGCCAAGGTTAGGGTCGCGAGTTCGAGTCTCGTTTTCCGCTCAAAGCGTGAAAGGTTTGCGCATGATTTGCCCAGGTGGCGGAATGGTAGACGCGCACGTTTCAGGTGCGTGTGTCGAGAGGCATGCAGGTTCGAGTCCTGTTCTGGGCACTGTTCAAATCTTTGTTTCGGAGGAATGGCGGAATTGGTAGACGCGCCACTTTGAGGGGGTGGTGACAGTTATGTCGTGTGAGTTCGAGTCTCATTTCCTTCACTGATAATTGCGGAAATAGCTCAGTTGGTAGAGCATAACCTTGCCAAGGTTAGGGTCGCGAGTTCGAGTCTCGTTTTCCGCTCAAAGCGTGAAAGGTTTGCGCATGATTTGCCCAGGTGGCGGAATGGTAGACGCGCACGTTTCAGGTGCGTGTGTCGAGAGGCATGCAGGTTCGAGTCCTGTTCTGGGCACTGTTCAAATCTTTGTTTCGGAGGAATGGCGGAATTGGTAGACGCGCCACTTTGAGGGGGTGGTGACAGTTATGTCGTGTGAGTTCGAGTCTCATTTCCTTCACTGATAATTGCGGAAATAGCTCAGTTGGTAGAGCATAACCTTGCCAAGGTTAGGGTCGCGAGTTCGAGTCTCGTTTTCCGCTCAAAGCAATGAAAGTTGCGTAAGTCGAAAGGCTGATTTTGCCCAGGTGGCGGAATGGTAGACGCGCACGTTTCAGGTGCGTGTGTCGAGAGGCATGCAGGTTCGAGTCCTGTTCTGGGCACTGTTCAAATCTTTGTTTCGGAGGAATGGCGGAATTGGTAGACGCGCCACTTTGAGGGGGTGGTGACAGTTATGTCGTGTGAGTTCGAGTCTCATTTCCTTCACTGATAATTGCGGAAATAGCTCAGTTGGTAGAGCATAACCTTGCCAAGGTTAGGGTCGCGAGTTCGAGTCTCGTTTTCCGCTCAAAGCAATGAAAGTTGCGTAAGTCGAAAGGCTGATTTTGCCCAGGTGGCGGAATGGTAGACGCGCACGTTTCAGGTGCGTGTGTCGAGAGGCATGCAGGTTCGAGTCCTGTTCTGGGCACCATAATTGCGGAAATAGCTCAGTTGGTAGAGCATAACCTTGCCAAGGTTAGGGTCGCGAGTTCGAGTCTCGTTTTCCGCTCTTTTACATATTGCAGAATAACTGCGGAAATAGCTCAGTTGGTAGAGCATAACCTTGCCAAGGTTAGGGTCGCGAGTTCGAGTCTCGTTTTCCGCTCTTTCAGAGAAATCGACAAATGTTGGTTTCTCTTTTTTTATGTCATAAGTTTGCTTCTTCTAGCTGATAATATATATATTTGTGCCCGCAATATTTAAATGATATAACCATGAAAACTTATGATATTTATTTTTCGGATGGAAGCTCAAGCGATAATAAAGGCTTCTTTATAAGAACAGAGGAAAAAGCCATACGTATGGCGGAGGATATGCTGGTAAAAGGGAATAGTTACATAGAGGATTATGCCGGGGGAACTATTTCGGTAGTCGACTCAGAAGGCAATACGGTCTGGAGTAAGCCTATTCCGGTACAGTGATTGTAAAAAGTAGAAGTATTAATATAAAATAATGAATTTATGTTCTCAGGGATAGTTGAAGAATATGCAGAAGTGGTAAAGGTGGTAAAGGATCAGGAAAATCTGCACCTCACGTTGAAATGTTCGTTTGTTGATGAGTTAAAAATAGACCAGAGTGTTTCTCATAATGGAGTTTGTCTGACTGTAGTGAGTATTCAGGATGGAACTTATACGGTTACGGCCATGAAGGAAACTATCGAACGTTCTAATATTGGTTTGCTGAAAGTGGGAGATAAGGTTAATGTAGAACGCAGTATGATGATGAATGGACGTCTGGACGGGCATATCGTTCAGGGACATGTAGATCAGACTGCTACTTGTGTAGCTATAGATGACGCAGAGGGCAGCTGGTATTTTACATTCAAGTATGCATTCGGTCCGGAAATGGCAAAACGAGGATATTTTACTGTTGACAAAGGTTCGGTTACAGTGAATGGAGTTAGTCTGACGGTCTGTAATCCGACTGAAGATACTTTCCAGGTTGCCATTATCCCATATACCTATGAGCATACCAACTTCCATACGTTTCAGGTTGGTAGCGTAGTGAACTTGGAGTTTGATATTATCGGCAAGTATTTGAGCCGCATGATGCAGTTGACAAAATAAGGTAGCTGTATTTGTAAGACTTATCCCCGCCATATTTTATGACGGGGATAATTTTTTTATGCAGCAGAAGAAGAATTGTGTTTTCTGCTCTTTTCGTATCTGTTGTTCTGATATGTCTGGTGACTGCCTATAAATCTTTCAGTAAAATCTGACTGTTGTTGTACATATATTCCTTGCGTGCATGCTCCAGAATTTTCCATGAGTCAGAATATTGCTGGCGATCTACCTTGAAATCTTCGGAACCGGCAGAATCTAGTTTCTCCAGCAGTGTACCTACTGTAAGTTTATTGATGTCTATGCCCGGAAGATAGCGTACATCGCCTTTTTTCTCTTCTATTGTTTCGAAAATCAGATGTATGTCTTGCAGTTCATATAAGATCCGTTTGGTGAGTCGGATAGGAATTTTGTATTGTTTGCTTATTTCTTCTGCAGAGTAAGGTGTCTTTTCTTCTGCAAAACTCTTGCAGATGACTGAAAGTATAATGGTGCAAAAGAAATCATGATATCTGCGGCTGATATTTGCACTTTCTTTTCCGAAATCGAACGAACCCAGATTTTGGCTTACGTAGCTCATTTCAGCTCCGAAGAGGCAGATTGTCCAGGAAATCTGTGTCCATAACAAAAACATGGGAATGGCAGCAAAGCTTCCGTAGATAGCGTTGTAATTTGAAACCCATATCTGACTGTTTACATAAAAGAACTGAAATGCCTGAAAGGCGGTTCCTGCCAGTATTCCCGGAAACCAGGCGTGCTTTAATTTGACTTTGGTGTTTGGGATAAATATGTAGAGTCCGATAAACATTCCCCAGGTCAGTGCATATGGGGTAAGTCTTACCAGGAATTTCAGGATAGGCGCAAGTACCAGGAAGTTATCCATGTTCTTTATATATGTAGTCATAAAAATGGTAAGACCACTTGAAATGACTATCAGCAGTGGTAAAAGGAGAATCATGGAAAAATAATCAGTTATTTTGCGAAAGACTGAACGGGGGTGTTTTACCTGCCAGATTGCATTGAAGCTTCGTTCGATGTTGTCTGTCAGTATAAGAACAGTCCATAATAACATGATTAAACCGATTCCGATAAATATTCCACTTTGGGCATGCTCCAGATAGGAGTTTATCCACGAAATAATAAGTTCACTCTGCTGGCTTGCAACACCTTTGCGGAGCTGTATTTCCATTAATGCGTCGAAGTCGAATCCTCGTGCGATGGCGAACAGGATGGCAAGAATGGGAATAATCGACAGTAGCGTGCTGTAGGTCAGTGCGGAGGCACGTATCTGGATACGGTCGTTTAGAAACTGGTTTACAGAAAGATAAACGATTTTGATGCACGAATATATTTGTCGCCGTACGGGAGATATCTCATCTTCGGTAATTCTCCATATGCCGTCGGTGAGAAATTGTAGCCAGTTTTTTATTCTCGTATAACTCATGGCGATAAGGTTTTTCAATGAAAAAAGCAGTCGGTCTATAAGCCGGGTTCCGTTCTCTGCATCGAAATGCAAAGTGTCTGTCATTTATCTACACTCACTGTCACCAGTAAGTTCTAGCGGTCTACCCTCCGACGTGGGGCGAGCAACCCTCCTTAATGCCGGTTTACATGACCTTACAACTCCTAAGATGCACAGCACGCATATCGCTATACGTCTGGTAGGCTCTTACCCTACCTTCTCACCCTTGCCTTTCCGGTGTGGACTGGCGGTTATTTTCTTCTGCATTACTCTACCTTTGCAGGCAGCTTTCTGTTAGGAAGTAGGATGCTCTGTGTTGCCCGGACTTTCCTCTTGTACATATAAGTACCAGCGACAAACCGACCAACTGCTTTCTGTTTGCAAAGGTACGCAAATAAAACGAATTTGTGTCATTTTTGTCAGAAATATCTGCAATTCTATCGAACAGTCTGATAATGAATGTAAATTTGTCAGGCAGTAGTCGTTAACTGCGGTTAATAGGAAAGTTTGCTTTGTTAAAAGAGGGAAAAAAGATGTTGTGTAGAGTACAATCGTATGAATTTTGTTCTACTTTAGCAAATAAAATGTTAAATAAGAGTTGAAATTAACAATTTAAATGATATAAACATATGAAAAAGGCAACTAAAATCGCATTTGGAGCAGTCGCAGTATTGGCTGTCAGTGCAGGGGTGGCAGGGGTTACTACTTATACTCTTATGCAGTCTAGACAAGACAAAAATTTGTCTTTTTATGATGAATTCCAGACAGCGTCTAATGTGCGCTATGCAGCTTTGGATGCAACTAGCATGCAGCCGATTGATTTGACTAAAGCGGCAGAAAGTTCTTTGAACTCTGTTGTACATATTATGTCTGTACAGAGAAGTAAAGTGAAAACAATACAGAGTCAGCCTGATATATTTGATTTCTTCTTCGGTGATGGGCGCGGACGTCAGCAGCAGGTGCAAACTCCTGAACAGCGTGGATTTGGTTCGGGTGTAATTATTTCGAAGGATGGTTATATTGTAACCAATAATCACGTAATTGATGGAGCTGATGAAATTTCTGTCAAGTTGCACGACGGTCGTGAAATGAAAGGACGTGTAATTGGTACAGACCCGACTACCGATTTAGCATTGGTTAAAATAGAAGGTGATGATTTTCCTGCCATACCGGTTGGTGATTCTGAACGCTTGAAAGTTGGAGAATGGGTACTGGCTGTAGGTAATCCGTTTAATTTGGGTTCTACAGTAACTGCTGGTATTGTCAGTGCTAAGGCTCGTGGACTTGGTGCTAATGGTGTAGAGTCGTTTATCCAGACTGATGCTGCCATTAATCAGGGAAACAGTGGTGGTGCGTTAGTTAATGCTAATGGAGAATTGGTAGGTATTAATGCTATGTTGGTATCTCCTACAGGAGCTTATTCGGGTTACGGATTTGCTATTCCTACAAGCATTATGACAAAGGTTGTTACAGACCTGAAGCAATACGGTACTGTACAACGTGCTCTGTTGGGTATTGCAGGACGAAACATGGGTGATGAAACTTATCCGGATGAAATCCGTAAGGAACAGAAAGAGCTGGGCATCAACGATGGTGTACAGGTTGTTGAAGTGACAGAAGGTGGTTCGGTAGATGGCGTTTTGGAAAAGAACGACGTTATAATGGAATTGAACGGAAAGAAAGTGAAGACCATGGCCGAATTACAAGGATCACTGGCTAAATATCGTCCGGGTGATAAGATTAAATTGAAAGTATGGCGTGATAAGAAAGAAAAGACTTTCACTGTAACACTGAAAAATGCCCAAGGTAATACTAAGATTGTAAAGAATGCTGATATGGAATTACTGGGAGCAGCATTCCGCGAAGTGCCTGCCGAATTGAAGAAACAACTGAATTTAGGTTATGGTGTTCAGGTAACAGGAGTAAGTGAAGGCAGAATGGCAGATTCTGGTATCCGTAAAGGATTTATCATACTGAAAGCTAACGGAAAACAACTGAAAACAGTGCAGGATCTGGAAGAAGTTATGAAAGCGGCTTCTCAATCTCCTGATCAGGTATTGTTTATGGTAGGTATATATCCGTCAGGAAAACGTGCCAACTATGCAGTAGATTTATCACAGAATTAAGTATAATAAACAGGTATTGTTTTTGAAGTAAAAAGATATGTTTGAAAAGTCCGAAGGGTTTACTCTTCGGACTTTTGCTTTTTGCTACCTCGACATTGCGTTTTGGTTTATATTGGAGTGGAATGTATACCTAAAGCTAGGTATTTTGTGCTAAAAGCCTTTCTCAGGGTAAAAAAAGAGAGGATATTTAGAACGGTGTCTCTTTTTTTGCTACTTTTGCACAGATTTTGGCTGCATGTGCCGAATGACGCGGCGGCGGCTTAAACGAAGATAATAACTAAAACATAAAGCATGATACACAAAGTATTAATCGCTAACCGTGGCGAAATTGCTGTGCGCGTGATGCGTTCTTGCCGTGAAATGGGCATTCGTACCGTGGCAGTCTTTTCGGAAGCTGATAGAACGGCACGCCACGTACTTTATGCAGATGAGGCTTGCCTGATTGGTCCGGCAGCATCTCGTGAAAGCTATCTGAATATTGATAAAATTATCATGGCGGCTAAGCGCCATGGAGTGGATGCAATTCATCCGGGATATGGTTTCTTATCGGAAAACTCCGAGTTTGCACGTCGTTGTCGTGAAGAAGGAATCATTTTTATCGGTCCTGATCCTGAAACAATGGATGCGATGGGCGATAAGATTTCTGCACGTAAACACATGATTGCTGCGGGAGTGCCGGTGGTTCCTGGTACGGAACAGCCTTTGCAGAGTGTAGAGGAAGCAAAAGAAATCTGTAATCGTATCGGTTATCCGGTTATGCTGAAGGCTTCTATGGGAGGCGGTGGTAAAGGTATGCGCCTTATTCATAGTGAGTCTGAAGTGGAAGAAGCTTATAATACAGCTCGTTCGGAATCTATGTCATCATTTGGTGATGATACAGTTTATCTGGAGAAATTTGTAGAGGAACCGCATCATATTGAATTCCAGATTTTAGGAGATAATTATGGTAATGCGGTACATCTGTTCGAACGCGAATGTTCTATTCAGCGTCGTAACCAGAAGATTGTAGAAGAAACTCCGTCTCCGTTTGTTACTCCTGAATTACGCCAGAAAATGGGTGAGGCTGCTGTAGCGGCTGCCAAGGCTGTAAATTATAAGGGAGCAGGAACAATTGAATTCCTTGTTGACAAACACCGCAATTTCTATTTCCTTGAAATGAATACTCGTCTTCAGGTAGAACATCCTATTACAGAAGAAGTTGTAGGTGTTGACTTGGTAAAGGAACAGCTCCGTATTGCAAACAATGTGCCTCTTCATTTCAAACAGGAAGATCTGAAGCAGCGTGGTCATGCTATCGAATGTCGTATTTGCGCAGAGGACTCTGAAAATAACTTTATGCCTTCACCGGGAGTTATCCGTCAGTTGATGGAACCCAACGGTATCGGTGTTCGTATCGATAGCTATGTATACGAAAGTTATGAAATTCCTATTTATTATGACCCGATGATCGGTAAGCTGATCGTATGGGCTACTACTCGTGAATTTGCTATCGAACGTATGCGCCGTGTGCTTTACGAATACAAGATTACCGGCTTGAAAACAAATATCGGTTATTTGCGTCACATCATGAATGTACCTGATTTTGTAGAAGGTCATTATAATACCTTGTTTATACCAAAGCATCAGGATATGTTGCGTGAATGGGCTGGTCAGAAGGAAGAAGAAACTGAAAATATTGCTATGATTGCAGCATACATCGACTATCTGATGAATCTGGAAGAGAATAATTCTGGCTCTTCAGACAATCGTCCTATCAGTCGTTGGCGTGAGTTCGGATTGAAAAAAGGTGTATTGCGAATTTAAAGAAGATATTTATGGAAATACATATAGGTGATAGAGTTGCTGACGTTACGTTGGTTAGCAAGGAAGGCAATAAAGTACAGTTGACTATCGACGGTGTTCCTTACGATGTTGATATTGTAATGGCAGAAAACGGTAGTTGTTCTATTTTGCATGAAGGAAAATCGTATAATGCAGAACTGATCCGTAAAGAAGGCGGAAAGAGTTATACGGTAAATGCTCATTACCAGTCATATAATATTGATATTATAGATTCGCAGGCAAAATACCTTCGCATGCGTAAGGGAGCTGATGAGAAACAGCAGGATAAGATTGTTTCTCCTATGCCGGGTAAAGTGGTTAAGATTCCAGTAAAGGCTGGCGACCGCTTGCAGGCTGGTGATATCGTGGTTGTGATAGAAGCCATGAAGATGCAGAGTAATTACAAAGTAAACAGCGAATGTGTTGTAAAAGAAATCTTCGTAAATGAAGGTGACTCTGTAAACAGTAACCAGGTTATCATGACACTGGATGTGATTAAAGAGGAGGATTAAATTTATGACAACAGCAGAACAATATAAAAAATTTGAGGAGCTGGATAAACTGGCTGCTCAGGGTGGAGGAGTAGAGCGTGTTGAAAAGCAACATGCCAATGGTCATATGACTGCTCGCGAACGTATTGATATGTTGCTCGATAAAGGTACGTTCAATGAAATTGATAAGTTTGTGGTTCATCACTGTACTGATTTCGGTATGGAGAAAAAACATATTCCTGGTGACGGTATCGTTTGTGGATATGGTAAAATTGATGGACGTTTAGTATATGTTTATGCTTACGACTTTACCGTATATGGTGGAACACTTAGTGCTACCGGTGCACAGAAGATTGTAAAGGTACAGCAACTGGCATTGAAAAACGGTGCTCCGGTAATTGCTTTGAATGACTCGGGTGGCGCACGTATTCAGGAAGGTGTGGGAAGTATTTCCGGATATGCTTCAATTTTCTATCAGAATACTATTGCATCAGGTGTTATCCCTCAGATTTCAGCAATTCTTGGTCCGTGTGCAGGAGGTGCTTGTTACTCTCCGGCATTGACAGACTTTATCTTCATGGTAAAGGAAAAGAGTCACATGTTTATCACTGGTCCGGATGTAGTAAAGGCTGTTACTCATGAAGAAGTTGATAAGGAAGAATTAGGTGGTGCATATACTCATAGCAGTAAGAGTGGTGTTACTCACTTCCTTTGTGAAACAGAAGAAGAAACTTTGATGAGCATTCGTGAGCTGCTGAGTTTCTTGCCTTCTAACAACATGGAAGATGCTCCTTCTATTCCTTGTACAGATGATATCCGTCGTGCAGAAGAATCACTGATGACAGTTATTCCTGACGACCCGAACATGCCATATGATATCAAAAACATCATCGAACCGATAGTCGACAATCATTATTTCTTTGAGGTTATGCCTCACTTTGCAAAGAATATTGTAGTCGGTTTTGCTCGTTTGGGTGGACGTTCTGTAGGTATCGTTGCCAATCAGCCGGCATATCTGGCAGGTGTGCTTGATATTGACGCTTCTGACAAGGCTTCTCGTTTCATCCGTTTCTGCGACTGTTTCAATATTCCTATTGTAACATTCGAAGATGTACCGGGGTTCTTGCCAGGATGTACACAGGAACACAATGGTATTATCCGTCACGGTGCAAAGATTGTATACGCTTATGCAGAAGCTACTGTTCCTAAAATAACAGTAATTACACGTAAGGCTTACGGAGGTGCATACATCGTTATGAATAGTAAACCTATTGGTGCTGATGTGAACTTCTCTTATCCTACAGCTGAAATTGCTGTAATGGGAGCAGACGGTGCTGTGAATATTCTGTATCGTAAAGCTACGGCGGAAGAAAAAGCTAAGGCTGTAGAAGAATACAAGGAGAAATTCTCTAATCCGTATCGTGCAGCTGAACAGGGCTATATCGATGAAATCATTCTTCCGAAAGATACTCGTTATAAATTGATTCAGGCACTTGAAATGACTCAGAATAAGAGTGTAAGCAATCCTCCGAAGAAACACGGTAACATGCCTTTGTAATTGATTTGAAGGAAATAATATAAATTTAGCCATCTCAACCTAATCCGTTGGGATGGCTTTTTTGTTTTAATTCCATATAACTTCATGATATAGCACAACTGTTGTGCTTATTATTGTGCTTTATTTGTTTTTTAAGCAGACTGTATCGTTTGCAAGGCAACAGAAGTTTATTGAATATAATTCTTAAAATAATATTAAGTAGTATTTAAACACCTTTGAAAGCGTAGCGGTCAGTTCGAGGTTTCCTCTTTTTATATCGATTTTTTTGTATCTTTGAAGCGATAATTATTTAAGCTATTAGTATATGATGAAAAAATGGATAATGATGGCAGCATTATTTGGCTGTCTGTTTGCCGGAGTCTCTACAGTACAAGCACAGGAAGTTACTCCTGATGAAGTAGGATATATAGTTAAAGTGGGTGATGAAGCTCCCGATTTTGAAATGACTTTAACCGACGGTCAGAAAGTAAAATTATCTTCTTTGCGTGGGAAAGTTGTGATGCTTCAGTTTACAGCAAGCTGGTGTGGGGTTTGCCGTAAAGAAATGCCTTTTATCGAGAAGGATATCTGGCAGAAACATAAAGATAATGCTTCATTTGCGCTTTATGGAGTAGACCGTGATGAACCTTTGGAAAAGGTTAAAGCTTTTGCAAAGCAGACGAAAGTAACATATCCGCTTGGACTTGATCCGGGAGCAGATATCTTTGCTAAATATGCGGTTCGTAACGCTGGTATCACCCGCAACGTGTTAATCGACAAGACTGGCAAGATTGTGATGATGACACGTTTATATAACGAGGAAGAGTTCTCTGCTTTGTGTAAGAAAATAGATGAACTGCTGAAATGATGCGGCTTAAGTATACATTACTCATCCTATGCTGTCTGGTCGTTCTTCCTGGGTTTTCTCGTAAGAAAAAGACTTCGGGATATGAACCTCTATTTGGAAAATCACAGGCAGCCTACCAGATTACTTCCAGTTCATTAAAAGGGGCTACCTTCTATTTGGTCAGCGGTCATGGAGGACCAGATCCGGGATGTATCGGCAAGTATAGAGGAAAGGAACTGCACGAAGATGAATATGCCTATGATATTGTTTTGCGTTTAGGCAGAGAATTGCTGAAACGTGGTGCTAAGGTTCATTTTATTATTCAGGACAAGAAAGATGGAATCCGAAATGCTGCGATATTGAATAACAGTAAGCGGGAAACATGTATGGGTGAAGCAATTCCATTGAATCAGGTAGCAAGGTTGCAACAGCGTTGTGATGCTATTAACCGGTTATATCGTAGAGATAATAGCAATTATAAACGTGCAATCTTTGTTCATGTGGATAGCCGTAGCAGAGGTAAACAGACGGATGTTTTCTTTTATCACTCACCTGGCAGTAAATATGGAAAACGTCTTGCCGATCAGTTGAAGCGTACTTTTACTGCAAAATATGACCGTCATCAGCCTAATAGAGGATTCAATGGAACGGTTAGTTCGCGTAACTTGTTTGTCCTTCGGAACTCAACGCCTTATGCTGTTTTTTTGGAATTAGGAAATATTCAGAACGCACGCGATCAGCAGCGTTTGGTGATACCCGACAATCGTCAGGCATTAGCCAACTGGATTGCTGAGGCTATGGTTAGCGATTATAAGAAAAGTAAGTAGTAACTGTGTGATATTCAGTTATTGAAGAGAAATAGTTTAATTTTGTCTGTATAGGATAGGCAGTATATAGCTAACAGCTGAACATTGAAAAAGCAATAGCGGAACTTCTGTTCATTGAGCAAAAGTTCCGCTATTGCTTTTTCGCCTGAACCTGAGAAACACGTTATTCAGATATAAAGTGAAACTCTCAAGCAGGTGATTTTTATTAAGTTCTGCCATGAAAAGTTTTGATACTAAGACCTTTCTTTTTGGGCAGAACTTATTGATTTTTTATTGTCGGTCAGGTTTATTCTTCAGCAAGTAACAGCTCCATTACCTGACAAGCTGATTTAGCGACAGAAGTACCAGGACCAAATATAGCCATAACTCCAGCTTTATACAGGAAGTCGTAATCCTGTGCCGGTATGACACCTCCTGCAAATACCAGAATATCTTCACGTCCCAGACGTTTCAACTCTGCAATGATTTGTGGAATTAAAGTCTTGTGTCCGGCGGCTAATGAAGAAACTCCTACTGCATGAACATCGTTTTCTACGGCTTCGCGAGCAGCTTCCTCCGGAGTCTGGAACAACGGTCCCATATCAACATCAAAACCACAGTCTGCAAATCCTGTAGCTACAACTTTTGCACCACGGTCATGTCCGTCCTGTCCCATTTTGGCAATCATTACACGCGGACGGCGACCCTCTTTCTTTGCAAATTCTTCAGTCAGTTCGCAAGCTCTTGCGAAATCTGCATCCTTTTTACTTTCTGATGAATACACGCCTGAAATAGTTCTTATTACTGCTTTATAACGTCCTACAATTTTTTCACATGCATCGGATATTTCTCCTAATGTGGCACGTACGCGAGCGGCTTCTACAGCCAGTTCCAGCAAGTTGCCTTTACCTGTACGTACGCATTCGGTAATAGCTTCCAGTGCTTTGTCTACTTCGGCCTGGTTTCTTCCTTCGCGCAGGCGACGTAAGTTTTCTATCTGTTCCTGACGTACAGCTGTGTTGTCTACTTCCAGAATATCAATCGGATCTTCTTTTTCCAGACGATATTTGTTTGTACCTACGATGGTCTGTTCACCTGAGTCGATACGAGCCTGTGTACGAGCTGCAGCTTCTTCAATACGCATCTTTGGTATACCTGTTTCGATAGCCTTAGCCATACCACCCAGTTTTTCGATTTCCTGAATGTGTTCCCAAGCTTTATGAGCCAGTTCGTTGGTCAGCGCTTCTACATAGTATGAACCACCCCATGGGTCTACATTTTTACATATCTGGGTTTCTTCCTGGATATAAATCTGTGTATTACGTGCAATACGTGCAGAGAAATCAGTTGGCAGAGCAATAGCTTCGTCCAGCGCATTGGTATGCAGTGACTGAGTGTGTCCCAGTGCAGCAGCCATTGCTTCGATACAAGTACGTCCTACGTTGTTGAACGGATCCTGTTCTGTAAGCGACCATCCTGAAGTCTGTGAGTGTGTACGCAGTGCAAGTGATTTCGGATTCTTCGGATTAAACTGTTTTACAATCTTTGCCCAAAGCATACGTGCAGCACGCATCTTGGCAATTTCCATGAAATGATTCATGCCGATTGCCCAGAAGAAAGACAAACGAGGAGCAAAGGCATCGATATCAATACCTGCAGCAACTCCTGCGCGCAGATATTCCAGACCGTCGGCAAGAGTATAAGCCAATTCGATATCGGCTGTAGCACCAGCTTCCTGCATGTGATATCCTGAGATAGAGATAGAGTTGAATTTCGGCATTTTTTGAGAAGTGTACTCAAAGATATCCGAAATGATCTTCATGGAGAATGCAGGCGGATAGATATATGTGTTACGCACCATGAACTCTTTCAAAATATCATTTTGAATAGTTCCGGCCATTTCTTCCAGTTTAGCTCCCTGTTCCAGTCCTGCATTGATATAGAATGCCATAACAGGAAGTACGGCGCCGTTCATAGTCATGGAAACAGACATCTTATTCAATGGAATACCGTCGAACAATACCTTCATATTTTCCAGTGAGCAGATAGAAACACCAGCCTTACCAACATCTCCCACTACACGCGGATGATCTGGGTCGTAGCCGCGGTGTGTCGGAAGGTCGAAAGCAACAGACAAACCTTTCTGTCCGGAAGCCAGGTTACGGCGATAAAATGCATTCGATTCTTCAGCTGTAGAAAATCCTGCATACTGGCGGATAGTCCACGGACGGAACGTATACATCATCGAGTACGGACCTCTCAGGTAAGGAGGAATACCCGCAGCATAGTTCAGATGCTCCATGCCTTCCAGGTCTTCTTTCGTATAAACCGGCTTCACCTGAATCTGTTCCGGTGTTCTCCAATTGGCTTTGATGTCATTGGCTTTTTGCCATTCCATACCATTTTGAGGATGGAATCCGGCATATATATCGATATTTTTAAAATTCGGTTTCATAGCATTACTTAATTCCTAGCTTTTCATTATATTCTTTCAAGGTCTCCAATACGTTGCAGCGTACATGTATGAAGTTTTCTATGCCGGCAGCTTTCAATTCTTCCATGCAAGCAGGAGCTCCTGCCACAATAAACATGGCTCTTCCGTTTACAGCTTTGAATGCCGGAATAGCATATTCTGCATATTCATCATCGCTTGAGCAAATAACAACGATGTCAGCGTTGGCTTTCATTGCAGCCTCTACTCCTTCTTCAACGGTTGGGAATCCCAGATTGTCTATTACTTCATATCCGGCACAAGCCAGGAAGTTGCATGAGAACTGTGCGCGTGCTTGTCGCATCGCAAGATTTCCGATAGTCAGCATGAAAGCTTTTGGACGTTTGCCAGAATGTTCTGTCTGCAAACGTAAAGCTTCAAATTCGCTGGCAGCACGGCTGGTTTCCAGTTTGGCAAATGAAGCTTCTTCCTCGTGATTATGTCCGCCACCACAGCAACATTTGTGTTCTGATGGAGTCTTTTCTCCTGCCAATTCGTTGAAATTAGGATACTGATTGGTTCCCAGCAGGATTTCTTTACGTTTCGAAACAGCTTCATGGCGTGCTTTGTTGCTTGTGTTAACAGCATTTTGTACGCTTTCGTCGAAGATAGACTTAACCATTCCGCCGGCCTCTTCTACTTGCAGGAACAAATCCCAGGCTTGTTTAGCAATAGAGACTGTTAAATTTTCAATATAATATGAACCTCCGGCAGGATCGACAATGCGGTTAAGATGAGATTCTTCTTTCAAAAGTAATTGCTGATTACGTGCAATACGTTCTGAAAAGTCATTAGGGGTTTCGTATGCTTTATCGAAAGGAGTTACTGTGATAGAATTTACTCCTGCAATAGCAGCACTCATAGCTTCAGTCTGAGTACGGAGCAAGTTTACATGAGCATCGAATAAGGTCAGATTGAAGCTTGAAGTTTCGGCATGAGCAATCATTTTGCAAGCACATTCGCATTGTGGGTTGTAAGCCTTGACAATATTTGCCCATAACATACGTGCTGCACGGAACTTGGCAATTTCCATGAAATAGTTGGAACTGATACCGAAGTTGAATTTGATCTTCTTTGCAGCCAGATCAACAGGAACTCCTGCTTCTGTCAGTCTGTTCAGATATTCATTTCCCCATGCCAGTGCATATCCCAGTTCCTGATAAATATAAGCTCCAGCATTGTTTAGTTGAAGTGAGTTGACTCCTATACAACGGAAATGAGGATATTCAGCCAGAATTTCTACCAACTCTTTTGCTTTCGATATGATCGGGCTGACATCTTTCCCTTTTTGAAGCATTTTGCCGATAGGGTCGAAGTTTATTGAGCCGTACAGTTTATTCGGATCATATCCTTTTTCTTTGAAATAAGCAACGAGTAATTCAGCCAGCTGAGTAGAATGGCGCTGACAAGTAGTGAAGTTAATTTCTATACAGTCGCAACAGATGTCTTTCAGTAGAGTTGCGATGTATTCAGCACTCAAATCTTTGGGTTTAATGTGGAAACCCAGTGAGTCAATTCCCTTGTTCAGCAAATCAAGTGCTTTCTGGTTTGCTTCAGCAGGTTCTTCTACACGAATGTCCTGACGGATATACCAGGTATTGTCATCTTTTTTATTACCTCTGATGTAAGGATATTCTCCCGGAAGTCCTTCAGTTGTTTTAAGTCCTTCCAAATCTTCTTGGCGGTAAAACGGTTTTACTTTAAATCCTTCGTTTGTTTTCCACACCAATTTCTTTTCGTAATCGGCTCCTTTCAAGTCGACCATGATTTTATCCATCCATTCTTGTGTCGATACGGAGGGAAAATCTGAAAAGAGTTTTTCTTTACTATCTGCCATAGTGAATGAGTGTTTATGATATTATGATTTAAGTTAGTTGGCATGGAGGTTGGAACCCATGCGAGGCAAATATACAAAGTAAATTGCACATCCCGACAAAAAGTGAGTATTTTTTTAGATTCAAATGTTTGACTGATTCTTTTTAATTGCCTACATTTGTGGCGCTTAAAAATATAATATTATGAATTGGCTACAAGATTTATTAACTAATCCCGACTCCATAGCACATATAGTCGCATTATATTCTTTTGTAATTGCAGTTGGAGTTCTTTTGGGAAAAATCAAGATTTTCGGTATATCTCTTGGAGTTACCTTCGTATTATTCGTAGGGATTCTTGCCGGACATTTTGGATTTACAGGAAATCAGTCCATCCTTTCGTTTTTGCAGGATTTTGGATTGATTTTGTTTGTGTTCTGTATCGGTTTGCAGGTCGGTCCTTCTTTCTTCTCTTCTTTCAAAAAAGGAGGAATCAGGCTGAACATGCTGGCCGTGGGTATCGTGGCACTGAATATAGCGGTTGCCATAATTATTTACTATGCTTTGCAAGGCCGGGTGGAAATTCCGATGATGGTAGGTATTCTTTGCGGTGCGGTAACGAATACTCCGGGTTTGGGTGCTGCCAACGAAGCTTTGCAGCAATTAGGTTATCAAGGGCCGGAAATAGCTATGGGATATGCCTGTGCTTATCCTTTGGGTGTTATGGGTATCATTCTTTCACTTATTCTTATCCGTTATATTTGTCGGGTAAATTTGGACAAAGAAGCTGATGATATCCAGAAAGAAGAAGAGGCAAACCCTCACTTGAAGCCTTACAACATTGCCCTGAAAGTAGAGAATGCAGCATTGAGTGGAAAGAAACTTTCTCAGGTTCAGAGCTTTTTGGCAAGAGATTTTGTCTGCTCTCGTATTTTGCAGGATGGACATGTACATATTCCTAATGCAGATACGGTCTTGCGTTTGGGCGATGAAATGAACATTGTATGTGCAGAAGATGACTCTGAAGCGATTCAGGCTTTCATCGGTTCGAAAGTTGATGATGTAGACTGGGATAACCAGAGTAAACAAGACAAGCCGATGGTGTCACGCCGTATATTGGTTACCCAACCGGCTATTAATGGTAAGACATTGGGTGAGCTTCATTTCAGCAGTATGTATGGTGTGAATGTAACTCGTGTCAACCGTTCGGGTATGGACTTGTTTGCTGCGCGTCAGTTGATTCTTCAGGTGGGTGACCGTGTCATGGTAGTAGGACCACAGGATGCTATCGAACGAGTTGCCGATTTGCTGGGTAATCAGTTGAAGCGTCTGGATCATCCGAATATCGTAACCATCTTCGTTGGTATTTTATGTGGTATCCTTTTCGGAAGTCTGCCTATTGCATTTCCGGGAATACCTACTCCAGTGAAGCTGGGTCTTGCCGGAGGTCCGCTGATTGTGTCTATTCTTATCGGACGTTTCGGACATAAAGTGAAACTGGTGACTTATACAACTATGAGTGCCAACTTGATGCTTCGTGAGGTCGGTCTGGTGCTGTTCCTTGCCAGTGTCGGAATCAAGGCTGGTGGAAACTTTGTTCAAACGGTAGTAGAAGGCGATGGTTTGCTGTATGTAGGTATCGGATTCCTTATAACCATTATTCCACTTCTCATCATTGGAATGGTAGCCCGCTGGCGACATAAAGTAAACTATTTTACATTAATGGGATTGATAGCTGGTAGTAATACAGACCCTCCTGCATTGGCTTATGCTAACCAGATTTCAGGAAACGATGCTCCGGCAGTAGGATATTCTACTGTATATCCGTTGGCGATGTTCCTTAGAATCCTTACAGCTCAGTTGCTTATCTTGTTTATGGCTGGATAAGATATCTGTGATATATAAAAACGTCCTGGTGTTGTTTAATCAGACATCAGGACGTTTTTTTGTATATCAGAATCAATTTTCTTTACCTGCTACCCAGATAGAGGAAGAACATACCGATAAGCACAAGCAACAAGTCGATGGCTTTGCTCTTCAAATTCTTTTCATGGAACATCATTGCACCGAAAAGAAATGAAACAACTACGCTTCCCCTGCGGACCATTGATACAATAGAAATCATGGAATCTTCCATACTCAGGGCATAGAAATATACAAAATCGGCAGCCGACAGGAAGACAGAAATCAGGATGATACACCAGTCCCAGCGGAAAGGAGTAGATGTTTTCCGTTTAGGCCACCATAAGAACATCAGTACTCCACCCATCATGAAAAGCTGATAAATATTATACCATGCCTGTACCTGCATGTTATTGAATCTTCCCATAAGATATTTGTCGTATAGTCCGCTTACTGCTCCCAGTACCGCAGCCAGTACTACAAACCATATCCATCGGTCGTGTTTGAAATCGATACCTTCCTTTTTCCCTGAACGGCTCAGCATGAAAAAAGAAATTACAGCCATGAATACACCGATCCATTGATACAGGTTCAGGCGTTCTCCGAATATCAGCATGGCACCTACAAGGGTCATCACCGGACGGGTAGCATTAATCGGCCCCACAATAGTAAGCGGAAGATGCTTCATACCGAAATACCCGAATGCCCATGAAGACAATACAATAAACGATTTCAGCAAAATAAATTTATGTACTTCCCATCCTCCCGAATCGGGTACATAAAAAATAGAGTCTTGTAACATCTGCGGTGCGAAGTGTGACAGCAGGATGAACGGAATAAAAATAATACTCGAAAAAAGTGTATTGAGCGCCAGTACAGGAAGTACAGCATTATTACTCAATGACTTTTTCTTGAAAACATCGTAAAAGCCCAGCAACGCTGCCGAGCAGAAGGCTAATAGTAACCACATAATCTTTTTATATCGCTTTATAAATTTGGCTGCAAAGTTACAAAAAATCGTCAAAGATTTGCATAGCTCATGCGGTATGTCTACTTTTACTAAATTTCTACAACTGCAAAATTATCAGTAAAGTACAATGAACGAGCAAGTCTTGCATAAACTGAAAGTGCTGGCAGAGTCAGCAAAATATGATGTATCATGTTCTTCCAGCGGGACCGTACGCCGCAATTCTTCGGGAGGTGTCGGAAATACTGTAGGAGGGTGGGGGATATGCCATAGCTTTGCAGAAGACGGACGATGCATTTCGCTTCTGAAAGTGATGCTTACCAATTATTGTATTTACGATTGCGCTTATTGTATCAACCGTATCAGCAACGATATACCGCGGGCTACTTTGTCTGTCAGCGAGTTAGTCGAACTGACCATGGAGTTTTATCGCAGAAACTACATCGAGGGACTTTTTCTTAGCTCGGGAGTGGTGAGAAATCCTGACTATACCATGGAACGTCTGGTGCGTGTGGCAAAAGACTTACGTACGATTCATCGGTTTAATGGCTACATACATCTGAAAAGTATTCCCGGAGCCAGCAGAGAACTGGTTCGTGAAGCCGGACTTTATGCCGACCGTCTGAGTGTAAACCTTGAAATACCTACCGAAGCTAATCTCAAGATGTTGGCTCCTGAAAAAGACCATCGCAGTGTGTATCTGCCTATGAGATATATCCGTGAAGGAGCACTTGAAAGTGCGGAAGAGCGGAAGCATCACCGCCATGCCCCGCGTTTTGCGCCGGCAGGACAGAGTACGCAGATGATTGTCGGGGCAACTTCGGAAAGCGACCGAGATATTCTGAAAGTTTCTTCTGCACTTTACGCTCAGCCTACCATGAAACGTGTGTATTATTCGGGATATATTTCTGTCAATACCTACGACAAGCGCCTGCCTGCTCTGAAACAACCTCCTCTCGTGCGTGAGAATCGATTGTATCAGGCCGACTGGCTGTTACGGTTTTATCAGTTTCGGGTAGATGAACTGGTAGATGAGGCTAGTCCGGATCTCGATCTGGAAGTCGATCCTAAGCTGGCATGGGCATTGAAGCATCCGGAGTTTTTTCCTGTAAATATTTATACGGCAGATTATGAAACTCTGCTTCGTGTGCCGGGTATCGGTGTGCGTTCGGCAAAAATGATTGTCATGTCGCGCCGTTTCTCACGTATTGGTTTCTATGAACTGAAAAAAATGGGAGCAGTAATGAAAAAAGCCCGTTATTTTATTACGTGCAACGAGTTGCCTGACAAGACAATACACGAACTTACTCCGCTGGGTGTGAGAAAGTTACTTGTTCCGAAGCCAAAGAAACGTACGGACGACCGTCAGCTTACACTCAATTTTGATTTCGATTAGCGTGAACCTTTGCTCGGGATGGATTGTAATATCATTATTAAGCTAAAAAGAAAATGAGTTATGTGGAAGAATCTGTTCAAGGAATTGAAACGGAAAGACCACCAGAGATATCTGGGTGGTCTGGATATATTTAAATATATCGGTCCCGGACTGCTGGTTACTGTGGGGTTTATCGACCCGGGGAACTGGGCCTCTAATTTTGCTGCGGGATCCGATTATGGTTATGCACTGTTGTGGGTAGTAACACTTTCTACGGTCATGCTGATTGTGCTTCAGCATAATGTAGCGCATTTGGGTATCGTTACCGGATTGTGTTTGAGTGAGGCAGCCAATAAATATACGCCGAAGTGGATAGCACGCCCCATACTGGGAAGTGCTGTGTTGGCAAGCATCTCTACTTCACTGGCGGAAATATTGGGAGGAGCCATTGCACTGGAGATGTTGTTTGATATACCGATTATTGCAGGAGCCGTACTGACTACGGTATTTGTGCTGATATTGCTTTTCACTAATTCGTACAGGCGTATAGAACGGGGAATCATTGCTTTCGTATCGGTTATCGGTCTTTCTTTTCTTTACGAACTGTTTCTGGTAGATGTCGACTGGGGACTGGCTGCACGTTCGTGGGTGACACCAAGTATTCCGCAGGGAAGTATGCTCATTATTATGAGTGTATTGGGAGCAGTTGTCATGCCTCATAATCTGTTTCTTCATTCGGAGGTAGTACAGAGCCGTGAATATAATAAGGAGGACGAACAGGCTATCAAGAAACATTTGAAGTACGAATTTTACGATACGTTGCTGTCGATGGGAATAGGATGGGCTATCAACAGTGCCATGATTTTGCTGGCTGCTACTACTTTCTTTGTACACGGCACTCCGGTAGAAGAACTTCAGCAGGCAAAATCGTTGCTCGATCCCTTGTTGGGAAGTCAGGCTGGCGCAATTTTTGCACTGGCTCTGCTCATGGCTGGTATTTCATCTACTGTTACCAGTGGTATGGCAGCCGGTTCTATTTTTGCCGGTATCTTTGGAGAATCTTATAATATTCGCGATATTCATTCTAAGGTAGGAGTGCTCCTTTCATTAGGATTGGCACTGGTGATTATTCTTTTTATTGAAAATCCGTTCCAGGGACTGATTATTTCGCAGATGGTATTGAGTATTCAGCTGCCTTTTACTGTTTTCTTACAGTTGTCGCTCACCTCGTCAAAGCGTGTTATGGGGCAGTACGCCAACTCACGGTGGAGCACGTTTGTGCTTTATACCATTGCCATCATCGTTTCGGTACTCAATATTATGTTACTTTTCAGTTGATCCTAAAATAAAGACTTCGGCAAGGTAAGTAAAAAACTTCAGCAATTTTTCAGAAAAACATCTCGATATTTTTCTGAAAAATTGCTGAAGTTTTTTTAAAGGATAAACATAAACTGAAAATGTCTTGATTGTACCCTTTGTATGGAGTTTATTTTCAGTTGTTTAATTGTTGTCTGGCTTTTAGTTTACGGAAGTGATAAATCAGCATTAGTACTGCCATGATAAAGGCTAATGTATCCGATAGCGGCATACTGAACCAGACTCCTTCCACACCGAAATGCGGCGGAAGTAAAGCCAGTCCGGGCAACAGAAAGACGAGTTGTCTGGAAAGAGAAAGCAGAATAGAGATGCTGACCTTACCGATTGACTGGAAAAACTGTGTAATCACAATTTGTGCGCCGATGATGGGAAACGCCATGACACCGATGCGAAGTGCCAGTGTTGCCTGTTCGGTCAGTTCATGATTGGTGGTAAACATTCCCACAAATATACTGGGGAATAATTCGCTTATCAGGAATCCGACAGTTGTAATGGTACATCCGGCTATAATACCCAGTCGGAGAGTCTGTTTTACACGGTCATAATGACGTGCTCCGTAGTTGTAGCCAGAAATGGGCTGCATTCCCATTGTGATTCCCATTACAATCATCACAAACAACATTTGTATTCTGTTCAGGATGCCGAATGCCCCGATAGAAAGATCTCCACCATACGTCAACAGACGGTTATTGATAAAAATCACGATACAACATGCACATACATTCATGATAAAAGGCGACATACCGACTCCGAATATATTCATGATGATGTGCTTTTTCAGCTTGAAGCTGGGACGTTTGAAGCGAATATAGCTTTTCTTATCGTAGAAATGATAGAGCACCCATATCATACCAACGAATTGTGACATGATAGTAGAAAGGGCTGCCCCTCTTATTCCCCACTCCAGTACAAAGATACAGATAGGAGCAAGAATTACGTTACAGCCTACTGTCAGTATTGATGATAACATGGCTTTCTTGGGATAACCGGTAGCACGCATGATGTTGTTCAGTCCTACCATTACATACGAGATTGGGCTTCCCAGCAGAATAACCTGCATGAAATCGCGTGCATAGGGCAGGGTACTTTCACTTGCACCGAAGAAATATAAGATATCATCCAGAAATATCAGTGTGATTCCTCCGTAAAAAATGGCATTGACGATACAGAGAATAGTAACATTTCCTAAAATGTCTTCCGCTCCTTTTATATCTTTCTGTCCCAGACGAATAGACGAAATAGTGGCTCCTCCTACACCAACCAGGGTGCAGAACGCGATAAGCAGGTTCATCAGCGGGAAAGTAATGGCAAGTCCGGAGATGGCCAGCGCACCTACTCCATGTCCGATAAAGATACTGTCGATGATATTGTACAATGAAGTCAGTGTCATACCGATGATGGCAGGTATGGAATACTGTAAAAGTAATTTGCCTATAGGTGCATTTCCTAAAACATGCGGATTGTTTTCTTCCATTTTGTACTTTGGTTAAAATTATGTGCTCAAAGTTAGGAATATGGCGTGATATTTCGGAACTTTGTACCGTTAAATCAACTAAATGGTAAAGAGAATGGATAAAACAAAATGTATAGCAGCCTTGTTCGACTTTGATGGAGTAGTAATGGATACTGAAACCCAGTACAGCATATTTTGGGATGAGATAGGTAGACAGTATTTCCCTCAGATAAAAGATTTTGGACGCATCATCAAAGGGCAGACTTTGACACAGATTTACGCAAAACATTTTTCGGGTATGGAAAAAGAACAGCAGGAGATTACTGCTCGTTTGAATCAGTTTGAAAAAGAAATGTCCTTCAATTATATTCCCGGAGTAGTTGCCTTTATGGAAGATTTACGTGCTCACGGTGTAAAGATTGCTATTGTTACCAGTTCGAACGACTTGAAGATGGCAAATGTATACAAGGCACATCCTGAACTGAAAGAGCTGGTAGACCGTATTCTCACAGCCGAAATGTTTACTCGTTCGAAACCGGCTCCGGATTGTTTTCTGCTGGGAGCGGAAGTCTTTGATACAGTAGTCGAAAACTGTGTGGTATTCGAAGATTCTTTTCACGGACTGGAAGCCGGAAATGCTGCAAATATGGCAGTCGTAGGCTTGTGTACGACTAACTCGGCAGAGGCAATTGCTGACAAATGTAAACTGGTTATCCCCGATTTTACTGCCTTCTCATTCGAAAAGATGAAAGCCCTGCTTGCTTAACTCGTCAGAATGAACTACATTTGCCGCAATTTTATTAAATTAAGGAGAAAACTTTATGGCAGGATATCTTTCTGGTGATACACGAAAAGTGACAACTCACCGTTTGATTGAAATGAAAGAAAGAGGTGAAAAAATTTCCATGTTGACCTCTTATGATTATACGATTGCCCAGATTGTTGACGGGGCTGGAGTAGATGTTATTTTGGTAGGTGATTCTGCATCGAACGTTATGGCGGGTAATGTGACTACATTGCCTATTACAATCGATCAGATGATTTATCACGGCAAGTCTGTAATGCGTGGTGTAAAGCGTGCACTGGTGGTTGTTGACATGCCTTTCGGTTCTTATCAGGCAGATCCGTTCGACGGAGTACGTAACGCGATCCGTATCATGAAGGAAACCGGAGCTGATGCTCTTAAGCTTGAAGGTGGTGAAGAAGTAATCGAAACAATAACAAAGATTATCGGTGCCGGTATGCCTGTGATGGGACATCTGGGACTGATGCCACAATCTATCAATAAATATGGTACCTATGGTGTGCGTGCCAAAGGCGATGCTGAAGCTGAAAAACTGATTCGTGATGCTCATTTGCTGGAAGAGGCAGGCTGCTTTGCCCTAGTTCTGGAAAAAATTCCGGCAGATCTGGCTGCTCGTGTAGCTTCCGAACTTACAATTCCTGTTATCGGTATCGGAGCAGGTGGAGCTGTCGATGGACAAGTATTGGTTGTTGCCGATATGTTGGGTATGACAAAAGGCTTCAGTCCACGTTTCTTACGTCGCTATGCAGACTTACACACCATAATGACTGATGCTATCGGACATTATGTAGCAGATGTGAAATCGTGTGATTTCCCTAACGAAACTGAGCAATATTGATTTTTATTTCACCGTTATTGTATGAAATATGCTGTGGAATAGAAACTTTTCTTTATTGATTGCAGCTAACATATTACTCTATATAGCGGTTTACATGTTGTTTCCTCTGATTCATCGGTGGATGATTCAAGCCTGGAGTTGTTCTGAACTACAGGCTGCAGGGGTAACAGCTGTATTCGGCATCGCTTTGTTCCTTCCCGGAGCTTTTAATAATTATTTGGTCGATACATTTAGCCGGAAAAATGTTTGTACCCGGAGTATCATGTTGCTGGCACTGGTAGGGATATTGTATCCTTATGTCTCTTCCGTAGAGATGGTTGTTTTGCTCCGTATTTTACAAGGAGCACTGTTTGGTATTGTCTTGATGGCAACCGGAAGCACTTTGGCCATTGATGTAACTCCAAGTAACAATCGTAATGCGGCAAACCGTGTATTTACCTGGAGTAGCATTGTCGGGATGTTGAGTGGTATTATTATCGGAATTGAGGGAGGAAATTATCTCAGTTTTGATACGTTATTGTATTTTTCTGCTTTTTTATGTGCGGTTGCCATTGTGCTTGTTTCCATGGTAACAGTATGCTTCCGTGCGCCTTTAGACCTGCCGTTGTGTTCGTTCGACAGGTTTATTCTTTTCCGGACCTTGCTTCCCGGAATAAATATGATGACGGTACCTATGGTTTTAGGTATGCTTTTCATTATGATTTCCAATGCTTTTTTTTATCTTTGCATAGGAAGCGGTTTTTTGATATACCTGCTTGTCAGGCAAGTTTTTACCAGACCGATGAATGGAAGGATACAGATTTTTATCGGACAACTTTTTACCGGAGCTGGTTTAATGCTGCTTTGTAATGCAGACACAGGTGAGTACCTTTACGGAGCGGGTCTGCTGGTTGGAATCGGAGTCGGATTTTCTATCGGGCAGTTTTTGCGGATGATGATACTTTTACCTTTACATTGTGAACGGGGGACGGGGTATCATACTTATCAGTTACTTTGGGAAACAGGAGTAATGCTGGGTATATGGATTTCGCAATATGTCCGTCAGGCTGGAAACAACAATCCGTATCAGGTAGCTTTGGGGATTTGTGTAATCGGATTCCTTTTATATCAGGTATATATACACCGTTATTTTACGAAACATTATCAAACTAATTAATATAAAAGAGTATGGCAGACGATAAAAAGATTATCTTTTCTATGGTCGGAGTGAGTAAATCATTCCAGAACAATAAGCAGGTCTTGAAAGACATCTACCTATCTTTTTTCTACGGAGCGAAGATCGGTATCATCGGTTTGAATGGTTCGGGTAAGTCTACCCTGATGAAAATTATTGCCGGTCTGGAGAAAAACTATCAGGGAGAAGTTGTGTTCTCTCCGGGATATTCAGTCGGTTATCTGGCTCAGGAGCCGCACCTTGACGATACCAAGACTGTAAAAGAAGTAGTAATGGAGGGCGTACAGAATGTAGTCGATACGCTTGCCGAATACGAAGAAATAAACAATAAGTTCGGTTTGCCGGAGTATTATGAGGATCCCGAAAAAATGGATGCCTTGTTTGCCCGTCAAGCTGAGTTGCAAGATATAATCGATGCTACAGATGCATGGAATCTGGACAGCAAGCTGGAACGCGCGATGGACGCATTGCGTTGTCCGCCCGAAGACCAGCCGGTGAAAAATCTGTCTGGAGGTGAACGCCGTCGTGTAGCTCTCTGTCGTTTGTTGTTGCAGAAACCGGATATTTTGTTGCTGGACGAGCCTACCAACCACTTGGATGCAGAAAGCATCGACTGGCTGGAACAGCACTTGCAGCAGTATGAAGGTACGGTGATTGCTGTAACACACGACCGTTACTTCCTTGACCATGTGGCTGGATGGATTCTGGAGCTGGACCGTGGTGAAGGTATTCCATGGAAGGGTAATTATTCTAGCTGGCTGGAACAGAAGACCAAGCGTATGGAAATGGAAGAAAAGACTGCCAGCAAGCGTCGTAAGACATTGGAACGTGAGTTGGAATGGGTACGTATGGCTCCTAAGGCACGTCAGGCAAAGGGTAAAGCTCGTTTGAACTCTTACGATAAGTTGTTGAATGAAGATGTGAAGGAAAAGGAAGAAAAACTGGAAATCTTCATTCCGAACGGTCCGCGTTTGGGAAACAAGGTTATCGAGGCGAAGCATGTAGCAAAGGCGTATGGCGACAAGCTGCTGTTCGACGACCTGAACTTTATGTTGCCGCCTAACGGTATTGTGGGAGTCATTGGTCCGAACGGTGCCGGTAAAACTACTTTGTTCCGCCTGATTATGGGACTGGAAAAAGTTGATAAAGGTGAATTCGAAGTAGGAGAAACCGTAAAAGTAGCTTACGTAGACCAGCAGCATAAGGATATTGACCCGAACAAGACTGTATATCAGGTTATCAGCGGAGGAAATGATTTGATACGTATGGGAAACCGTGATGTGAATGCACGTGCTTACCTGAGCCGTTTCAACTTCTCTGGTTCTGATCAGGAAAAATTGTGCGGTATGCTTTCGGGTGGTGAACGTAACCGCTTGCATCTGGCCATGGCACTGAAAGAAGAAGGTAATGTGCTGTTGCTGGACGAGCCGACCAACGATATTGACGTAAATACACTGCGAGCACTGGAAGAAGGTCTGGAAGACTTTGCCGGATGTGCGGTAGTAATCAGCCACGACCGTTGGTTCCTCGACCGTATCTGTACACACATTCTTGCATTCGAAGGAAACAGTGAAGTATTCTTCTTCGAAGGTTCATATACAGAATATGAAGAAAACAAGATGAAGCGTATGGGTAACGTAGAGCCGAAGCGCGTTCGTTATCGCAAGCTGATGGAAGATTGATAGGGTTTATTTATTATAATTTGTACGGAGTTGACGTTGGTCTGCAATGCATATTTACGGCAACTCCGTATCATTTAATGATGGCTTAATACCATTTTGTTATATGATAACCATATACTTGGCCCGTCATGGACAGACAGAAGAAAATATCAGTCGTATTTTTCAGGGACACCTGCCTGGACATCTTACGGAAGAGGGAAAGCGGCAGGCTGTAGAATTAGGCAAACGTTTGCAGGATATTCCACTGGATGCTATACTGAGCAGTGACTTGCAGCGGGTGATTGACACAGTTCGTCTTGCTGTAGGCGACAGGAACCTGCCGTGGCAGACAACGCCTTTATTGCGTGAAATAGACTGGGGAAGCTGGACCGGACTTCCACTCGACTCGGTAGACCGGACACATTTGCCGGCTGATGCTGAAACACGTGAAATGCTTTACGAACGTGCTGGAAAATGTCTGGAATATATCCGGCAGCATTACGAAGGAAAATGCATATTGGTAGTGGCTCACGGCTTGATAAGCCGTTCGCTGCGGGCTTATCTGGCAGGCATACCTGTCGATCAGCTGACCACTGTACCACACATGGATAATTGTGAGGTAGTCCGTCTGACGATGGAATGAGGAGAAAGGGCATAAAAAACACCACAGAAGAAAAAGTTATATTTTCCATACTAATGATGGAGAAACTTTATCTTCTGTGGTGAAAATAATAAATCTGGTTTAGTTGTGAACCATTGTTCCAATGTTCTCTCCAGACATGACTTTCTTCAGGTTACCTACTGTATCCATATCGAATACGATAATCGGCAGGTTGTTTTCCTTACACATACAAGTAGCGGTCAGGTCCATTACTTTCAAGCCACGTGCCAGAACTTCGTCGTAAGTGATTTCGTCGAACTTGGTAGCTGTCGGATCTTTTTCTGGGTCAGCAGTATAGATACCGTCTACACGTGTACCTTTCAGCATAACATCAGCTTCAATTTCGATACCACGCAGTGAAGAACCTGTATCGGTTGTGAAGAATGGGTTTCCGGTTCCGGCAGACATGATGACTACTTCACCGTTTTCCATGGCTTCGATAGCTTTCCATTTGGTATAGAACTCACCGATCGGTTCCATACGGATAGCAGTCAGTACACGAGCCTTAACTCCGGCTGCAACCAAAGCAGAACTCAATCCCAGGCTATTGATAACTGTTGCCAGCATACCCATCTGGTCACCTTTCACACGGTCGAATCCCTTTCCGGCTCCAGTCAGTCCACGGAAGATGTTTCCTCCACCGATAACGATGCCGATCTGTACACCCATGTCGTGGATTTCCTTAATCTGCTGTGCATATTCGCCCAGACGTTTTTCGTCGATACCATATTTCTTTTCTCCCATTAAGCTTTCGCCGCTGAGCTTTAACAGAATACGTTTGAACTTTGCCATAAATTAATTTTTTTAATGTTTAGTCGCAAAGTTAGAAATAAATGTCAGAAGAATTGTCAAAACCTCTTATTTTTATTCCTTATTTCTATCGTCCTGTCACTTGCAGGTATTCACGTTTTTTTACTTCATACTGGGCATAGGTTTCTACGTATTTGTCACGACTCTGCTGATAGAGGCTTTGTGCGTCGAGCAAATCGCTCATGGTACATGTGCCGGCCGCATAATAGTCTGTGTTCAAACGCAGGTTTTCTTTAGCCTGTTCGATGGAAAGTAAGGCTATCTTGACTTGTTTGTAGGCATCATTCAGGTCATCCCATGTATGTTTCATACGGATTACCAGCAACTGACTCTGGTCGGCAAGCTGATTCTCGGCATTGCGTAATTGTAGTTTCTGACGCTGGATATCGTGAGAGCCTCCCCACCAGCCTGAGATTGGTACGGATACCGTAGCGAATCCCAGCCAGAATGTATGATCCTTTCCTAATAGGTTTTCGTAGGCATAGCCTCCTCCAATAGCTATGGTCGGCAAGTTTTTTCCTATAGCCATTTTATGTTGCAGGCTGCTTGCCTTTACATTTTGTTGAAGAAGATTGTATTCGTTTGTTGTAGCTAGCGCTGCTTCGGGGGGAGTGTAAAGTCCTTCCGGTTCCTGCGGTAACGTATCTTTCAACGTTGCCGCAACTTCTATGCTGTCTGCCGGATGTCCTATATATTGTGCAAGCATGCTTCGTGACAGTGAAAGCATGTTTTCTGCCTGAATGCGTTTACTTTGTATTTCGTTCTGTCGGAGTTGTACTTGTAATAAATCATTGCGGGTTGTTACGCCGGCTTGAACGCTGGTTTCCACATCCTGAAGTAATTGTGTCAGTTGCTTGTCGAGTGTACTGATAGTCTGCAATTTTTCTTTCAGCATTACTACCTGCCAGAAATAATTTTCGACTGTCAGAGTCACCTCGTTTTGCGACTGGCGCTGCTGGAGTCGGTTTACTTCTACATTTACCTTAGCCAGTTTGTTTCCGTTGACTATCTGTCCGCCGGTGAACAGTGGCAGGGTAGCAGAAACATCACCCACGAGTCCGTTTTTCATAAAGGCCATCTGCATTTCGGGTGATAGTCCCATACGTACCAGACTTTTGTCGGCAAGGAACCCGCTTCCCATGGCACTTACCGTGGGAAAGTATTTACTGAAAGCCTCTTGTTTGCTGTGTTCCGCCATGCGGAGGTTGTTTTGAGCATTTTTCATGCGTACATTGTTGTCGAGAGCAGCTTCTATACATTCGTCCAGCGAATAGACATGTTGGGCAGAAGCACATAGCGGCAACATACAGCCTGCCGACAGCAGGAATAAAGATATGATGTTTTTTCTTTTCATAATCGTAACTAATTTTTAATAGCTATCTTTTGTTTATTATGTTATTGAAGCTCAAGCTGCTCATTGATAGCGCGTTTACGGGTAGAACCTCTAAACAATAGCATGTACAGAACCGGAAGAACGGTCAGCAGGAAGATCATGGTGATAAGAGTTCCGTAGCAAATAACGGTTCCCATAGGCATCCACAATCCACTTTTGCCCAAAATCATCGGAATGACTCCCATAGAAGCTGCAGCAGAAGTCAGGAAAATCGGTCGCATACGTCGGCGTGCAGAATGATAAATAGCATCACGTACACATAATTTTTCGGTATTTCGCAACTCTTCGGCATAGTCGATCATAATGATTCCGTTACGGACAATGATTCCCATCAAACTGATAATACCCAGTGTACATGTCATACTGAAGTCAACTCCCTGAATTAGAACACCTATTGCTGTACCGAAAACACAGAATGTCATGCTGCCGAAAATAAGTAATGCAATACTTAGACGGTGGAAATGAGCTATCAGGATGAATAATATCATGACGGCTGCAATGGCGAGTGCTCCCATAATAAGCGGATTTTGCTCATTGTTCTGTTCCTGGTCGCCCCCATAAGTCAGGGTGACTCCCTGAGGAAGAGGGACGTCTTTTATTTTTTCTTGGATTTTTCCAGTTATTTCCATTGCATTTTCTCCTCTTTTCAGGTCGGACATTACAGTAATGGTGTAAATACCGTTTCGACGTACGAGCTGTCCGTCTTCAGTAGATGGTTCTATGCTGGCTATCTGACGAAGCGGAACACTTGACAGTCCACCGGCTACCGGAATTAATTCATCTTCTATGTCGTTGTAATGTGCATTGTCGGCTTTGTTGCTTTTTAGTACGATAGGGATATTGTAATCACCTTCCCATACATTGGCAACCGGAATACCTGTTCCATATCTCATTGCTAATGTTGCTTCTACCGTAGCATTGGAAATGCCTAATCGGGATGCTTCATCTTCTTTCAGTACGATGCGTGCAGTGGTTTGCGGATTGCTGAAGTTAGTTTGTGCCAATTCTGTTTCAGGCATGCTGCGTAACAAGCTCAGGTATTTATCTGCTGTATATTTCAGGCTGTCGAGGTTATTGCCACTCAATCGCAGTTCAATAGGATAGACTGACTGACTATAGCTTAACTGCTTGAAACGGATTAGTGCTTCTGGGAATGCATTGGTATATTTGGCTGCATATTCATCCAGTAAGTCTACTGTTTCTTTATTTCCCTTTGTATTGACAATAAACTGTGCATAGTTGGGACCCGCTATCTGTGGTGCGTATGCTGTATGAAAACGAGGAGAAGCACATCCGGTAAATGAGGTTACCGAGACAATACGGTCATCTGCACGGAGTATGTTTTCCAGTGTGTCTGCTATGGCTGACGTTTTTTCGATAGCAGTTCCTGTCGGGAGGTAAATTTCTACGGCAAACTGGTTACGGTCTGCTGTAGGCATCAGGTTCTGAGGTAATTTGCCCATCAGGATAATACCCACAACGATGAAGGTCAATCCTGTTATAACTGTATAGTATGGATGCTTGAAACATACATCCAGCAGCTTGTTATAATATTTCTGGAGAATATCCAGGAAAGAGAAGCCTTTTCCACCAGTCTGAAGAGGTTTTCGTATGAACCAGAACTGCATGAACGGTACAAGCAGAGAAGCTACCAGCAGTGAGATGCCCAGAATGAGTGTAATAGACCACGGGAAGCTGAGCAGGAAATCGTGGAACATACCTGTCATGATAAACAGGAACGGGAAAAAGGTGATACTGATGGCGAGTGTTGCCGAGAAGATGGAACGGAAAAAGTGTGTGCTACTCTGTATGGAAGCATGCCAGCGCGACATTCCTTCTCCTATCTTTTCCAGGTAATTATCGATGATTACGATGGAGTTGTCGACAATCATTCCTAAGGTTACGATCAGTGCTGCCAGTGTTACAGTGTTCAGTTCGATACCAAAAGCATAAAACAGACCGAGTGAAATGAATATGGTAATCGGGATAGTAGAGGCTGCTACCAATGCAACTCGAATCGGGAGTAGCAACATTACCACGATAACCACGGCCACAATGGCAATCAGCAATTCTTTTAAAAAGTTGTTTACACTGTCGCCTACAACTTCACTTTGGTCAGTGATGCGGAACATGTTTACTTCAGACGGAAGCTCTTTCTTAAACTCTTCGAGAGTCTGATTGATTTCTTCTCCCATCTTTACGATATTCTGTCCCTTTTTCATTTCTACGCTAAGCAGAATACATTTTTTTCCATTGTTGGTGATATAACTGTCGGCATGCGGATATTCCTTTACTATACGGGCTACATCCTTCAGACGAATATTATGTCCGGAAGGATCGGTATACACAATCTGCTCTTGTACGTCGTAAACGGTATTGAAAGATTTCTCTACATGCACAGGTAGTATATAGGCCGGATTTTGTACCCGTCCTCCTGAGGTGACAAAGCCTTTGGAAAACAAGTTGACTGCCAATGTCTGTTCTGTAAGTCCGTATTGTGAAAGTTTCTCATTATCCAGATAAACAGCAATCTGTTCATTCTGTAATCCACTTACCGTCATACGTCCGATGCTGCTGATACGGCGTAAGCGGTCCTGTAAGTCATCCATGTATTCTTTTAACTCCCGATAAGTCTTATCCTTGCTTTCCATGGTGATAAGCAGAGCAGACGTATCTCCGAAATCATCCAGTACCTGTACTGCGAGTACATTCGACGGAAGATTTGCTTTGAAAGTAGAAATTCCATGCTTGAACTTGCTCCAGAATTCATCCTTGTTATTGAGGTCATCATTTAGTTCTACTTGTATATATACGATTCCATCCCGGCTGGTAGAGAATGTTTTTTCTTTCTTTACCTCCTTATAAGAAAAAATATAGTTTTCCAGCGGTTTGGTAACTTGTTCAATCATTTCTTCGGCTGTATTTCCTGGTGCTACGGCTACTACCATTCCCTGGCGGATTGTGAAATCAGGAAATTCGTTTTTACGCATGTTGGGCAAACTGTATATGCCGAATGCGACCAGACAACATACTACCAGTATGACAATCTGCCGATAGTGCATTGCCCATTCTACTATATTACGTTTCTTTTCCATATGGATGTTTATTTTATTGTTACAGGAGTATTTTCACAGACTTTTTGTTGTCCTTCTGTTATAATCAAATCTCCTTCATTGATACCTGATAGAACGATGATTCCATTGGACGTGAATTTTCCACATTGAATCGTGCGTTTAGTTGCTTTTCCGTCAATATCTACCCACACAAAATTTTGGTTGTTCTCATCTAACTGAATAACATGTGCCGGTAAGATATAATAGTTGTTTTCATCGGATGTTGCCAGAACAACTTCTGTTACCATACCCGGCATAATGTCTTTGCTTGGATGGTCAATGTGGATTTTCACATCGTACGAACGGGATAGGGTATTGGCTACGATCCCTTTTTCGGCAACGACACCTTCGAATGAACTGTTTCCCAGTGCCGATATCATAATCTTTGCTTTTTGATTTTTCTGTATATTGGCAATTTCAGTTTCAGGAACAGATATCTTGACCTTCAGATCTTGTACACCGACCAGTTGGGCAACTGGAACTCCCGGCATAACATTTTGACCGGCTTCTATATTTTTTTCTGAGATAACTCCGCTGTATGGAGCATATAATTTGCAGTCTTTTAAATTTTTTCGAGCTACTTCTTCCATTGAGCGTGCTTGCTGAAGCTTGCTTTGTACTTCTATCCATTTCATTTCGGCAATGCTGCCTTTGTCATGAAGGAGCTTCATTCTTTTATATGCATCTTCTGCCTGTTCCAATGTTGATTTGGCGGCATCATAACTGCTCCGTATAGAAGTCGGATCTATTTCTGCGATTAATTTTCCTTGTGTAACTCTTTCTCCTAAATCAACATATATTTTTTTTACAGTTCCCATAACTGGAAAACTTAATGAAGTTGTACTTGATTCTTCTACTGTTCCAGAAAAATGTCTGGATTCACTGGTTGCAGAAGATGAGGCTTGCATGACTTTTACTTTTACCGGACTGGCAGATGAAACTGGCTTGTTACTTTCGTTTTGACAAGATAACAGAGCTAATAACAACGCTAAGGTTGTGAGATAATGACATTTTTTCATACTCTTCAGAATTTATCTTTTGTATTATTCGGGAGCAAAAGAATATATTTTACCTGACGTACTGGTTCTTTTTACATCCTTAAAAGTGTTCTAAAAGTCTTGCGATATTATTTATCCGAATATATGACCACTAATTAGGATACTTTGATAATAGTTGTTGGTGAAAATTGCTGTTATTTTGCAGAAAAAGAAGAAGTGAATATGGAAAAAAATGTATTAGAAAACGGTATATGGCACAATAGTGATTTAGATAAGAATGCAGCGTATAAAGATGACCGTATTGCTATAGTTGATTCTATTCAAAGTTTAAAGAACGGACAGACCAACTTAGCTGCAATGGTAAAGGTGGATGCTGTATTGTTGGTGTTTTGTGTTAAGGGTAAAGCTTCCTTTTTCATAAACGGCAATTCGTATATGCTTCATCCTAATGATTTGATGATCTGTGTTCCGAACATTGTGTTTGAGAAAAGTATGATAAGTATTGATTTTGAAATGCGTGCTGTGATACTTTCTCCGGAGTATATGAAGAGCATGGTGTTATTCGAATGCAGTAGCTGGAGTTTCCGTTCATTTGTTGAACAGCATCCTGTTTTTTCACTGAATAATGATGAAGCCAGATTATTTAAACAGTATTATAATTTGTTGTATGAAAAGCTGACAGGAACTCCTCGCAAGCATCAAAAAGAACTATTTGATGCTTTGCTGGAAATGTTTCACTATGATTTTTATGATACAATGGAACGTTTCTATAATGAAAATCCAAAAACATTTTCTTCTTCTGAAGTGCTGTTTAGGAATTTTCTTGAACTGTTGAATGTTCCTGGAAACAATTGTCGTAAAGTTGCATTTTATGCTGATAAACTTCATGTTTCGCCTAAGTATCTTTCTGCTGTATGCAAAGAGGTAAGCGGGCAGACTGCTTTCGAACTGATAAACCAGTATGTGTTGAAAAACGTGAAGTACATGTTGCAATGGTCGCCTAAAAGCATTAAAGAGATAGCGATGGAACTTGATTTTCCAAATCTTTCTTTTTTCGGGAAATATGTAAAACGCTATCTGGGAGTTTCTCCTAAGCAATACAGGGAACAATTGTCTTCGGATACTTCTTCGAAAATATCCGATTAATTTGTCGTTTGATTGTTACTGCGATATTCAGTAGGTGTCATTCCTAAATGTTTTTTTACATATTGTGCAAAGAAAGATGTGTTCGGGAAGTCGAAGTCTATGGCTATTTCCTTGATGCTTTTGTTGGAATATTTGAGTTCCGAGATGATATGTTCGATTGCATTTTCGTGGATGAGGCTTAGGGCATTCTTTCCACTGATTTGTTTGATGATTCGTGAAAGATATTTGGGAGAATAACAGAATAAGTTGGCATAATAATCGAGCGTGCGGTGTTTGCCGTTATCGGCTGCTAATGCTTCCATGAACTGTTTAAACAGGAAATCAGACTGAGTTATATTTGTTTTAGGTATACGTATATCAGTTTCAACAGATTTTTTTGTTGTGTGAGAAATCATTTCTCCGAAAAAAGCAGATGCAATATGTGACAAGATTTCTTTTTGTATTTTGTTAATACCTGTTTGGGCTTTACTTTCTATAAGGTCTAAGTATTGATTGAATAATTTTTCTTCTTCTCCTTCAAAGTGTTTTATTGGATTCTTTTGTATGTAGCATACCCACTTCCAAGTATATTTTTCTGTTTGAGTAAGGCGTTGTAGTAATCGGTTGGAGAAGCAGATTATTTTGATTTTATGGTTAGGACTAGCGAGTACTTGGCCGATAATCGTATTGGGCAGGCTGATAATCAGATCTTTCTGATGCAGGTGGTGTGGACTGTTATTTAATTCCAACTTAATTTCTCCTTCTATACAATAAATCATTAAGAAGAACTCCAGTTTGACATTTTTATTTTCCTGGAATATATTTTCTAGCTTGTCGGTAAAAAACAAGTATTCGTCAGTGTAGCTTCCTTGATAGCTATACGACTTAAGCATTTCCATGTCGATATGTTTGATAATCTCTTCCATAAATTATTTTTTGCAAAGGTGAGGAATTATACAATAAGTATAATGTTTTATTTTCTTCTATCTATATTGTATTTTCCGTATTTAACAAATTATATGTTCTGAAAGGAGAAAACAAGACATTTCTGTACGAAAATTCGTAGCTTCCGTTACATGCCAAGATACTACTTTTGCACGAACAAAAAATAGATGAATATGATTATAAAAACGATTAGACTAAAAGCTTGGCTAATGATTTTGGCTGGCTGTTCTGTAGGGGTAATTTCCTGTAAAACAGAAACAAATAATAATGAAAGTAAGGGCTATAGCCTTGCAGTTATCGATGCTGATTCAAACAAGGAAATTACGACATCGTACTCTGCTTCGATTGAGGGAAAACAGGATATCGATATTTATCCACAGGTTTCGGGATACATTGAAAAACTGAATGTTTCAGAAGGTGATATCGTACGTAAAGGAGAAATCTTGTTTGTCATAGATCAGGTACCTTATAAAGCTGCTCTCGAAACAGCTGTGGCTAATGTTGAGTCTGCTAAAGCTAATCTGGCAACAGCTGAACTTACTTATAAAAGTACTCAGGCTTTGTTTGCGAAAAAAGTAGTTTCCGACTTCAACTTACAAACCACAGAGAATGCTTATCTTACTGCTAAGGCACAATTGGCACAGGCAAAAGCTCAGGAAGTAAATGCACGCAATGATCTTTCTTATACAGAAGTTAAAAGTCCAAGCAACGGTGTAGTGGGCATGTTGCCTTACCGGGTTGGTACATTAGTAAATTCCAACATGCCCCAGCCGTTGACTACTGTTTCTGACAATTCAGAAATGTATGTTTATTTTTCGATGACAGAAAATCAGTTTTTATCGCTTGTCCGCCAGTTTGGTTCTTTGGATAAGGCCTTACAGGAGATGCCTGCTATTCAACTGCAACTGAATGACGGATCTGTTTATGAAGAAAAAGGAAAGATTGAATCTATTAGCGGAGTTATAGATAAAGAAACAGGAACTGTTGGGGTGCGTGCTGTATTTCCTAATTCCTCGCGTTTGTTGCATAGTGGAGCATCAGGCAATGTATTGATACCTAGTGTATATGAAAAATGTATTGTAATTCCACAGGGAGCTACGGTACAATTACAAGATAAAATATTGGTATATAAAGTTGTAGATGGAAAAGCTGTGTCTACACTTATAAAGGTTGCTCCAGTAAATGATGGTAAGGAATATATTGTATTGGATGGTTTGAAACCTGGTGATGAGATTGTTTCGGATGGTGCCGGAATGATTCGTGAAGGAATACAAGTTAAATAACAGACGCTTATGAAAGGAAATATATTTATCAAGCGGCCTGTCATGGCCTTATCAATATCGATACTGATATTAATCGTTGGATTTATTTCACTTTATACATTGCCGGTAGAGCAGTATCCTGACATTGCACCGCCAACCGTACGTGTAGAAGCTACCTATACGGGTGCTAATGCTGATGCTGTGATGAATAGTGTTATCATGCCATTGGAAGAAAGTATTAATGGTGTGGAAGATATGATTTACATTACTTCTACAGCGACCAATGCAGGTACTGCTGAAATTCTAGTCTATTTTAAGCAAGGAACGGATCCGGATATGGCTGCCGTCAATGTACAGAACCGTGTTTCGGCAGCGCAAGGATTGTTGCCGGCAGAAGTAACGGCCATTGGTGTCAGTACGACTAAACGTCAGAACAGTTTCTTGCAGATTAATAGTTTGATTAGTCCGGATAAACGATATGATGAAACGTTTTTGGCAAACTACCTCGATATTAATGTAATCCCTCGTATCAAACGTATTCAGGGAGTCGGTGATGTTCAGCTGATGGGTGATACGTATAGTATGCGTATCTGGATGAAGCCGGATAAAATGGCTCAATATGGTCTTACACCTTCCGACGTGACGGCTGTATTGAATGAACAGAATATTGAAGCTCCAACAGGATCATTAGGTGAAAGTTCTGATAACGTATTTCAGTATACCATGAAATACAAAGGTCGACTGAAAAGTGTGGAGGAATTTGAAAATATGGTGATACGTTCACAGAAAGATGGTTCTGTACTCCGTGTGAAAGATATAGCTGATGTTGAGTTGGGACGTGAATCATATAGTTTTCATGGAGAGGCCGATGGAGTTCCAGGGGTTACTTTTATGGTATTTCAGGTAGCTGGAGCTAATGCAACTGCTGTAAACGAAGAAATCTCTAATCTGTTGGATGAAATGTCGGAAGAACTGCCAAAGGGAACTGAATTTATTCAGATGATGAGTGTCAACGATTTTCTTTTTGCTTCTATTCATAATGTGATAGAAACTTTGGTGATTGCTATCATCCTGGTAGTTTTGGTTGTATATTTCTTTTTGCATGATTTCAAAAGTACACTGATCCCGTCCATCTCCATCATTGTTTCGTTGATCGGAACTTTTGCCTTTTTGTCGGTAGCTGGATTCAGTATCAATATTCTGACACTGTTTGCTTTGGTATTGGCTATCGGAACGGTTGTGGATGATGCCATTATCGTTGTAGAAGCAGTTCAGGCTAAGTTCGACGTAGGCTATCGTTCTCCATATTTGGCAACGAAAGATGCGATGAGTGATGTGACGATGGCTGTTGTATCGTGTACGTTTGTCTTTATGGCAGTATTTATTCCGGTAACATTCATGGGAGGTACGTCAGGAGTCTTTTATACTCAGTTTGGTATTACCATGGCAGTATCTGTCGGAATTTCTTGTTTGAATGCCTTGACACTGTGTCCGGCATTATGTGCCATAATGATGAAGCCTGCAAAAGGAGAGAAAAACGCTCGGAGTATAAATGGCAGAATACGTGCTGCTTATAATGCCTCATTTAATGTGATGATGGCTAAATATAAAAAAGGACTGATGTTCTTTTTTCATCATCGTTGGATGGTATGGACCTCATTGGGTATAGCTTGTGCTTTATTGGTTTATCTGATGACTACTACCAAAACTGGTTTGGTTCCTCAAGAAGACCAGGGAACCATGATGGTTAATATCAGTACGTCACCGGGTAATTCGCTGGCCGAAACAAATAAGATTATGGATAAGGTACAAGATATTCTGGAAGGAACTCCGGAGATTGAGCATTATTCGCGTATTACCGGTTATGGACTTCTTTCTGGACAAGGAACTTCTTATGGAACAGTTATTATCCGTTTGTATCATTGGGACAAACGAAAGGGTAAAGAGCATACAGTAGAGGCAGTCATGAAAAGACTGAATGCTCAGTTTAGTAATATTAAAGAAGCACAAGTATTCTGTTTTCAACCTGCCATGATTCCTGGATATGGAACAGGAAATGCTATTGAACTCTATATGGAAGATAAGACCGGTGGTGAGATGGGACCGTTTTATAACTCTATAAATCAGTTTATTCTTGCTCTGAATCAACGCCCGGAAGTTGCTATGGCTTATAGCTCTTATGCTATGAATTTTCCACAGGTAGCGGTGGATGTAGATGCAGCCAAATGTAAGCGTGCCGGTATTACTCCAAACGATGTGCTTAATGTTTTGGGAGCTTATTGTGGAGGATCGTATGTATCTAATTATAATAAATTCGGTAAAGTATACCGTGTTATGATTCAGGCTTCTCCGAAGTCTCGTCTGGATAAACATGCGCTGGATAATATGTTCGTTCGAAACGGTGAAGAAATGGCCCCTGTCAGTCAGTTTGTAACGCTTCGTTCGGAAGAAGGCGCGGAGATTGCTAAACGTTTTAATCTTTACAATACGATCAATGTTAATGTCAATGTAGCTGAGGGATATTCTACGGGTGAAGCTCAGAAAGCTATCAAAGAGGTAGCATTGCAAACACTACCTTCTGGTTATGGTTATGAATATGGAGGTATGGCTCGTGAGGAAGCTAGTAGCGGAGGAGCACAAACCGTTTTTGTTTATACGTTGTGCGTAGTACTTATTTATTTGATTTTGTCTTGTTTGTATGAAAGTTTCTTGGTTCCTCTGGCTGTTATTCTTTCTGTGCCTTTCGGATTAATGGGTAGTTTCCTTTTTGCTCGTATTGCCGGACTGGAGAACAATATTTATTTGCAGACAGGAGCGATTATGTTGATTGGCTTGTTGGCGAAGACGGCTATTTTGATTACCGAGTACGCTATAGAACGTCGACGTAAAGGTATGGGAATTATTTCCTCTGCTTATTCGGCAGCTCAGGCACGTTTCCGACCTATTATCATGACGGTACTTTGTATGATATTCGGTATGCTTCCGTTGATGTTCTCTTCTGGTGCAGGAGCAAATGGTAATAGTTCGTTGGCTACAGGAGTTGTGGGAGGTATGCTTATTGGAACCTTGGCCTTGCTTTTTGTTGTCCCTGTATTCTTTATTGTTTTCGAATATTTGCAGGAAAAATTGCGTGGCCCTTTGCAGAAGGAACCTGATCAGCAGATTATGTATGAAAAAGAACAAACAATGATAGAAAAGAGTGCTTTTAACACAGAAAAATAAGCAATATATGTATACACGAAAAGTTATTATATTCGGCATAACGCTGTTTTTAAGTAGTTGCGGAATTTATACGAAATATCAGCCTCAGACATCTGTTCCTGACAATTTATATGGAGAAGAAGCTGTTGGATCGGATACAACAAATATGGGTTGTATTCATTGGCGTGATTTTTTTACAGATCCTTATTTGCAGAATCTGATAGAAAAGGGGTTGAAACAGAATACCGATGTGCGAACGGCAGAGTTGCGTGTGGAAGAGGCGAAGGCATCTTTACTTTCTGCTAAGCTGGCCTTTCTTCCGTCTTTTGCCTTATCTCCACAAGGAGGAGTAAATACAGTCGAAAGCCAGGTGTCACGTACTTACACGCTTCCGGTAACAGCCAGTTGGGAAATAGATATATTTGGAAAATTGCGGAATTCAAAGCGTCAGGCAAAAGCTGCTTATGCACAAAGTGAGGATTATAAGCAGGCGGTATATTCCAGTCTGGTAGCAAATATAGCAAATACTTACTACACCTTATTGATGCTTGATGAGCAGCTTGAAATATCGAAAACCACTGCTGAAACATGGAAGGAAACAGTTGCTTCAACTCAGGCGTTAATGGAAGCCGGTCAGGCTGATGAAGCTGCGGTTTCACAGATGAAAGCTACTTGTTATGAAGTGGAAAATTCTGTTATAGACTTGGAGGAACAGATTAACCAGGTGGAAAATACACTTTCATTATTGCTTGCCGAAACTCCTCACGAGATACCAAGAGGAAAATTGGCAGAACAAAGCTTTAATCATTCTTTAAGTCTTGGAGTGCCTATTCAGCTTTTGGCAAACAGACCGGATGTACGGGTAGCTGAGCATGAACTGGAACAAGCTTTTTATGTAACCAATCAGGCAAATTCGGCTTTTTATCCTTCCATAACCTTGAGTGGAAGTGCAGGCTGGACCAATTCTATTGGTGGACTGATAACAAATCCTGGCAAGTTTGTTACATCAGCACTTGCTTCTTTAACAGAACCTTTATTCAATAAAGGAACGCTTATAGCACGTCGCAGAATAGCTAAGGCACAACAAGAAGAAGCATTGCTGGCTTTCAAACAAAAACTTCTAGATGCAGGAACAGAAGTAAACGATGCTTTAGTTTCTTATCAGACCAGTAAAAAGAAGAAAGACAACTATCAACATCAGATAGCTTCATTAGAAAAAGCGTTTAACAGTACATCATTATTGATGCAGTATGGTAATACGACTTATCTGGAAGTTTTGACAGCACATCAGACTTTACTTAGTGCCCGATTGTCTCAGACAGCCAATTGCTTTAAAGAGATACAAAGCATGATCAATCTGTATCAGGCATTAGGAGGCGGACAGGATTTATAATATTTCTATTTGTTTATATTAAGAAAGCTCATTGACTGGTTTCTCCCTTACCCTTATTCTTTATTTTCATTTAAACATTCATATTCATATATCCAGGAGGAACAGTCAAGGGCTTTCTGCCTTTTTGTTAACTAGTGTTTTCTTAAATCGGTTTTCCCAATAACAGTTATCGAAAAAAAGAGTTTTTCAGATAAAATGTTATACTTGCCGGTAATCTATTTTTGCGTCATAAATCTTAATATGAAAGGTGATTTATGGCTGTCGAAAATGTAGATCAGAAATATGAGGTTACAGTACGGTTTCGTTTGATACGAAATTGTATGCTTTTATCGGGGATATCTGTTTTTGCTCAGTTATATCTCTTTCAACCTATATTATCTGATTTATGTCGTTTCTTTAGCATAACTCCAGCGACAAGTAGTCTTACAGTCTCTATAACGACGGTTGGTATAGCTGTAGGATTGTTGTATTGGGCATTTAAGGCTGATAGTATATCGCGCGAAAAGCTTATGGGCATTTCGCTTATATTATCATCTGTTATAACTATAGTATCGGCTTTTGTTGGCAATTACTTCGTTCTGCTGGTATTAAGCTTAATTAAAGGGATTACATTGGCTGGTGTCTCTGGGGTAGCATTGGCTTATCTCTCGGAAGAGGTAGATACTTCGAAAATCGGGTTGGCCATCAGCCTTTATTTAAGTGGAAATACATTGGGAGGAATGTTGGGACGGGTAGTTGCTACCCTGGTAGCTGGCTACGGTGGATGGCAACTGGCTGTTTTATTCATTGGAATAGGGAGTCTGATTGTAGGTGGATTTTTTTGTAAGATGATACCGGCAGGCAAGAATTTTTCTGCTACACCTTTTACGCTCAGGGAAAAGATTACTCAAATGCGTTCATTGCTTACCCAACCTACCTTTATCAGTATGTATATGATTGCAGCTCTCTCAATGGGAATATTTGTAAGTGTATATAATTATCTGTCTTTTCTGTTAGAATCACCTTTATTTGCCTTACCGCACCATTTGGTTGCAATGATTTTCATGATGTATATAGCAGGTATCATAGGTTCGGTTGTGGCAGGAAGTTTATCTGATAAATTTGCGCCGGAGATACTTCTACAAGGTACATTGTTGCTGATGGGAATTGGAATGTCATGCTTATTGGTAATGAAACTTTGGATTATAGTTTTAGGACTAGGTATATTGACTTTTTCTTTCTTCGGAACTCATACATTGGCAAGTCGGATTGTTTCTATACATGCACAAAATTTAAAAAGCAGTGCAACTTGTATTTATTGGTTGTTTTATTACCTCGGTTCAAGTCTTATCGGTTCGCTGACAGGAATTGTATTTGTAAGTAACGGATGGTTTTCATTGGTGGAAATCCTTTTGCTGTTGCTTTTGGGAGCACTTATTATTGCGTCATTATTCATTTTTAAATATAGATTTTATGAAAAAAGCAAAGTTTACAGCCATCATCGGTATGGCAGTGATGATGTCCATTCCTGTAGCTAGTCTGGCTGGTAATGAAAAGCAAGTTGAAATAGTTAATGAAAACATCCGTTACTGTGAAAGTACTTATCCGTATAACGGAGGTATTTTGATAGCTAACTTTGGAACAGAACAATTGAATCCGTTAAATGCAGAAGGAAAGGGATACATCCTTTATTATAAAAATGGTAAAATGGATACGTTGGTTCCTGCTGATGGTAACCTGAATGCTCCGAAGGGAATGTTCATGCGCGATAATCAACTATATATTTGTGATGTCAATAAAATAGTTGTTTACGATCTGGCTCAAGTTAGCAAAACACCTAAAACAATTAATTTGCCGGAAGGTAATTTGTTTGTAAATGACTTGGCAGCAAATGGTAATGATCTGTATGCTTCTGTGACAAATACGAATAAGATTTTTAAAATAGATATTACGGATCCTGCTAATCCGGGAGAACCTCAGGAATGGATAACTATTCCAGGCCCTAACGGTTTATTAATAGGTGATGGTACGATGTATGTGGCTTCTTATCCGGCTGATGGAAATACAAGTGAGAAGCATGTTGTCTATCGTATAAGTGATTTGACTAATAATCCCCAACCAGAAAAGTTAGTTACTGTTCCAGGACAATATGATGGAATCGCTTTTGCTTCTGATGGTGCTTCGCTTTATGTTACAAACTGGACTCCTGCTGGGATTAGTCGTATAAATCTTCGAAATGGTGATTTATTACCCGTTGGATTGTCATTGGAGGAAAGCTTATCCGGTCCGGCTGATATCACAGTTTCAGACGGGAAAATTTATATTCCTGATTTGCCAGCCAGTCGTGTCGTTATAATCTCAGAATAAAAATCTTACTGATAAGTGTTGTTTCAATACTGGCCAATAACCGGCTTACGGAGTCAGTAAATAGAAAAATTATCCTCTCATTCTATTCTTTGAACAAGATGGAATGAGAGGGTAATTTTTATGTGAAAGGGTACGAAAAAGTCTGATTAGCTTATTATAATCGCTTAATTTGAATATACAGACCAATATTTGAACAAATAGAACAATCTGATTGAACGTATATATCAGTCTTTTATACAAACAGAATAATATTTACCAATGGTTTATTCTACCTTTAGGTTGTGTAAAATTAATATTAAATCTGTTACAGAAATGAGAAACATTATTCGAATGGTAGGCATTGGAGTTGCTGCTTTATGTATGGTAACTCCTACAGTTCAGGCACAAGTAAAACTAAATGCCAATAACATTGATGAAGTTATCGGTGAGATGACTTTAGAGGAAAAAGTACACATGGTGATTGGTTGTGGTATGTCAATGGGAGACGGCGCCAAGTTTCCCGGAACAGCCGGACGGACATATGATATTCCCCGTTTAGGAATTCCATCGGTATACTTGGCAGACGGACCACACCGGTTGGCTATGAGTGTGAAACGGGATTTTGACAGTCGGTTCTATTATGCAACAGAGTTTCCTTCAGGTACTACTGTAGCTGCGACTTTCGATCCGAATGCAGCGTATCAGGTAGGAGCTGCTCTGGGAGAGGAAGTTAAAGATTATGGTATGGATGTATTATTAGCTCCGGGAGCCAATTTGATGCGTAATGCTTTATGCGGACGTAACCATGAATATTATTCAGAAGATCCGGTTGTAACAGGAAAAATGGCTGCCGGATATATAAAAGGTGTACAAAGCCAGGGAGTGGGTACTTGTTTAAAACATTTTGCCGTAAACAATCAGGAAACAAATCGTAATAATAATGATTCACGAGTTGCACAACGTCCGTTGCGTGAACTTTATCTGAAAGGGTTTGAAATAGCTGTTAAAGAATCTCAGCCATGGAGTATTATGACATCTTATAATAAAGTCAATGGTAAATATACGTGTGAAGATATTGATCTGACTGAGAATATTCTGCGTGATGAATGGGGATTCAAGGGAGTGGTAATGTCCGACTGGAATGCAGGGACGGATGCCGTTACTTCCATGAAGGCTGGAAATGATATGTTACAGCCTGGACAAGAACGCCAATATAAGGCTATTTTGGAAGCTGTGCAAAACGGTACCTTGGATGAAGCTATTTTAAACCGTAATGTAAAGCGCATATTAGAACTAGTAGTAAAGTGTCATACTTTTGAGAACTATAAATATGCTAACGAAACAGATTTGAAAGCCCATGCAATCATTGACCGCACGATAGGTGCTGAAGGTATTGTCTTGTTGGATAACCGGAGTGTACTGCCTTTGACAGCCAATGTAAAGACTATTGCTCTTTATGGAACAACATCTTATGATATGGTTCCTGCTGGTATGGGATTCGGTAGTACAGGTGTTGGCTACTATTGTGTTTCTTTGGTTGAAGGAATGCGTAATGCAGGATATACTGTAGATGCTGATCTAATAAAGAAATACAAAAAACATTTGTTTGATGAGCAAAAACGTCTTTATCCTAATGGAAAACCTCCTTTCTCACTGACTCCTCTCAAACGTGCAGAAGAGTTTGTTCCGACGAGTGACGAATTATCAGCACAAGTTAAGAATAACGATGTCGCTATTATTACTTTAGGACGGACTAGCGGTGAAGCTTCCGACAGACGTGTGGAAGAGTTCTATCTAAAAGAAAATGAATCAGCTCTTATTAAACAGGTTGCAGAAGCTTATCATGCAGCCGGAAAGAAAGTTATTGTTATTCTGAATATTTGCAGTCCGGTAGAAACAGCTTCCTGGAAGAATATGGTTGATGCTGTAATTTGTGCTTTCCAGCCAGGTCAGGAGGTTGGTAACTGTGTTGCAGATGTATTGACAGGTAAGGTAAATCCTTCAGGACATTTGCCGATGACTTTTGCTATAAAATATGGGGATGCACCGTCTGATTCTAATTTCCCTTATGATTATGAATTTAAAATGCCTTCGTTTGCAATGGGAAGTGGTATGAATTTCGAATCAAAAGAAAAGGAAGAAAAGCCCAAAGAAGCTGTTCGTAATGTTGACTTTACGGATTATGAGGAAGGTATTTATGTAGGCTATCGTTATTTTGAAACTTTTGATAAGGAAGTATCTTATCCTTTTGGCCACGGTTTGTCATATACAACGTTTAGTTTTGAAATTGTGTCATCTGATATTAATGGTGATAATTGTGAAATGAAGGTTGCTGTGAAGAATACGGGTAATTGTGCTGGAAAGGAATCTGTACAGGTATATGTTAAAGCTCCGGCGGGTGGACTTGAGAAGCCTGCTAAAGAATTGAAGGCTTTTGCCAAAACAAAACTGTTACAGCCGGGTGAATCGGAGGTTGTAACCTTGTCGTGGAAGTTGATGGATATGGCTTCGCTTAATGAAAAGAGCAGTTCATGGGAATTACCTAAAGGAACATATCAATGGATGGTAGGAGCTTCATCGGCTGATGTACGCTGTACGGTAACTCAGAAAGTGTCAAAGGCTCAGAAAGTAAAAGTTCATAATGCCATGATACCTCCATACAAGATAGCTCAACATGATATGGTAAAACGATGAAAAGAGGTTTGTTACATATAGCCATCTGCGTTTCCCTTTGGGGAGCGTCGATGGCTTCATGTGCCCAAAATCTTGTTGTTGACGTAGAAGGTGGACGGATCGAAGGCGTAATAGATCAAGAGGGTATAGTTGTATACAAGGGCATTCCTTATGCAGCTCCTCCTGTGGGAGAGTTACGTTGGAAGCATCCGCAACCGGTACGGCCGTGGCAGGGAGTGAAGGCGTGTAAACAGTTTGGAGATGCATCTTTTCAAGGTGGACAAATTGAGGGTTCTTTTTATTGGAAAGAGTTTTATCAGGATGGTAATCCTGAAATGAGTGAAGACTGTCTGTATTTAAACATATGGACACCGGCATCGGGAAAGAAAAATGCTCATTTGCCGGTTATGGTCTGGATTCATGGAGGTGCCTTTCAGAATGGTTTCGGACATGAAATCGAATTTGATGGTGATGCATATGCAAAGAAAGGCATTATATTGGTTACTTTAAACTATCGCTTGGGGATGTGTGGTTTCCTGTCTCATCCGTTGCTGACAGCTGAAAACTCAGGAAAGGGTTCTGGAAATTATGGATTGTTCGATCAGCTTGCTGCATTGAAATGGATAAAACGTAATATCGAAGTTTTTGGAGGGAATCCGAATAATGTTACGGTTTTCGGACAGAGTGCAGGAGCGGGTAGTGTACAAGCTTTGATATCTTCACCGCTTGCGAAAGGCTATGTACAGCGTGCCATTATACAGAGTGGTGGAGGATTGGGAGGTATTATTTCTACGAAGTCGTTGCAGGAAGCTGAAACGATGGGGAAAGCCATGTGGGATGCGTCAGGATATGATACATTGGAGCAAATGCGTACTTGTCCGGTAGAGCATTTTCAGGAAGTGATGATGAACTACATGAAAGTGCAGAAAACTTTTAATGGTATGCCTTATTCTCCTTGTGTGGATGGGGAGCTCTTAGAATCGTCTGTATATGATGTGGCATTGCAGAATAAGGAACTGGATATTCCTTATATGATTGGATATACGTCGGAAGACATTGCACCAGATCAAATGAAGCAGGCTGCTGTAAACTGGAGTTTGTTGCTTGAACGTCAGGGGCGGTGTCCAGCCTATGTATATTGCTTTAGCCGCGATTTACCTGGCGAAGATATGTCTGCTCCCAAAGGTGGTTTTGGTGATATGAAAGGTGCATTTCATTCTAGTGAGCTATGGTATATGTTTGGGACACTTGATAAATGTTGGCGTCCAATGGAAAAGGCTGATTATGAACTGAGTGAACGTATGGTTTCTTATTGGACTAATTTTGCTAAAACAGGTAATCCCAATGGGGTAGGCTTGCCTGAATGGAAACCTTGTACTAAGGTGGATAAACATATACAAAAGTTAGATGTGAAGTAAATTAAGGTTATATATCACTGGAAATACTGAATATGGTAAAGTCTGTTGTCTATTCTGGATAAGGAAAATTAAACAAACCTTCCCTTTGGAGTGAAGTTATGTTAATAATTTTATATCTTTGTATAAATCAGACTTTATCCATGAATACAATACGTAGCCAGATCATTGCATTGTTGTTGCTTATATCAGGAATTGTCTTATTGGGTGGTGGTGTTTGGGGATTCTATTCTTTGTATGCTATATCTCATCGGTATGAACATACTACTGGAATTATTCGAACATTGCAAACCAAAAAGATTTATCGGTATCGAAAAATAAGGTATAAGAAAGAGATGCAAATAGCATATTCTACTGATAAATATGGTGATTTATTTGCTACTAGAATCAGCTATTGGCCATTGAGGAGTGTAGGAGACAAGGTATCTGTTTGGTATCATCCTCATCGTCCGCATGAAATTCGTTTACCGGAATCAGAATGTATGCTTTGGGGACTTTTAGTTGCGTCGGGTTTCATATGTATGTGTGGAAGTGTTGTTTTTTGGAAAACATCTAAAACAGCTGATAAAAGCGAAGGATAACCATTTTTATAATTTATATATGAAGAACAAGAAGTTTTTAAAATTAGTTGTTTTGCTGGTATGTATTGCCTTCTCATCTCCTGCAATGGCTCAGTTTGACCTTAAAAAAGCGATTAGTGGGGCTGTAAAAATGGCTCAGGCAGTAACTCTGACAGATGAACAGATGAGTGAGTATGTAAAGGAATATATTACATGGATGGACGCTCATAATCAAGTTTGTGCAGATGATAATGCATATACGCTTCGTTTAAAAAAGTTGACAGAAGGGTTAGGTGATGCAGATGGTATTCCATTGAATTTTAAAGTATATTATGTGAAGGATGTAAACGCTTTTGCTTGTGCAGATGGAAGTGTACGTGTTTTTTCATCTTTGATGGATATAATGAGTGATGAAGAACTGCTGGGCGTGATTGGTCATGAAATAGGCCATGTTGCACATCGTGATTCCAAAAAAGGCTTTCGTACAGCCTTGCTTACTTCTGCTTTAAAGGACGGTGTTGCTTCTCAAGGGGGTAAGCTAGCTGAGTTGACTGATTCTCAGTTAGGAAGTTTAACGGAAGCTTTAGTAAATGCTAGATTTTCTCAGAAACAAGAATGTGAAGCCGATGATTATGGATATGAGTTTTTGAAAAAGGCTGGTAAAAATCCTTGGTCCATGGCACTTTCATTTCAAAAATTAAAAGAACTGCAAGGGCAAAGCGGTGATCAGTTGTCTAGTAAATTGAATCAGTTGTTTTCTACTCATCCTGATTTGGATTTAAGAATTAAACGAATGGAAGAACGTGCTACTAATGAGGGTATTGAAAAACCAGTGATAAAATAGATAGGTATATTCTATAAATAAGATAAAATTAGCCAACTAATTCATATGTAAAGTGCGATGAATTAGTTGGCTTTTTATTTCTTTAGATAATAAAGTTTGCTCGTTCAAACAGGGAAAATATCTAAATTCAGATGCAGTAAAATACAAAAGTCCTATATTATGGAATATCAATTAACTTGTGTGTCTGAAGGCTAAGCCTCCACTGTGGATGTTCCTTGATGTAGGCTATTACATCATTGGTATTTTGTCCGGAACATGGTTGCAGAAAGTGATGCTTTGCGGGTAGCTTAAGGTAGGGAGATACATCTTGGCCTACATATACCACTTTCACTTCGTCTATGTGATGCAATTTTAGTGTTGTTCCCTCCTTGGGTGAACAAGTAACCCAATCGATATCTTCCGGTAAAACACAAGTACCATTAGTTTCTATTGCGATATATTTCCCAGTTGCATGTAATGCTTTTGTCAGTTGACTGTCAATTGATAGCCCAGGTTCTCCGCCTGTAAGAATTACCATCTGGCATGGGTAGGTACATACTTCCGCTATGATTTCATCGTCTGTCATCATTCGGAATTCTTCATGTTGTGTATCGCAGAAGCTGCATTTCAGGTTACATCCCGAGAATCGAACAAATACAGCAGGAGTTCCTGTATGAAATCCTTCTCCTTGCAAGCTGTAGAAAATTTCGTTAATCTTTCTCATAAATAGCTGTATTACCTTCCGATTCTTTTACCTCTACTTTGAAACAATGGGGAACTTGGTTGCATATCCAGCAGGCAATATTTTCTGCTGTAGGATTGAAAGGCAATATATCATTCAGATTGTTATGATCTAATTGTTTTTCTACTGCCTGTTTGATATGAGTAAAATCTACAACCATACCGTTTTCATCAAGTTCTTTCGAACGGCAATATACGGTTATAATCCAGTTGTGACCGTGAAGCTTCTCGCATTTGCTCGGATAAGATAGTTTTAGCGAGTGTGAGGCTGAAATTTCCATCCTTTTGATTACTGTGTACATAGTAAATACATTAGTTTGATTAATACAAATTTGCTTCTGCTTAATGTCACCTCGGCAGTTATAGTACAAAGATAGCAAATTTCTAAGGATTTTTTATCATAACCGATTGCTACATTTGTGATTTTATAGAGATAGAAATCTCAATAGGTGAGAAACCTTTTTGGGTTTGCTTTACTTTTTCTTATGAAAAAGAGAATGGCAAATGAACTTCTTATTATAGTTTAATCATTTTAAATTAGACATTGGGAAGTCCTTTAAAATATTATATATCTTTCTGTGTATTAGGTAGATGAACTGATTCTTGTGTGCAGTTTTGATAAAATATGAAATTGCACACAGATTGCACACAAAACATCCTCTTTTTTGCCCATTTTCAAGGATAATCAGCTACTTCTTAACCTTAGAAAAATAAGCCCCAATAAAGCGATATTCAGCTTCAATTTCAGAATCTACCTACAACTATTTATAAGAAGAAAAGTAAGCAAAAAGTAATAGGGAATTATCTTTTATTCATGGGGTATAGATAAAATAAAAATCCCCATAACTTATGGAGTTACAGGGATTTATTATCTTGATTAAGTATAGATTACTTATTCAAAGCAGTAGCAACGTCAACTGCACAAGCTACTGTACAACCTACCATCGGGTTGTTACCGATACCCAGGAATCCCATCATTTCTACGTGAGCAGGAACTGATGAAGAACCAGCGAACTGAGCATCTGAGTGCATACGACCCATAGTATCTGTCATACCGTAAGAAGCAGGACCAGCAGCCATATTATCTGGGTGAAGTGTACGACCTGTACCACCACCAGAAGCTACTGAGAAGTATGGTTTACCTGCAAGAACACGTTCTTTCTTGTAAGTACCTGCAACTGGGTGTTGGAAACGAGTCGGGTTAGTAGAGTTACCAGTGATTGATACATCTACACCTTCTTTCCACATGATAGCTACACCTTCGCGAACATCGTCAGCTCCGTAGCATTTTACTTTTGCACGAGGACCGTTTGAGTAAGCGATTTCACGAACAACTTTCAGTTCGCCTGTGTAGTAATCAAACTGAGTCTGAACATATGTAAATCCGTTGATACGAGAGATGATCTGAGCAGCGTCTTTACCCAAACCATTCAAGATACAACGCAAAGGTTCTTTACGTACTTTGTCTGCTTTTGCAGCGATTTTGATAGCACCTTCAGCAGCAGCGAATGATTCGTGACCAGCCAAGAATGCGAAACATTTAGTTTCTTCGCGCAACAGCATAGCAGCCAAGTTACCGTGACCAAGACCTACTTTACGGTCATCAGCTACAGAACCTGGGATACAGAATGACTGCAAACCGATACCGATAGCTTCAGCAGCTTCAGCAGCGTTTTTGCAACCTTTCTTCAATGCGATAGCACAACCTACTACGTATGCCCATTTTGCATTTTCGAAGCAGATAGGCTGAGTTTCTTCACAAGTCTTATAAGGATCAAGACCATATTGTTCGCAGATAGCGTTAGCTTCTTCGATGTCTTTGATACCGTTTTCGTTCAAAGCAGCAAGAATCTGTTTGATACGACGGTCCTGGCTTTCAAATTTTACTTCTCTAATCATATGTCTTTTCCTCCTTATATTATTCCTGACGTGGGTCAATATGTTTAACTGCGCCTTGTTCTGCTGTGAAGCGTCCGTAAGTACCTGTTACTTTCTTCAGAGCTTCGTTAGCGTCTGTACCTTTTTTGATCTCATCCATGAATTTGCCCAGATGAACGAACTCGTATCCGCAGATTTCATCGTTTTCGTCCAAAGCGATAGTCTTGATATAGCCTTCAGCCATTTCAAGGTAACGAGGACCTTTAGCCAAAGTTCCATACAAAGTACCTACCTGGCTACGCAGACCTTTACCCAAGTCTTCCAAGCCGGCTCCGATCATCAAACCACCTTCAGAGAAAGCAGACTGAGTACGTCCGTAAACGATTTGCAAGAACAATTCACGCATAGCTGTGTTGATAGCGTCGCAAACCAAGTCGGTATTCAATGCTTCCAAAACTGTTTTTCCCGGAAGGATTTCAGATGCCATAGCAGCTGAGTGAGTCATACCTGAGCAACCGATTGTTTCAACCAATGCTTCCTGGATAACACCTTCTTTAACGTTCAAAGTCAGTTTACAAGCACCCTGCTGAGGAGCACACCAACCGATACCGTGAGTCAAACCTGAAATGTCTTTGATTTCTTTTGATTTAACCCATTTTCCTTCTTCAGGAATTGGAGCTGGACCATGATTAGGTCCTTTTTTTACAACACACATGTGTTCAACTTCGTGTGAATAAGTCATATTCTTTACGTTTTATGAGTAATAAAAAATAAGTATTTCGTAAACTTCTTATTACGGAATTTCTTCTTTAATTCGTACGCAAAGTTAGTCGTTTTATTTAGTTATGCAATCAATGAAACCTAACTTTTTGTTGGTTTTTAATGATATTTTTTGCTGAAACTCTTGTTTTGTAATCTCTGCTTGTCAAAATGTTTTTTATCTTCCGAAAGAAACCTGTATCTTTGCCGATGGTAATATCAGCAGGATGGTAATACCTATCTGTAAGTAATAATAATTAGGTATATGAATGAAGTCGAAATTAAAGTAAAAGACGAAGACCTACGTCGTGGAGCCGAAGCTGGAATGGATGAATTTCTGAATGTGTTTATCCATAAGTATCTTGAGGTTACAGGAGGAGTAATTAATGCTGAAACGATGCCTTTACTGAATGGCTATCAGCATACTTTGCTAGGTTATCATTTCTTTCGTGAAGAAGTGCTTGAAGGAGGTTTTATACAGTTGATTCAAAATGGTTACGGACCATATATCTTTGATAATCCTTTTGCCAAGGCGATGCGTATGTTTGGAGCGAAAGATTTTTCAAAGCTTATTTATGATGCTAAAAAGATTTATGATGCTCATCGCGAAGATTTGGAAAAAGAATGTTCCGATGATGAGTTTATGGCAATGTATGAGCAATACGAAGCGTTTGATGATTTGGAAGAGGCCTATATGGATATGGAGGAGAGAGTTACAGCACAGATTGCTGAGTATGTAGATGAGCATTTGGAACAATTTGCAGGGATAGAGTAATCTTTTAGAATTTATTGCTTGTTTTTGGTTTATAGTGAATAAAAGTTAAAAATAAAGATAGGGAAAGCAGTCTTTTTTACTCATTTTCATTTTAAGTGAAAAAAATTAAATAATAAAAGATAAATAAAGGAAGAATATGAAGACAATGAAGTTTTTTATGTTGGCATCAGCTTTTGCATCGATGATTGGATTTAGCTCTTGCTTGAATGGGGGAGATTATACCAATAGCTATAGCGATGTAGATTTTGTAAAAGTTACTGGCTTTTTGGGAACTGTTAGTTTGAAAAATCAGTTTGGATATGAATATGTTCCTTCTAATAAAGAGGTTATTGCTGATTTGGAATCAGGAAAATATGCATATATTGCTTATTCGTATGATCCTACAACCGTCAATAATACTACTAAGATGATAGATGTCCAGCTGTATGGTTGTTCACAGTTGGCAGATGGATATGTTTTGCCTTCGGCTCCAACAGAAGATGATGCCAATGCTCCTATATATGATGTTACAAGTTCGGGTAGTACAGGTGGACAGGTTACTCCTATTTTCTATCAGTTGAATGATGTGTTTATTCCACTTTATTATTATTATAAACCAGCAAATAATAACGACGACTTGAAAGAGGAGGTAGCTCTTCATAATTTTACGTTATATTACGATCAGGCAACTGATTTCAATGGTTCTACTATGACATTGCATCTCCGTCATAAAATACAAGATTTTGATGAAGAAGATAATAAGGAACGTACTAGTCGTGCATATGAATTCAGACATTTCTCTTTGGCTGCTCCTCTTTATGCATATAAAGATGTAAACGGTGGCAAAAATCCGGATAAAATTGTTATCGAATTCGAGCAAAATACATATAATGCAGAATACAACGAAGACAATGTAAAGAGCGAAACATACGAAATAGATTATAAGACAGTAGTCGAAAATTATAATAAGCTGGCCGGTAACACTTCAGGTTCAGAGGTTACAGAATAATTTAGGAGAGAGAAATATAGAGTAAGCATACTCGATAAAGTATGCGTCCGTAAGGTGCGGATTATGCAGATAAGGCTGTGTATGTTAATGTATGTCAGCGTTTCTGTATAATTCGTGCCTTATTTTATTTCTTTTTTGTACATTTGCAGTTCCGAAGTTCGGATTTATTACAAAAAAGTAGAATAACATTGGATTATAAATCATTATTTCAGCAGATAATAGCTTTGTTGTCTACTCCAGGCAAAGCGTGGAGTGAAATTGCAGAGCGGGGGGTAGGAAGGTCAGTAATGCCTGCTTTTGTTTATCCTCTTATTGGGTTGTGTGGCTTGTCAGAGTTTATCGGAACATTTATCGGAAAAGATTTTTCATCCGTTATGTTCCAGGTAGCCTTGACTCGTTGTTGTGCTGTAGCTGTAGCTTTGTTCGGTGGCTTTTTTCTTTCAGCTTATTTATTGGATAAGTTGAATCATAACTGGCTGGGAGGGAAAGATTCTTACGACCGGATACTTGTGTTTGTGGGCTATTCTATGGTAGTTACTTTTGTATTGAATATCGTCAGTGGACTGTTTTCTATAGTTGTACTGCACTGGATATTGCAAATATATACCATTGTAATTGTATTCGAGGGGGTACGCAGATGGCTTAAGGTTGAGGAGAACAAACAGACTGCCTTTACTCTTGTGGCTACTATCATCATTTTGGTGTGTCCTGCTATTATCGAATTTATATTTAATAAGTTATCAGTAATATTGAATTAATGAAAACAAACGCCGGTAATATAAATATTAAGAATAAACGTGCTTCGTTCGACTATGAGTTTATTGATACGTACACAGCCGGAATTGTGTTGACCGGAACTGAGATAAAGTCTATTCGTCAGGGAAAAGCAAGTTTGGTTGATACGTTTTGTTTCTTTTCCCGTGGAGAGTTGTGGGTAAAGAATATGCATATAGCTGAATATTTTTACGGTTCGTACAACAATCATTCAGCTCGTCGGGACCGTAAGTTGTTGCTGACAAAAAAAGAACTTCGTAAACTTGAACGTACTTCTGCCGAGCCTGGATTTACCATTGTTCCGACTCGTCTGTATATTAATGAAAAAGGGTTGGCGAAGGTTGTGATTGCTTTGGCAAAAGGTAAGAAACAATACGATAAACGCCAGACGTTGAAAGAAAAAGAAGATAAGCGTATGATGGATCGCATGTTCAAGCGATGATCGGGAAAGATGGTGCAGACAATTACAGTTTATATAAGTTGTCTGCATCGTGCTTTTGGCATATGAGGAAAACGATTCCCTGTGTTTTAAATTTAAATAGAGCTTTTTCAAAATGCAACAACTAATAAACGAACGTATTCTCGTGCTCGACGGAGCCATGGGAACGATGATACAGCAATACAATCTTTCGGAAGCTGATTTTCGGGGAGAGCGTTTCAAGGATCTTCCAGGATTGCTGAAAGGAAACAATGATATGTTGTGCCTGACTCGGCCGGATGTTATAGAGGAAATACACCGTAAGTATTTAGAGGCAGGAGCTGATATCATCGAAACAAATACATTTAATGCAACTGCTGTTTCGATGGCAGATTATCATATGCAGGCTTATTGCCGTGAGATAAATCTTGCGGCAGCTCGTCTGGCCCGTAAAATTGCTGATGAATATACAGCGAGAACTCCCGAAAAGCCACGCTTTGTTGCTGGTTCGGTAGGACCGACCAACAAAACTTGCTCGATGAGTCCGGATGTAAATAATCCCGCTTTTCGTGCATTGACATTCGATGAACTTTCTGAAGCTTACCGTGAACAAATGGAGGCTTTGCTTGAAGGGGGAGTAGATGCTATTCTGATAGAAACAATTTTCGATACACTGAATGCGAAAGCTGCTGTTCTGGCCGCAGAAACAGCTATGCAGAATTTGGGAAGAAAAGTTCCTTTGATGCTTTCTGTTACGGTTTCGGATGTTGCTGGACGCACGTTGTCGGGACAGACGCTTGATGCGTTTTTGGCTTCGGTACAGCATGCTGATATCTTTTCCATCGGACTGAACTGCTCTTTTGGTGCCAGACAGTTGAAACCTTTCCTGGAGCAGTTGGCCCGTCGTGCTCCTTATTATATAAGTGCTTACCCTAATGCCGGACTTCCTAATAGTCTGGGGCAATACGACCAGACACCCGAAGAAATGGCTGCCGAAGTCAAGGAATATATCGATGAAGGACTGGTGAATATAATCGGTGGATGCTGTGGTACTACCGAAGCATATATTGCCAAGTATCAGGAACTTATTAAAGATGCCAAACCTCATGTGCCTGCTCCGAAACCGGATTATCTCTGGCTTTCCGGGCTGGAACTGTTGGAAGTGACTCCTGAAATTAATTTTGTCAACGTGGGTGAGCGCTGTAATGTGGCCGGTTCACGTAAGTTTCTTCGTTTGATAAACGAAAAGAAATACGATGAAGCTTTGTCGATAGCCCGCAAGCAGGTAGAAGACGGCGCGTTGGTTATCGATGTTAACATGGACGACGGATTGCTTGATGCTGCTGAGGAGATGACAACCTTCCTCAATCTGGTTGCATCAGAACCGGATATTGCCCGTGTGCCTGTTATGATAGACTCTTCCAAGTGGGAAGTTATTCTGGCAGGACTGAAATGTGTGCAGGGAAAATGTATCGTCAACTCTATTTCACTGAAAGAAGGCGAAGGAGCTTTTGTTGAGCATGCCCGTACCGTCAAGCAGTACGGAGCGGCAGTCATCGTAATGGCTTTCGACGAGAAAGGACAGGCCGATACATTTGAACGGAAGATAGAAGTTTGCGAACGGGCTTATCGTATTCTTACAGAGAAGGTCGGTTTCCGTCCTCAGGATATAATCTTCGATCCGAACGTGCTGGCAGTGGCTACTGGTATCGAGGAACATAATAACTATGCTGTCGATTTTATTAAAGCTACAGGTTGGATTCGCCGTCACCTTCCGGGCGCACACGTCAGCGGAGGAGTAAGTAATCTTTCTTTCTCTTTCCGTGGCAACAATTATATACGTGAGGCAATGCATGCAGTATTCCTTTATCATGCTATTCAGCGGGGTATGGATATGGGTATTGTCAATCCGGGAACTTCTGTACTTTATACAGATATACCTTCGGATATCCTGGAACGGATTGAGGATGTGGTGCTGAACCGTCGTTCGGATGCAGCTGAACGCTTGATTGAAACAGCTGAAAAACTGAAAGCGGAAAAGGAGAACTCGGGTGAGCAGCAAACAGCCAGTTCACATCTTGCCTGGCGTGAAGGGACGACTGTAGAAGAACGTTTACAATACGCACTGGTAAAGGGTCTTGGCGATTATCTGGATGAAGACTTGCATGAAGCACTTGCCAAATATCCGGATGCTGTCAGCATTATCGAGGGTCCGCTTATGTCGGGAATGAATCATGTCGGTGATTTATTCGGTTCCGGTAAGATGTTCTTGCCTCAGGTTGTAAAGACAGCACGTACTATGAAAAAAGCTGTAGCTATCCTTCAGCCCTATATTGAGGCGGAAAAAAAGGAAGGGGCACGCAGTGCAGGAAAAGTGCTGTTGGCTACAGTAAAGGGAGATGTACACGATATCGGTAAGAATATTGTTTCTGTGGTTATGGCATGCAATAATTACGAAATTATCGACTTGGGCGTAATGGTTCCTGCTGAAAAGATTGTTGAAACGGCTATTCGTGAGAAGGTAGATATTATCGGCTTGAGCGGACTTATTACACCGTCGCTGGAAGAAATGGTGCATGTCGTTTCAGAACTGGAACGTGCCGGACTTGATATTCCTGTAATGATTGGCGGTGCTACAACTTCCAAACTTCATACAGCTTTGAAGATTGCTCCGGTTTATCATGCTCCGGTGGTATATATGAAAGATGCTTCACTGAATGCTCCGGTGGCAGCACGCCTGATGAATCTTGATCTTCGAAGTACATTTGCAGAAGAACTGGAAAGTGAATACCGTGAGCTTCGTGAAAAGAATAAGACCAAACAGGTAAAGACGGTTTCACTCGAGGAAGCACAGAAAAATAAATTGAATCTCTGGGAATAGTCTTTGTAGACAAACTGATTTATATTCTGTTATAAGGCATGGCATATCAAATTTTTAGTGATATGTCATGCCTTTTTCCGTATTCTTTGTATTTTTATCACCATATTGAAAAACACGACATGATAATGAAAACACAATTTTGTTCTTTTTTACTTTGCTGGATAATCTTTTGTGAGTTTTTGCCGGCTCAGTCTGTATGCGGATATCGTTCGTTGGATGTTACAAATCCTATAGAGTTATTAGGAAATAAGATTCTCTATGAAGGAAAGGAAATAGAGCTGGGGGAGAAAACCTTTTTTATCGATGGGCAGCTGTCCGATGAAGTGACGGCCAGATATCCTTTTGTTTTCAATAGCTTTAATGAAGCAGCCAAGGCTTTTGTTGCCGGAACAGAAGCAGAGCCTATGAAAGTATATATAGCTCCTTATGTATATTGGATTGATAATCCTGATGATCCTCAGGTTAGGGTAGGAAAAGACGGTAAAGAACCTTTCGGACTGGTAGTAAAATGTCCTTATCTGCATCTTGTCGGGTTAACCAAAAATCCTGAAAATGTAGTGCTTGCTTCCAGTCGCGGTCAGACACAGGGAGCTGTAGGAAACTTCACGATGTTCGATTTCTGGGGAGATGGTCTGTCGGTGAAGAATCTTACGATGGGAAACTATTGTAATGTCGATCTGGAATTTCCTTTAAAGAAAGAATTAGGACGTAAAAAAAGAATGTCTGCCATTACCCAGGCGCATGTAGCCTATTGTCATGGAGATAAAATTGTGGCAGAAAATGTCCGTTTCATCAGCCGCTTGAATATGAATCCTTTGAATGGGGCAAAACGTATTTTGTTCTATAAATGTTATATGGAAAGTACCGACGATGCGTTGACTGGTACAGGAGTCTACCTGAACTGTACGTTGAAGTTTTATGGTCAGAAACCATTCTGGCGGACGGATATGGGAGGGGCTGTTTTCTTGAACAGTGATTTTTATGTATGTCATGACGAAGACCGTCAGTATTTTTGTAAAGGAGTGGGACCTTTGACTGTTGTCGATTGCCAGTTTCATGTCCGAAAGCCTGTATATGCAGGCTGGACACACGAGCCGTCCGACTGGTTACGGTGTTACCAGTATGGTGTAACGATGAATGGACAGCCTTACGTAATAGGTGCGGACAAGCCTTATAATACAGTATGTATGGAGCAGGAAAATGTACTTCATGCATACCGCCTGACAGATGAAAATGGTAAGGTAATTTACAACACTTATAATTTACTTCGGGGAGATGATGACTGGGATCCGCTTCAAGTGAAGGATAGTGTACGGGTAATCGGAGAACATGATGGCAGGGATTATGCGAATCTGCCGGTCTGTTTGTCGGTCACTCCGCTGGTTGCCTCTGTACAGACCGGAGGTAATCCGGTGAAGTTGGTTGCCAACGTAAAAAGACACTGCAATTATGTGCAGCAGGGAAGCTCTGTTCGCTGGAAGATTCAGCCGGGATATGAAAAGTATGTCAGCCTGTCTGCCGGAGAAGACGGAACGTGTGTGGTCAAGGCAATGAATCACGAGGACGAAACCAAACATTTCACTGTTGTAGCCTATACGGAAGATGGATTGGAATGTGCAGTAGAATTGACAGTTGCTCCCGATTTTGTGGAAGCTCCTGCTTTTGTGGAAGTGCCGAAGCTGGAAATAGCAGATGGAAAAGCAATGGTAAGTTACGAACTGGATTTGCAGGGACGGAAAGATGAGTCGCTGATTACCTGGTATCGGGCTGTTGACAAAGAGGGTAAAACGAAATATCCGGTAGCAGTGTCACGGTTGGCTAAGCCCGAAACAACCTATAGATTAACAAAAGAAGACGTTGGATATTATCTTATGGCAACGGTAGCACCCAAACATTTGCGTTGTCATCCTGGTAAAGAATATACGGTAATTTCTTCATCACCTGTTGGCCGTAAACAGGTAAATCCGGTAGATGTATTCGAAACTGATTTTCGAAATTTTCCTTGTTCCAATCAGCCTGTATTGTATTCCGGCGGATGGACAATAGGAGGATACAAGCCTCTTGATACGGAAGGTTACGATTGGGAACTTTTCTCCGATAAGGACTATTGGGTGTATGGAGAGGGAATGAACGGATCACGCGGAACGGGTTTGCTGCAGGCGCAGCGTGGAGCACGGCTGTTATATACTCCATTGGAAGGTAGATATGGAGATATGAAAATAACCTTGAATGTAGATCCGAGCAAAACCGCAGGACAAGGGTTTGGAAGTGCTACGGGGCAATATATGGATATCTGTATCAAGTTCGATACCCGTACACTGACTGGATATGCCTTGCGTATTATCCGTACGACAAAATACAGCAATGCGGTCGATTTCATGCTGATGAAATACGAAAATGGCAGGACTACTGCGATTTCTCTTCCGGTATCTTCCACCTGTTACCGTACCGACTGCACCATTGTACTTGAGGTTAAAGGAAATAAGTTGACGGCCCATGCCGAAACTTCCACTCCGCTTTCATCTCCTGTAACGGACGAGAATCTGAAACCATCTGTAAGTTTGGAGGCTGATATCGTTCCTAATGTTTGGGGAGGTATGGGCATTCAGCACACGGGAAGTTGTGGAGAGAGCACTACCATGCTGCATCACCTGAAAATAGAATGGATGGGCGTTTCGGCTAGCAAATGATAAGTGATTAGAATGCAGAAAAGGAAAATATGAACAGCCCTTCACGATATATGAATAATACCCATACAGGCTAACAGTGTACCTTTGCTTCAGATTAAGAAATGAAATAATATGAAGCAATTACTAGTTATTTTTACCTCTCTTTGTGTGCTCGTTCCTGTAAAAGCGCAGGATGTCCTCACACTGGAAGAGTGCCTGCGGTTGGGCATAGAGAATAATCTCTTTTTGGAAAGCAGCCGTAATGAGATTAGAAAAGGAGAACATACACTGAGCGAAAATCGTGCAAAACTCCTGCCTCAGATTAATGCCGTTGCCGGATTCAATGACAATTTCAATCCTCCGGTATCTGTTACCGATGGTTCTGCTTATGGAAATCCTTACAACGTTACCAAAACTTTGCAGTACAATGCCTCGGCGGGTATACAGTTACAAATGCCTTTGTACAACCAGACTGTTTATATGGCAGTAGATATTGCCCGTACAATGAATGAGTTGAACCGTTTATCGTATGAGAAGGCACGGGAAGATCTGATTTTGCAAATCAGTAAAATGTATTACCTGAGCCAGAATACAGCCGAACAGATAGCGTTAATCAAAGAGAATATTTCGCGTCTGAACGAACTGAGCAGTATTACACAGGCCTTTTATGATAACGGTATGGCGATGGAAGTCGATGTGAAGCGTGTGAATATCAATCTTGAAAATCAGCGGGTACAGTATGATAACGCACAGTCTATGCTGACACAGCAGCTGAATCTGTTGAAGTATGTGATCGATTATCCTGCTGATAAGGAAATAGCCTTGACACCGGTTGATACAGAAAATACTACATCCGTATCGCTTACCGGACTGGATAATAACCAGTATGAACTACAACTTTTGCAGTCGAAGCAAAAACTGGCCGAACAGCAGCGTAAGATGATTGGTCAGGGTTATATTCCTTCGTTAAGCCTTACCGGAAGCTGGATGTATTCTGCATATACCGACAAGGCAAAGAACTGGTTCCATTCCGGTCCGTCCAATCATTGGTATAATTCGAGCGGTATCGGACTGACACTCCGTATTCCTATTTTCGACGGACTGGATAAGCGGGCAAAAATGAAGAAGGCAAAGATCGAGATAGAAAATGCGAAGCTTTCTTATGAGAATGCACTCAAGAATATGCAGACGCAATACCTGAATGCTACAAACGAACTGATGAACAGCCAGCGTAATTTCAGGAAGCAGAAAGATAATTATCTGTTGGCAGAAGATGTGTATCAGGTTACGACCGACCGTTATCGGGAGGGAATCGCTTCGATGACGGAGGTGCTACAGGATGAGATGCGGATGAGTGAAGCTCAGAACAATTACATCAACGCACATTACAATTACCAGGTTACTAACCTGAGTCTGCTAAAACTTACCGGACAGCTGGAAACACTGTTTAACGGAAATTCTATTCATTAATCATTTAAAATTGTCAGCATTATGAAAACCAATAATAATACACTTCAGGAAAAAGCTTTGAAACTGAAAAAACAACGTCGTAACCGGATTATTGCCAGTTTGCTTGGAATAGCTATTCTGGTGTGGGGAGTAATAGAGGTTGCCTTTCTTTTTCTCGATTATAAACAGACGGGAACCAGTAACGACGCACAGATAGAACAATACATTTCTCCGGTGAACTTGCGTGCGTCGGGATATATTAAGAAAATTTATTTCACCGAACATCAGTCGGTCAAGAAGGGAGATACCTTGCTGGTGCTCGATGATCGTGAGTATCGCATTAGGGTAATGGAGGCTGAAGCTGCCTTGAAAGATGCAATGGCTGGAGCTACGGTAATAGATGCTACCTTACAGACTACACAGAATTCGGCTTCTGTGTATGAGGCTTCCATTGCCGAAATTGAAATTCGTCTGGCTAAACTCGAAAAAGACCGTCAGCGTTATGAAAACCTGCTGAAGCGGAATGCGGCAACACCGATACAGCTGGAACAGATTGAAACGGAATATGAGGCTACACGAAAGAAACTGGAGGCTACAAAGCGCCAGCAAAAAGCTGCCATGTCGGGCATTAAGGAAGTTTCCAATCGCAGAGAAAGTACGGAAGCTGCCATACAACGTGCTACGGCTGCACTCGAAATGGCACGACTTAACCTTTCGTATACTGTTGTGTTGGCTCCTTGTGACGGGAAACTGGGACGTCGTGCATTGGAAGAGGGACAATATATCGGTGCCGGACAAAGCATTACGTATATCCTTCCTGATACGCAGAAGTGGGTGATAGCTAATTATAAGGAAACTCAGGTAGAGAATCTTCACGTGGGACAGGAAGTCCGTATTACAGTAGATGCAATCAGCGATAAGGAGTTTACCGGAAAGATTACGGCTATTTCTGGAGCAACCGGCTCGAAATATTCACTTGTCCCGACTGATAACTCTGCCGGAAACTTTGTCAAGATTCAGCAGCGTATTCCGGTACGTATTGATTTTACGAACCTTTCATCGGAAGACAATGAACGTCTGGCTGCCGGAATGATGGTAGTGGTAAAAGCCAGACAGTAAAAATAAGACAAACATGTTTTTCAGTTTCTAATAAATTAGAATTATGCCTTCGTGTCCGAAAAATTATCCGTTTTATAATTGGGTTCCCAAACCTTTGGGTATTCTTATTCTGTTGCTGTTGTTTATTCCGATTCTTACGGCAAGCGGAGTGTATACGGTAAACAGTGGCGAGATGCTGAGCGGGCTGGGTATTCAGTCTGAACATATTCAGTTTGTTGGTTTTCTTACTTCTGTAGGAATGGCGGCTTTCTCTCCGTTCTTTTACGAACTGGTCTGTATCCGCCGTGAGAAAATGATGTGCATCGTAGGCTTTTCGCTGCTTTATATATTGAGTTACGTATGTGCCAAGACCGATAGTATTTACCTGCTGGCTGTCTGTAGTGTGGTGATGGGATTTCTGCGCATGGTGCTGATGATGGTCAATCTGTTCACGCTTATCAAATATGCGTTCAAGATGGAGGCTACCCGAAATATAACTCCGGGCAATGAACCTGTGGATGGTGAAGGATGGGATAAGCTGGACCGTGAAAAGAGTACCAGTATGCCTACCATTTATCTGTTTTTCATGATTCTGGGGCAGATAGGAACTTCGCTCACTGCATGGCTGGCTTATGAGTACGAATGGCAGTATGTGTATTATTTCATGATGGGGGCGTTGCTATTATCTATTCTGGTTGTGTTTATCACCATGCCTTATCATAAATATGTGGGCAAACGTTTTCCTATCAACTTGCGTAAGTTTGGCAGTGTGGTAATATTTTGCGTGATGTGTTCGGCTGCTATTTATGTGCTGGTGTATGGAAAGGTGCTCGACTGGTACGATTCTCCGTCTATTTGCTGGGCTACTGCGACGGCTGTTGTGTTTGCCATACTGTTTGTCTATATGGAACGTAACCATAATTCGCCTTATTTTCTGATGGATGTGTTTAAGTTGCGCTCTATCCGTATGGGTATCTTGCTCTTTCTGTTGCTGATGATTTTCAATTCCAGTGCCATGTTTGTCAGTGTGTTTGCAGGAGTTGGTATGAAGATAGACAACTGGCAGAATGCGTCGCTTAATAACTGGAGTATAGCCGGTTATTTTATCGGTTGCATTATTGCTATTGCCATGGGATCAAAAGGAGTACATCTGAAATACCTTTTCTCGATGGGCTTTGTTCTGATAGGACTTTCCAGCCTGTTTATGTATTTTGAGGTACAGACCGACGGCTTGTACGAGCGCATGAAATATCCGGTTATTATCCGTTCTGCCGGAATGATGCTGCTTTATTCGCTGACAGCTGTACATGCCAATCAGCGGATGCCTTATAAATATCTGTCTACCTGGATTTGTATCATGCTGACAGTGCGTATGGTACTGGGACCGGGGGCTGGAACTGCTATCTATACCAATGTGATGCAGCATCGTCAGCAACACTATGTAACTCGCTTTGCTCACGATATGGATCAGTTGAATACAGAGGTAGCAGCCTCATATAATCAGACGGTTCAAGGGATGATGTATCAGGGAAAAAGTGAAAAGGAAGCACATAATATGGCAGCTCTTTCAACAAAAGGGCGTGTGCAGGTACAGGCTACTCTGGCTGCTGTAAAAGAAATGTCGGGATGGACATTCTACGGTTGTATAGCATGTGCCGTTCTTATGCTGGTAATTCCGTGGAGAAAAAGGAAGCTGGATTTACAGACATAAAATACTTTACACTCGTTCATTTATTTGCTTTATACATCACGGTGGAGCGTATTTCATTTCTTAATCTGACTTTTCGGTGGAAAAGTACCTATGAAAGCTTCCCGTGATGTATTTTTATTTTCTTGTTTCATGATGGGAATATAGAAAAATCTTACCTTAGTGGCAGACTTTAATTTTAGTTTTATGGGGATGGATGCTAAGGAACAAGAAATGCGTTTAACACGTTTTGAGCGCGATTTGACGGCGGGAAAAGATATTTGCTGCCTGGAAGGGGAAGTTAAAGCTTTTCCGAAGATATTGTGTAAGCCTTTCCTGATGAATTATGTGGGACTGATTGTGTGTGAAAAAGGATATTTCTGTTTCGATGTAGATAAAAAGAAGTTTACAGCCCGGGCAGGAGAAACGGTTTTTCTTTCCGAAGGGAATAATTTTTCAATAGGAGAACTGTCTGATGATTTGCGTGTGAGCATACTGTTTTATCATATAGATCCGATACGTGAGATTTTAGGCAGTTCGATTGTGGCAATGTATTTGTATACGACACTGACTCCCGAACCATGCTATGTATGGACTTCCGGAGAAGAAAGCGATTTGGCACGTTATATTGCATTGCTGGGAAGACATAGGAAGAGTGCGCAGAATCCGTTTGATAATCATGAGTGTAAGTTGTTGTTACTGGCATTGACTTACCGTTTGTGTTCTATTTACAGCCGTCGGATTATCGAAGAAAAAAATGTAGCAGGACATAAGATTGATACTTTTATCAAGCTCATTCGGTTGATTGAAAAGTATTATATGCAAGAGAGGGGAGTAGCTTTTTATGCCGATAAGTTGTGTCTTTCTCCCAAATATCTTTCAGCATTATCGAAATCGGTTTGTGGATATACGGTGCAGGAACTGGTTTTCAGAGCTATTATCCGGAAGAGTATTTTCTGGCTGAAGAATACCAACAAGAGTGTACAAGAGATATCGGATGACTTGAATTTTCCGAATGCTTCTTTTTTCGGGACATTTTTTAAGAAGCAGACAGGGCTTGCTCCTTCGTATTACCGGATTTCTGCTGAGGAGTAAAATTGTTTCGGTATTTAATAGGGCTTTTTAAAGCTAAAATAAAATATCCAGAAAGGGTTGTGTTTAAAAGTTTGAATATCAAAGTGATATGCGGACTTTGTGATGGACATGATAGAACTCTTTTGGCTGATGTTGATTGCTTGATTTCGGATTGTAAGTTTATTATTTATGAGTTTCAAGTTTTAATATGCTGCTGTTTTCAACCGTTCTGTTTGGTTTGAAACACGTGTTTTGGAACACTTCAGGAAGTATGTCGAAAAACTTCAGCAAAAGTTAGGAAAAACATCATGAATTTTTCTGAAAAATCGTACAAAGTCTGTTAGCCTTTGTACAAAAAAATAAGGCAAATTGCCCGTGTTTTTTAGATATTATGCAGTCGGTTGAATTGCCTTCTGCATAAGGTACGGGCAAGTTGCCTGTTGGCTTGTAAGTGACTGATATTTTTATTCTTGATTCAGTTCTGCCAGAAAGCTGGCAGCTTTCTCAAGGGTTTCCGGTTTTCCTATATCAATCAGATGAAGCTCTTCGGTCAGACATCCACCAATCCGGGCTTCCCCACATGTTTGCAAATAGAAATCCATGATGGGAAATTTGCCTTTCCACCGTTCGTCCATGTATCGGAAAAGGGAAGGGGAGATGACATGAATGCCACTGAAGGCATATTCCTGATATCTTGTTGCGTCATATTCGAAGTCTTCGGGTTTGGTCTGTCCGGTATCTTTATTAACCCATCCTCTCAGATATGCCTGTTTGTCGAACAGCAGATAGCGGGCTGTAGTTCGTTTACTTGCCAACAGAGTAGCATCATTGCCACTGTGCAGGTGGTATTCGTATAAGGCTTTCAGGTCGGTATCGGAGAGGATATCGACGTTATGTATCAGGAATGGTTCGTTTCCCTGAAAAAATGGTGCGGCTTTTTTGATACCTCCTCCCGTATCGAGCAACTGTTCACGTTCGTCGCTGATATGAATTGTCAATCCGAAATTCTGGTTGGCTTCAAGAAAGTCGATGATCTGTTCTCCGAAATGATGTATGTTGATAACCAGTTCGTTGAATTCGGATTGCTTTAGTTTCAGGATAACGTGTTCCAGTATCGGACGTCCGTTTACGGGTACGAGTGCTTTGGGCATATGGTCGGTCAGCGGTTTCAGGCGAGTTCCCAGTCCCGCTGCAAATATCATGGCTTTCATATTGTTATCGGGGTTCTAAAATTTGTTCAATATGTTGTTCGCGGTGTATCAGGTGGATGCGTACACCGAATTTTTCGTTCAAGTGGTGCGCTACGTGTTCTGCCGAATATACGGAACGGTGCTGTCCTCCGGTACAGCCGAAGCAAATAGAGAGGTTGGTAAACCCTCTTTCTAGAAAGCGCTGTACATGAGCATCAGCTAGTGCGTCTACGTGTTCCAGAAATTGGAGTATTTCACCGTCCTGTTCCAGAAAGTCGATAACCGGTTTGTCGCGTCCGGTCAGTTGCTTGTATTGTTCGTACTTTCCCGGATTGTGCACGGCACGGCAGTCGAATACATATCCGCCTCCGTTCCCTGACGGGTCTTCGGGAATACCTTTCTTATACGAAAAACTCATTACGCGTACGGTGAGTTTCCTTCTGTTTCGTATGCTGGCAAACTGGGGAAGTTCTGTCAGTTTGCGTAGCATGAGGCATAAGTAGGGATATTCAGGAAAATCTGTTTCCAGCAGCTGACGGAGATTTTCGATGGCATACGGTACACTTTGTATGAAATGTGCCTTTTTCTCAAAATATCCACGGAAACCGTATGCGCCTAGGACTTGCAGAGTACGGAACAGTACAAAGTGACGGAGGGTGGTGAGGAACTGCTCCTTATCAATCGTGTGATAGGGGCGAAGAGCATCGAGGTACTCATCCAGAAGCTCCTGACGGAGCGAATCGGGATAGTTTGCCTTTGCCTGCCAGAGGAAAGAAGCCACATCGTAATAGAAAGGTCCCTTGCGTCCTCCCTGAAAATCGATAAAGTACGGTTTTCCTTCCCGTATCATGACATTGCGGCTCTGAAAATCACGGTACATGAATACCTGTGGTTCTATCTGAAGAAGGGTATCTGCCATACGTTCGAAATCATCTTCCAGCAGATTTTCCTGAAACTCCAGTCCGGTAGCTTTAAGAAAACAATATTTGAAATAGTTCAGGTCCCACAAAACGCTGCGGCGGTTGAATGTTGCCAGCGGGTAGCAATAACTGAAGTCCATGTCCTTGCTTCCCTCAAACTGTATCTGTGGAAGCAGGCGGATAGTTCGTTTCAATATATTTGTTTCTTCATCACTGAAGTTACCGCTTTCTCTTCCTTGTTTAATAAGTTGGAACAGCGAGGTATCTCCCAAGTCATCTTGCAGGTAGGCCGACTGGTCGGGAGATTCGGCAAGTATACGGGGTACAGGCAAACCTTTTTGTGAGAAATGTCTGGCCATGTAGATAAATGCACGGTTCTCTTCGGTGGAGGTTCCATATACACCGATGAGGCTTTCCTTGCCTTTCAAGCGAAAGTATTTGCGATTGGAACCTGCTCCCGGCAAAGGTTCGATACTTGTTGGAGCTTCTCCAGTATATGATTGATAAAGTTGTGCGAGTAATTCGGTATTCATACTATCTTTTATTACATAAACTTATAATACAAGGACAAAGATAGATATAAAAAGCTGAAAGAAAGAAAGGGATAAAAAGAAAAAGGTCTGAACAGAAACTGCTCAGACCTTGGTAGCCCGTGGGGGAATCGAACCCCCCTTTCAAGAATGAAAATCTTGCGTCCTAACCGATAGACGAACGGGCCATCCTTATACATCGGATTAACCGTATGTTTTGTTTTGGTAGCCCGTGGGGGAATCGAACCCCCCTTTCAAGAATGAAAATCTTGCGTCCTAACCGATAGACGAACGGGCCATCCTTTGTTTGTGTTGAGGTGTTTCTCAATCACGGGTGCAAAGGTACGCATTATTTTTGAATCTGCAAGTGTTTTGCACAAAAAAATGCAGAAAAATGCATATTTTTTTCTTTTTCCCCCTCTGAAAGGGGTAAAAAAGGGGAAAACTGCTTTGTGCAGGTAGCGTTTTATGAATTATAGATCTTCCGGATCGGCAGTATCTTCCAGTCTGTTTTCCCAAAGGTATTTTTGTGTTTCTTTGACGGCAACTCCCGATAAGAAGATGAGGGAAATCAGATTAGGAACTGCCATCAGTGCGTTTACGCTGTCGGCAATGTTCCATACTGCTTGTAAATTCATGGTGGAACCAAAGTAAATGGATGAAATCCATATAACACGATATACTCGCAGGAGTTTTTTCCCTCCTAAATATTCGATGGCTTTTCCCGAGTAATATCCCCAGCCTAAAATGGTAGAAAAGGCAAAGGTCAGAATACCGATTGCCAGAATGCTGGTACCTACATAAGGAATTTTGCCAAAGGCTGCTTTGGTCAATGCTCCACCTTGTGTATAATCGATGTCAGGAAATGCGAGTACACTGGTAACCAGCACCAGTCCCGTCAATGCACAGATAATGACGGTGTCCCAGAATGTTCCGGTAGAAGAAACCAGTGCCTGACGTACCGGGTTGCGAGTTTGTGCCGCTGCTGCCACAATAGGTGCCGAACCAAGTCCGGATTCGTTGGAGAAAAGTCCGCGGGCAATACCGTAACGTGCTGCGAGCATGACACTCGTTCCTAGAAATCCTCCGCCTGCGGCATGTGGAGTAAATGCAGAACTGATGATGAGTTTGAAGGCTTCTCCCAAATAGGCGTGGTTCAGAATGAGGATATAAATACATCCTCCTATATAGAGGATAGCCATCAGAGGGACCAGCGTCATACATACACGGGCAATACCTTTTACTCCGAAGAAGATAACCAGTGCGATACCTAGTGCCACTACTATTCCGGTGATATGTTCGCTTACTCCGTATGTTTCTTGCATCAGTAAGGCAATAGAATTAGCTTGTACCGTACTTCCGATACCGAATGCTGCCATGGCTGTAAAGATGCAGAATAAAATGCCCAGCCATTTTTGCTTCAGTCCTCGTTCCAGTGCGTACATCGGACCACCAAGCATTTCTCCGCTGGATGTTTTTACGCGGTATTTAATGGCAAGGAGTCCTTCGGCATATTTTGTGGCAATTCCGAAAACTCCGGTCAGCCAGCACCAGAATACGGCACCGGGGCCTCCGAATGCAACGGCAGTTGCCACACCGATGATGTTTCCTGTTCCAATAGTTGCTGCCAGTGAAGTGGCAAGCGCGCCGAATTGACTGACGTCGCCTTCAGAATCAGGATCTTTTTTAAAAGAAAGTCGTATAGCTGTAAATATTTTGCGTTGTGGAAACTTTAACCGTATGGTCAGAAAAATGTGAGTTCCCAGTAGTAATATAATCATCGGCCATCCCCAGAGAAAGGAGCTGACCGATGCTGTTATTTGTTCGAATAATTCCATGCAAATATTAAAATCGTTAAGGTTGCATTGTTTCTACTTCACCCAAGCTTTTTTCGATGTCTTTGTCTGTCAATGTATAGTTGGTTAAGTTTCCAGATAAATATTGGTCGTATGCACTCATATCTATCAGACCGTGTCCGGATAGGTTAAACAGAATAACCTTTTCTTCGCCCGTTTCCTTACATTTGTTGGCCTCTTGTATGGCAGCAGCAATGGCGTGACACGATTCGGGGGCAGGGATGATGCCTTCGGCACGGGCAAACAGACATCCGGCTTCGAATGTTTCCAGTTGCTGTATGTCTACGGCTTCCATCAAATGATCTTTCAAAAGTTGTGATACGATAACTCCTGCTCCATGGTAACGCAATCCACCCGCATGAATGTTGGCAGGTGTAAAGTTATGTCCCAGTGTAAACATCGGCAGAAGAGGAGTATATCCGGCTTCATCACCGAAGTCGTATTCAAACTTTCCTCTTGTCAGTTTCGGACAGGAAGCCGGTTCGGCAGCTACGTAACGGGTTTGTTTTCCTTCCAAAATGGTATGACGCATGAAGGGGAAGCAGATACCTCCAAAGTTTGAACCTCCACCAAAACATCCGATGATGATATCTGGATATTCGCCGGCCATTTCCATCTGTTTTTCTGCTTCCAGACCAATGATGGTTTGATGAAGCGTTACATGGCTCAGTACAGATCCTAATGTATACTTACAGTTCGGAGTTGTACGTGCCAGTTCGATGGCTTCTGAAATGGCTGTACCCAGTGATCCCTGGTGATTAGGATACTTGGTCAATATATTTTTTCCGGCGCGTGTTGACATAGAAGGTGAAGGAGTAACCTGTGCTCCGAAAGTCTGCATGATGCTACGTCGGTATGGCTTCTGTTCATAACTGATTTTTACCTGATAAACGGCAGCCTCCAGTCCGAATACTTTTGCGGCATACGAAAGGGCTGCTCCCCATTGTCCGGCTCCGGTTTCGGTTGTAATATTGCTGACACCTTCTTTTTTACAGTAATAAGCCTGTGCTAGTGCAGAGTTCAGTTTATGCGAGCCAATAGGGCTGACACTTTCGTTCTTGAAATAGATATGTGCCGGTGTTCCTAAAGCTTTTTCCAAACCATATGCACGAACCAACGGAGTACTTCGATAATACTTGTACATCTCACGTACTTCTTCAGGAATTTCTATCCATGTATCGGTCTGGTTAAGCTCCTGATGACATAATTCTTTTGCAAAAATAGGATACAAATCTTCCGGTTTAAGCGGTTCACGTGTAGCTGGATTCAGAGGAGGCATGGGTTTGTTTTTCATGTCTGCCTGAATATTATACCAATATTTAGGAATTTCATCTTCCGGTAAAATGAATCTTTTCTGTTTATTGCTCATAAATGTTTACTTTTTGATTGATTTTTCAAAAATAAGTAAAACAATGTAATATTGCAACCGTTTTTGCTTTTTATTTGTTATTTTGATGTTTTTATGCCTTAAAACCGTGCACGGCGTTTCTTGAACATAAGTAGATGATAGCTTGTTTTTATGAAAGTTTTTCTTCAGAAAGATCTATTCAGAGTATAAGATGATGTTGACTTTACTAATAGAACAGATGGGGAAAAACAAATATGTAATAAAGTCATGCTTTTAATCGGAAAACCGATAATTATAAATACATTTGCGTGCAAGTATTAATATAAAAACAGTTTTAGTATGGATTCTTTAGAAAGGCTCTTGCTTTATCGTAAGAAACTGATATTACCTCGTATTTATCAAGTCATAAATTGGTTCATGTGGATTACGTATTTTTGCGCAATCCTGTTTTTGGCTACTTTGGTTTATGAACATGGATTTATGATTTCATCGGATGAGGCAAAGGCTATTCGTATTATATATAAGAGTGTATGGATTGTTTTTTTGCTGTCGGCTACAGTGCAGATTGTTTTTCAATCAGATGAGGACGGACAGAAAAATACATTTTGGTCATGGGTAATTAATGTCTTACTATATCTGACTTTACTTCCTGTGCTGTTCAAGAAACCGGATGCTGGAGATGAAGGAGTTTATTGGACATGGATGTTCTTTCATAGTCATTATTATCGGATAGCTATTTTATTATTATATTCTTTATTACAGTTGTCCAGTAGCTTGGTACGATTGTTGGGCAGGCGTACTAATCCTTCTCTTATTTTAGCTTCCAGCTTTTTGGTTATAATATTTATTGGGGCTGGATTGCTGATGCTTCCCAGAGCAACTTATCATGGAATTTCGTGGATAGATGCATTGTTTACTGCAACTAGTGCTACGTGTGTTACCGGACTGGTTTCGGTTGATGTTCCGTCTACCTTTACACTGGAAGGACAAATTATTATTATTTTGCTTATCCAGATAGGAGGATTGGGAGTTATGACACTGACAAGTTTTTTTGCCATGTTTTTTATGGGAAATACTTCTTTATATAATCAGCTGGTAGTTGGCGATATGATAAGTTCTAATTCATTGAATTCTCTTTTATCCACCTTATTATATATTCTAGGATTCACATTGGCTATCGAAGGTATTGGTATGGTGATTATCTGGTATTCTATACACAATACTCTGGGAATGACGTTGCAACAGGAAATATATTTTGCAGCCTTCCATTCGGTTTCTGCATTTTGTAATGCCGGATTTTCTACTTTGCCGGGTAACTTAGGAAATGCGGCGGTTATGCAAAACCATAACTTGCTTTTTATAACCGTTTCATTTCTGATTATTTTGGGAGGTATTGGTTTTCCTATTTTGGTGAATCTGAAAGAAACGCTTTTTTATTATTTACGTTATCTGAAATGGAAGTGTTTCGGACGTTCGTCTCATTTTCCCAAACAGGTCCATTTATATAATTTGAATACACGTATTGTTTTGATAATGACAGCTATTTTGCTTGTGTTGGGTACATTGGCTATTGCTCTTTACGAGTGGAACAATGCATTTTCTGGCATGGAAGTTACAGATAAATGGGTACATGCTTTCTTCAATGCGACATGTCCGCGTACGGCTGGATTTGTCAGTGTCGGGCTGACTACGCTGTCTACACAGACTTTGTTGCTGATGATTATACTGATGATCATAGGAGGGGGTACGCAGTCTACCGCAGGTGGAGTAAAGATAAATGTGTTTGCTGTTATACTTCTGAATTTGTGGGCGGTCATTAGAGGAGCAAATCGGGTAACTATTTTCCAGAGAGAGTTGTCGGATGATTCGATCCGCCGCTCAAATGCGGTGCTTATGTTGTATCTTATCATTCTGTCTGCTGCAATTTTTGTCATGAGCATGTTAGAGCCCAAAGCATCTCTAATGGCACTTACTTTTGAATGTGTATCGGCTTTGAGTACTGTGGGTTCCAGTCTGGATCTTACTCCTGTTTTGAGTACGGCTGGTAAATCGGTTATTATTTTACTGATGTTCATAGGCCGTGTAGGAGCTTTTACCTTGTTGCTGGGACTGATTAAACAAGTAAAGAAGCGTAATTATAAATATCCAAGTGATAACATTATAATAAACTGATATATGAAATATATTGTAATAGGACTGGGAAATTATGGCGGAAAACTTGCCGAGGAACTGACTGTTTTGGGGCATGAAGTCATAGGAGTGGATGTGAGGGAGCATTATGTAGATCATTTGAAAGATAAGATTGCTACAGCTTTTGTTCTTGATGCAACCGATGAAATTGCACTTTCTGTTCTTCCATTAAAAAGTGTAGATGTCGTTATTGTAGCAATAGGTGAAGACCTGGGAGCTTCTGTACGCGTTGTATCGTTGTTGAAGAAAAACAAGGTGAAGCATATTTATGCCCGTGCGATAGATGATGTCCATAAAACTGTACTTGAAGCTTTTTCGCTAGACCGTATTCTGACTCCGGAAAAAGAGGCAGCACGTATGTTGGTCCAGTTGTTGGAACTGAATGCATCAGTAGAACCATTTCAGATAGACGAGGAACATTATATTTTCAAGTTTAATGTACCTGCCAAATTAGCAGGATATGGCATCAATGAATTGCAGTTGGAAAAGGAATTCGATTTGAAGATTATTTCATTGATACGCGGAAAGAAGGCACAGAATTGCATTGGTATTTCTATTTTGGAAAGAGAAGTAGCCAATGAATTTCCTGAAGACTATATAATACAGCCCGAAGATGCATTGGTATGTTACGGACTGTATGCTAATTTCATGAAGTTCTGGAAATCTATCCGTTGATTGAAAATTATATTCAAGAGGTAATGCCCTTAGTGGATATTTCTCTGGTTCAATGCCCGTTGGTAACGGCGGGCATTGGCAAGATGTTCGTTCCAGCTTTTGGCAAAGTTGTGTGTGCCAGAGAAATCTTCCTTCGCACACATATATAGATAATCATGCTTGGCATAATTCAATACGCTTTCCAGTCCGTCGATAGATGGTATGCGAATCGGTCCGGGAGGTAATCCTGCATGTTTATATGTGTTATATGGACTATCTGTTTCCAGATGTTTATGCAGAATACGCTTAAGTCCAAATTCTTGCAAGCCAAATTTTACAGTGGGGTCGGCCTGCAAAGGCATACCTGTGTGCAGACGGTTGATATAAAGACCGGCTACCATTGGCTTTTCTGCCTTATTAGCTGTTTCTTCTTCGACGATAGAAGCCAGAGTTGCCACTTCTTCGGGAGTAAAGCCGATACTTTTTGCTTTTTCCATCCGTTCCTTGTTCCAGAACCGGTCGTGTTCTTTTTTCATACGCTTGATAAAATCCTCAGCACTCATGGTCCAATACACTTCATATGTATTAGGAATGAAAAGAGCAGGAATTGTGTATTGATTATATCCTAGCGTAGAACAATACGTACTGTCATTCAGTAAACTGGCGATAGAAGCTGAGTCCGTCATCAGACGTCGGGAAACGGATTTAGCCAATGCTCCGAGCGTACGTACACTGGGTACTGTCAGACGTATGGGAGTCTGATGTCCACTTTTCAGTTGGTGAAATATATGCCAAGTGTTATCAGTCGGTTTAAGTTTATAGGCTCCCTCGTGAATGTTTTCAGCATAATTACTGCATGAAATGAGCATACGTAATCCCGTGATACCGGAGGTGTGAAAATCTTTCTTCAATTTTGTATATACGGAGTCTATGTTATCGTCGCTGTCAATGTAGAGATAAGCAGCTTTCTCTATTTTGAGAGGGGTATTCAGTATTAATGTTTTGCAGGCAACGACACCGATTAAAATCAATAAGACAATCGATCCGACGATATAAATAACTTTTTTATTTTTCATTCTTGCTTTATTTCAGTGCGGCAAAGATAGCTTATTTCTTCCATTTGGACAAAAAGAAAAAGGGAGAGTATCGAAATACGATACTCTCCCTTTTAGGTAGTTTCTGGAAACCTGTATAAGTAGTTTAGTTTCGGAATATCAAACCTTCACTGCTACGTTCTACGATGATCGGTTTAGTGCGGTCTACTTCCTGTGACAGAAGCTTCTTTGACAAATCGTTCAGTAAGTAGCGCTGGATAGCACGTTTTACCGGACGAGCACCAAACTCAGGATCGTATCCGGCGGTAGCAATAAAGTCTACAGCCTGATCGCTCATCTGGAGTGTAACACCATTTTCTTCCAGCATTTTCTTGATGCCGTTTATCTGCAAGCGTACAATCTGTTCAATCTCGTTCTTGTTCAACGGCTGGAACATGATTGTTTCATCTATACGGTTCAAGAATTCCGGACGGATGGTCTTTTTCAGCATATTCATCACTTCTGCCTTGGTTTCTTCTACAACCTGGTCGTGGTTCTGATCATTGATCTTTTCGAACTGACTTTGTATGTAAGAACTTCCCAAGTTAGATGTCATGATGATAATGGTGTTCTTGAAGTTTACCGTACGTCCCTTATTATCAGTCAGACGTCCATCGTCCAATACTTGCAACAAGATATTGAATACATCCGGATGTGCTTTTTCGATTTCATCGAAAAGAACAACTGAGTATGGTTTACGGCGTACAGCTTCAGTCAACTGACCACCTTCATCGTAGCCAACGTATCCCGGAGGCGCACCGATCAGACGAGAAACGGTATGTTTCTCCTGGTATTCACTCATATCGATACGCGTCATCAGCGATTCATCATCGAACAGGTACTCGGCAAGAGCCTTTGCCAGCTCGGTTTTACCTACACCCGTAGTACCCAAGAAGATGAATGAACCAATCGGACGTTTCGGGTCTTGCAGTCCCGCACGGCTACGGCGTACAGCGTCGGCTACCGCTTCAATTGCTTCGTCCTGACCGATAACACGTTTATGTAATTCATCTTCCAAGTGGAGCAATTTATCACGTTCGCTTTGCAACATCTTGCTTACCGGTATTCCCGTCCAGCGCGATACTACATCAGCGATATCTTCGGCAGTAACTTCTTCCTTGATCATGGCATTGTCGCCTTGCTTTTTCTTTAAGTCTTCCTGAATACTCTTTATTTCATTTTCCAAGCTCTGCAACTTGCCATAACGGATTTCAGCCACTTTACCGTAGTCACCTTCGCGTTCAGCCTTGTCAGCTTCAAATTTCAGCTGTTCTATTTCCTTCTTGTTCTGCTGAATCTTGTTCACCAGTTCTTTTTCGCTCTGCCATTTAGCCTTGTATGAAGTTTCCTGTTCCTTCAACTCAGCTATTTCTTTGTTCAATTGAGCAAGCTTAGCTTCATCTTTTTCACGTTTGATAGCTTCGCGCTCAATTTCAAGCTGTTTCAACCGGCGTTCAATTTCATCCAGTTCTTCCGGAAGTGAGTCACGTTCCATACGAAGTTTGGCTGCGGCTTCATCCATCAAGTCGATGGCTTTATCCGGCAAGAAACGGTCGGTGATGTAACGGTTACTCAGTTCTACAGCGGCAATGATGGCTTCGTCTTTGATTCTCACCTGATGGTGATTTTCATAACGTTCCTTCAATCCACGCAAGATAGAAATAGAGCTTGCCGTATCCGGTTCGTCTACCATGACGGTCTGGAATCGTCTTTCGAGTGCTTTATCCTTTTCAAAATATTTCTGATATTCATCAAGGGTAGTAGCACCGATACTTCTCAGTTCGCCACGTGCCAAGGCCGGTTTCAGGATGTTTGCAGCATCCATGGCACCTTCACCTTTTCCGGCACCTACCAGTGTATGGATTTCATCGATGAACAAGATGATATTTCCATCCGATTTGGTTACTTCGTTGATAACCGACTTCAGTCGTTCTTCGAATTCGCCTTTGTATTTTGCACCTGCAACCAGCGCACCCATGTCGAGCGAAAACAATTGCTTGTTTTTCAAGTTCTCCGGAACATCTCCACGCAGGATTCGCTGAGCCAGTCCTTCTACGATCGCTGTCTTACCTGTACCCGGTTCACCAATCAGGACCGGATTGTTTTTGGTACGACGGCTCAAGATTTGCAGTACACGACGGATTTCTTCATCACGACCGATTACCGGGTCCAGCTTGCCGTTACGTGCAGCTTCTATCAGGTTGATGGCATATTTGCTGAGTGACTGGTATGTATCTTCACTAGACTGTGAAGTAACATTTTGTCCCTGACGAAGTTCACTGATAGCAGCCCGCAGCTCTTTGTCGGTAACACCAGCATCTTTCAAGATGGTAGATACGGTACTTTTTACATTGAGCAAAGCCAAGATGATAGCTTCCAGCGAAACATATTCATCACCCAGTGATTTGGAAAACTCGACAGCTTTCTGCAATACTTCATTAGCGTCACGGCTCAGGTAAGGTTCACCTCCTGAAACCTTTGGCAAAGAAGCTATCTGCTTGTCGAGTACGGTTTCTATCTGCTGACCGTTGATGCCAAGTTTCTGGAAAATGAAGTTTGTGACATTTTCGCCAACCTTCAGCACCCCTGCCAACAAATGTTCCGGCTCGATAGCTTGCTGTCCGCGGCTTTGTACGAGATTCACCGCTTGTTGCACAGCTTCTTGCGATTTGATTGTAAAGTTGTTAAAGTTCATATATTGTTCTCCTTTCTTATTTATCTATGTTTTTGTAATACACCTTTTATCAGACAAACTTCTTGCCACAGCTTTAAGAATATAATTATATGCCTAAATGTCAGTGTGTTAGCTTTGAAAACTGCAATATTGTCCGGATATATATCAAAATGTCAGGAAAGTTTTTATTATCTTTATCGCCATAAACTTTGATATATGGAAAAGAAGATACCTTTTGCCCCTGTTGTGATGCTGATAGATGCTTCTTATCTGGACAGGGTAGGCAGTGACATGAGTGCTCATTTTGCCCCAATCGTGAACCGTGAGTTACCCAAAGCTGATCTGGCTAACCTGCTGGAGTGCCTTGCTCTGGATGCAGGAATACAGCTGGGAGAAAATGAGGTACAGGTGATTTTTATTTACGATGCCGGAGAAGAAAAAATGAATTTTTGCACTCCTTCAAATCTGGGAAAAGAACTCCATGATGTAGCGTTCAAGAGTCAGCTGGGCGAATTTTCACTTTATGCCTTCCAGCCTTCTGATATGGCAACCCGTGAAGACCTGTTTATCGAGTCGTTTCAGTTGGCCGGTGAATCGAAAGATGTTCATCGCATTATTATTGTGCCCGATGAAGACGGATATGGTGAGCGCATGGGTAACTATATAAATAAGGTGAAAGGTAAGGAAAGTATTACCGTTTTTGGAATGAACCCTCCTGCATACGAAGGTGATTATTCGTTTGAGATGTTGGGATTCCCCATTCTTCAGTCATTAGGAATACGTGCGGAGGAACTCTAAATGTCAGACTTCCGACTGAAAGTTTTTTACAGTGTGGCGAAAAACCTGAGCTTTACAAAGGCTTCGCAGGAATTGTTCGTCAGCCAGCCCGCTATAACCAAACATATACGCGAGCTGGAAAGCTTGTATCAAACCCGGTTGTTCAATCGTTTAGGAAATACGATTTCGCTGACCGAATCGGGAAATGTTTTGCTGGAACATTGCGAACGTATTTTGGCTGAATATCGTAAGCTGGAGTACGACATGCATTTGTTGCATAATGAATACAACGGCCAGCTTCGTCTGGGTGCCAGTACGACGATAGCCCAGTACGTGCTTCCGCCTATTTTAGCAGCTTTTACAGAGAAATATCCGAAAGTTTCCGTTTCGCTGATAGATACAAATTCACGCAATGTTGAACAGGCATTGCAGGAACACAATATAGATTTAGGTATGGTAGAAGGAGTATTCCGGTTGCCTAACCTGAAATATGAGCCTTTTCTGCACGATGAGCTGGTGCCGGTAGTCTGTACTTCTTCTGCCTTGGCTAAAAAAGATTCGCTGACACTCGATGAACTTAAGGATATACCACTGGTACTTCGTGAACGAGGATCGGGTACACTCGATGCAATTGAAATGGCACTATCCGAACAGGGAATAAAGCTTTCGTCGATGAATGTCAGGTTGTATTTGGGTAGTACGGAAAGCATTAAGCAGTTTTTGAGAAACAGCTCCACAATGGGCATTATATCCCTTCAGGCAATGTTGAAAGAACTTCGTGAAGGCGAGTTTAAGATAATTGATATAAACGGACTACAGATAAAAAGACATTTCTGTTTTGTGCGTGCTCAGGGACAGGAGGAAGCTCCGGCTGCCAATTTTATCCGTTTTGTACAAAGCTATTTGAAGTCGCGTAAAGCTGCGGGAGATATAATAGGTAAGATGATGGTATAGCATCCGTTTTTCGTTGGATGCTGGACAATAAAAATGTCCCGGCTGTATTTCTGATTATCCGTCAGATAATTCGAAATATGCCGGGACTACTTGTAATATTTAATTTTTACATGAAAGCAGGAACCAGGTATTTAGTCAGCAGATAGCCACCGCCTACCAGCCAGATATACAGCAATCCTGCCAGCAAGAATGGTTTTGCACCTGCTTGTTTGAATTTCTCGATACTGGTATCTGTACCAAGGGCAGTCATTGCCATTGTCAGCATAAATGTATCAATGTATTCGATTGCACCGTTCAAAGGTATTTCCTTTACGCTGTCTACACCTAATATATATTGTAAAAGTGAGTTCAGACAGATGATTCCGATGAATCCGAAAGCAAACCATGGAATAGTGATTTTACTCTTTTCTGCTTTTCCTCCGTTAGTGTTGCTTTTGCGTTTTGCCAAAGCAAAGCTCATGATGACCAATACCGGAGCAAGCATCATCACACGAATCATTTTTGTGATAGTAGCTGTTCCTGCAATACCCAGTGCGTCGGTAGGGTCCATGGCATTACCGGCTCCGGCTACATGCGCTACTTCGTGAAGGGTACTTCCGGTGTAAATGGCAACTCCCATATCTCCCAATCCGTCTAGCATACCGGCACGGTACATGATGGGGTAAAGAAACATTGAAATTGTTCCGAAGATTACCACTGTAGATACGGCAATAGCTGTCTTGTGACCTTCACATTTCACTACCGGTTCTGCACCCAGTACCGCAGCCGCACCACAGATAGCACTACCCGTTGCAGTCATCAGTGAAGTATCTTTGTCCATTTTCATGGCACGTCCCAACCAGATGCCCAGGAAGATAGTTCCTGCAACTATGATTGTATCGATTATAACCGCAGGTAATCCTACTGCAGCAACTTCAGTAAGTGTCAGTCGGAAACCATATAACACGATACCTGCACGCAAGATTTGCTTGGTGCAGAATTTGATTCCCGGTACCCAAGTTTCGGGCAAATGGTTTCTCAAACTGTTAGCATAAAGCATACCCAATATGATACCTACAATCAGCGGACTGAATGAAAGACTTTTTACAAATGGAATTTCAGCAATGTAGAATGCTGCAAATGAAAATAATGCAATAAGCAAAATACCATGAATGGTATTACCTCTGTTTCCTTTTTCGAACATCGTATAATTTTTTTAATGGTTAATTCTTTTTTTCGACTGCAAAGGTAGGTCATTATTCAGTGGAAACCTATTGAAAAATATTTATCCGTTATAACCAAAGGTAATAACCTTGAAGTAAACAATTAGTCCTTTCTTCTTTTCTGTCGGTATGCTGTTTGGCTTACCAGAAGTATGAAAAAGAAGAGAGGACTCTAAATGCAGAAGTGCTGCCATAGTTGTCGAAATAAAACTTCAGCAAGTTTTATTGATTTTATCATGATCTTTTGGGAAACTTTACATCAATTTTCTAAAAAAGATGATGATGTTTTTTTGACTGCATGACAACTGTTGCTTAAATAGTTGATAATCTTCTGCTTATAATTTGCAAAATAGAGAGACAAAAAATGGAACACTCATATCTATCAATATGCCGTGAAAAATAGCAACAGGCATCATATCTTTACCCGAATATCGTGTGATCATGGGTAAGACCACGTCCATGGAGTTTACTCCGGCAGCTGAGATCGGAGCAAGCTTTCCGAAGTATTTGCATAACAATGGTGTTCCAAGCAATGCCATCATTTCACGGAATATGTTAGACAGTAATGCGATTGTTCCTAATTCAGTAGCAAGTTGAAGTCCGATAGAAGCTTCTTTGAACTGAGTAATCAGGATGGACGAGAGCGAATAATAGGCAAATCCGCTTCCTACAGCCATACAGTCGAATATGCTCCAGCGGGAAATCAGCAGGCTGGCAAGTGCCGAAAAGAGCAGCGTACCACATATAGTGGCAAGGGGTATGAGCAAATATTTCAGACGAAGATCGGATATGATATACTTCAAATCCTTGCTCGATCCGATACTTAATCCTACTTGTAGCATCAGTGCATATAAGATATACATCGTCAGGTTACTTTGCTTAAGATCAAAAGGAAGCCATCCCATAACTCCCAATATGCAGCCAGCTACAAAAAACAATAAAACGATAATACTTCCTTTCATTGTTCACCTCCTTTCTTGAAGAAAAATTTCAGCACCATCCACGATGCCAGAATACTGCCGCAGGTAGCAGAAAAAGCCAGTATGGCAGCCTGCCATCCAAATGCAGCCAGATTATTGATAATTAGTTCATTTGAACCGACTGAGATTCCAAGCAGGAACAACAGAAGAAAAATAGTAATCGAAATGGTTTTTTCAGTCTTTTGCAAAAAGGCAATATTTCTGAACAGGTATCCCACAGTGATCCCTGTCAACATAAATCCGATAACAGTAAACATATATACGTGATTATGAGGTTAGAAACTTTTGTTATATAGTCTTTGTTGTGCCGTCAGAAGCGGCTGTACCTCATAGAAATCCACTGAACCAATGTATGTGTACGATGCGATAACCGTTGCATATAGGTTCATGCAACAGCAACTTTATGTCGGTATGTATCGCTTTTATATTCATTGGTCAGTTTGGTTTTTGATGGTGCAAAGGTATGATGTTTTTGCATATTTTCCAAATCTTTATGCATAAAAGCAGTACAAACAGTCGAGATTCGCCACAAGCAGGTTGAAATAGAGTATTTTATTATTCGACTGACTCCTGCTTGCAGCGTATCTTCGTAACACGACATACATAAACGGAGAATACCGTTTGAAGAAGAACTGATGCTCCCGGATACTTTTTCGTTGCTGGTAATTCAGTCATAAAGAGAGAAAATCCAGAACCATTCAAGTTACGATGCTGTCGATGTTAGTCATTACATTATCGCAAAGTGTGCAGCCTGCCATCCATAATGCCAGGTTGCTAATAGTCGATTTATTTTGATCCTATTGAAAATCCTAAATATAAAGAGTAAAAGCAAAGTGGTAAATGTAACGGTTTTTTCAGCCCTTATAAAAGAAAAACATGTACGAAAAGATGCCCGATAGCCATACCCATCTATACAAAGGTAAGTAAAATCAGGATATATCAAAAATAAATGATGTATATTTGTGGAGAAAAAACAGACATTAACATGATACGAAATACATTGTTGGCACTTGCCTTAGGAACGGCACTCTGCGGACAGGCTCAGGAAAGTATGAAAGCTGAATTTTGTTCTCCCTTCGACTTTCCGTTGCTGCTAAGTGCAAATTTCGGTGAGTTGAGGCCAAATCACTTTCATAACGGACTAGATATAAAGACACAAGGGGTTACAGGTAAACCGATTCATGCTGTTGCCGATGGATACGTATCACGAATCATGGTATTGCATGGTGGATATGGTCAGGCGATTTTTGTTACTCATCCCAATGGATATACTTCAGTCTACGGACATGTTGTATCTTTTGCTCCGGAAATACAGAAATATGTACGTGCATACCAGTATGAGCATGAAACATTTGTATGTAATCTGTATCCCGAACCTGATAAGTTTCCTGTAAAGGCTGGAGATATCATCGCTTTAAGCGGGAATGAAGGAGCATCGGCAGGACCGCATCTTCATCTGGAATTACGGAGAAACGACAATGGAGATTATGTAGATCCTATGCCATTTTTCAGTCATTATCTGAAGGATACCAGGTCGCCGGTAGCTAGTATTGTCGGGCTTTATCCGGTGGCTGGCAAAGGTGTAATAAATGGTTCTTCCAGAAAGAAACTGGTAAATGTAGGAGCTTTGAAGCAGCAGTTTACAGCTTGGGGGCAGATTTATACGGGTATCAGTGCCAAGGACTATATGGACGGAACGTCAAATTTTTATGGAGTGCATTCGGTTACTTTGTATGTAGATTCTGTAAAGGTTTTCAATAGCACAACTGATGAGGTTTCTGCCGATGAGAATCGTATGATAAACGGTTTTACTGATTATGATGAACTGATGCGTACGCGCAGGCTTATCATGCGTTCGTATAAGTTGCCGGGCAATAGGCTTCGCCTGATAGAAACCGGTTCAGACCGCGGACTGGTGACTATTGATGAGGAACGTGATTATCATTTCTGCTACGTACTGGAGGATAATTTCGGTAATAAGCGTAAATATCGTTTTACGGTGCGAGGCAAAAAACAGGAGATTCCTCCTTATGTACCCGAAGCCAATAAGATGTTGTACTGGAATAAGACAAATGTTATTCAGGAGCCTGGTATGGAACTGGTTGTGCCTAAGGGCATGCTTTACGATGATGCTGAATTGCGGACGAGAGTAATCGGTGATTCCAACAGTATTTCTTTCGATTATGTGCTCGATATCGGACGTACTCCTTTACATAGCTTCTGTGATCTGTCTATTGGGGTACGCCATTTGCCTGTTGCCGATACGACAAAATATTATATTGTGCAGAAAGCTGGAAAATGGCGCTCTTCTATGGGAGGAACGTATCAGAATGGCTGGATAAAGACCAAAGTCCGCACATTGGGAACATTTGCTGTAGGGGTAGATACGATACCTCCTCAGGTTACTCCTTTGGGACAGGGTAGTTGGCGTGTGAACAGAAATATTCGCTTTAAGATCAGTGACGCACAGACTGGTATTCGGGATTATAAAGTATATGTAGACGGCAACTTCGTACTTTTCGGATTGAAGAAAGGTATTCTGATCATTCAGGACCCGGAACGGATAAAAAAAGGTGTGTCTCATAAACTGGAAGTGATAGTGACTGATAATTGTGGTAACGAAACACGAAAACAATATAAATTCTAAATACGTATGATAAAAAAACTAATGTTGACTGCCTGCCTTGTGGTAGCAGCGTGTGTAAACGGTTGGGCATGTACCAACTTTATTGTCGGCAAGAAGGCTTCTGCCGATGGTTCTGTAATCGTATCCTATTCTGCCGACTCGTATGGCATGTTTGGGTTCCTTTGCCATTATCCGGCTGCCGTACATGCAGCGGGTACAATGCGTAATATCTACGAGTGGGATACAGGTAAGTATCTGGGACAGATAAAGGAAGCTAAACAGACCTACAATGTGATAGGAAACATGAACGAGTTTCAGGTTACTATCGGAGAAACTACATTCGGTGGTCGTCCGGAGCTGGTTGACACTACTGGTGTGATGGACTACGGAAGCTTGATTTATGTTGCTTTGCAGCGTTCGCGTACAGCCAAAGAGGCAATCAAGGTTATGACCGATCTGGTAAAGGAATATGGTTATTACAGCAGTGGTGAATCATTTACTATTGCCGATCCGAATGAGGCTTGGATTATGGAAATGATTGGAAAAGGACCAGGAGTGAAGGGAGCTGTATGGGTAGCAGTCCGTATTCCGGACGACTGTATAGCAGCTCATGCAAACCAAAGCCGTATTCATCAGTTTGATATGAACGATAAAGATAATTGTCTTTATTCTCCGGATGTGATTTCGTTTGCACGTGAAAAAGGTTATTTCGATGGAGTAAACAAGGATTTCAGTTTTGCTGATGCTTATTGTCCGCTCGATTTTAGTGGATTGCGTGCTTGCGAGGCTCGTGTGTGGAGTTTCTATAACATGTTCAGCAAAGTAACCGGACAGGCTTATCTTTCTTACATACAAGGTGAAAGCAAAGAACCGATGCCGCTTTATATTAAACCGGACCGCAAGGTTTCTGTTCGCGATATTCAGCATGCTATGCGCGATCATTATGAAGGTACTCCGCTTGATATCACTAACGATATGGGAGCAGGAGCATTTAAAATGCCTTATCGTTTATCTCCATTGACATTTGAAGTGGATGGCAAGACTTACTTCAACGAACGTCCTATTTCAACTCAGCAGAGTGGTTTTGTCTTTGTTTCTCAAATGCGTTCTACTATGCCTGATGCAATCGGTGGAGTACTTTGGTTTGGAGTTGATGATGCTAATATGACTGTATTTACTCCGGTTTATTGTAATACCGATAAAGTTCCTGCTTCTTATGCAGAAGGAGAGGGCGACTGTGTGACATTCTCATGGAATTCTGCTTTCTGGATTTACAACTGGGTAGCAGATATGATTCGTCCCCGCTATAGTCTGATGATAGACGATATGCGTACAGTTCAGAATTCATTGGAAGATATGTATGCTGACGCTCAGGAAGGTATCGAGAGTACCGCTATGAAACTGTATACCCAAGATCCTCAGAAAGCAAAAGATTTTCTTACCAATTACACAGGAATGGCTGCTCAGACTGCTGTTGATAGCTGGAAAAAACTGGGTGAGTTCCTGATTGTCCGTTATAATGATGGAGTAGTAAAACGTGTAAAGAATGGTAAGATTGTACGTCCTGAAACAGGAAATACTGCTCCTCTCGATCGTCCGGGTTATCCGCAGGAATTCTTGAATGAGGTTGTAAAAGCTACCGGAGAACGTTATCTGGTGAAATAAGAAATACAAAATGAACAACTAAAAACAGCTGTTCAAGGATTTGTGAGTCATTTTTTTGATTCGATTAACGAGAGAGCTGTTTTTGCATTATCCCCTATAAATAGTGATAATAGAATCATTATTTATGGGGGTATTTTTTTTATATTGATAATGTACTTTTGTAAAAAGAGAAAGATTTATGTGAGAAAATAAGATAAAGAGTACAATGATCGATTAGAAAATGTGATACTATAATTCAAACTTTGTTTTTTTATTTAGAGATGGGGCACAAATAAATTGTGTTAATTTAGTCAGGATACATCGTGAAGATGTATCCTGATTTTTGTATTATCTGACTATTAATAGCTTTCAAACAGGAAATCGCATGTGAATGATTGTTCCCTTATTTAAAGTAGATTCGATTTCACATTCTCCCTGCAATTTATTGCATCTTTCTTTTATCGTTTGTAACCCTAATCCTGCTGTCAAGATATTATGAGATGAGGACGTATCAAATCCTTGGCCGTCATCCTCTACTATAACTTCTATGTCGCTGGGTGTACAACTGACAGTAAGATACATGTTTTGGGCATGTGCATGTTTGATTATATTGGATATGATTTCCTGCAAGATTCTGTATATTTCCAAAATATTTTCTGATGGAATTGATAAATCGTTTATTTCGTCGGCTATATATGGATGCAGGGCTGGAGATTTTAAAGCACTTAGTTTTTCGATGTATAGATTCAGCATTTGATATAAACTGATGTTGCTGAAATTTGGTGTCGATAATTGATGTGATATGTTACGTACGGTTTCTCGTATCACGCCAAGCTGTGCTGCAAGTTGACTGGCATTTGCTTGCTGTAACTGCATTTCAGCTGCCAGCAACTCATTGCAGACATTGTTATGGAGTTCTTTAGAAATATAGTTATTGCTGTCTTCCAGTCCTTTAAGATATCTTTCTGTCATTTTCTTATTCATTTCATCAATTAGCTGCTGGCTTTGTATTTCTTTATTTCTTAGTTCTTTTTCCAGTTCCGATTGACTCAGTTTAAGTGCTACTTTTCTTTTCTGAAGACTGATTATAATGATACAAGATAGTAGTATGATTAGTATTAATATGCTGGAAATAATGTATATACGTGTTTGATATGCTATTTTGTTTTTGGCTTTTTCTGCGTTGAGGCTAATGATTTCCAGATCCTTTTCTTTAGTTTTAAGTTCAGCTTCGAATCCGGCCAGACGATTATGGAAATTCTTGTGTTGGATTTTTTGCTCTGTTTCGTATGCTTCAAGAGCCAATTTGTATGACTCTTTCACGTTGTTTCTTTTGGCTTCTACCTCTGCCAATGCAAGAAGGGACTTGGTGAGTAGCACACTTGGATTTTTTCTGTAAAAATCTAAAGCGTTTGATAGATATTGTCGGGCTTGAGCCAGAGAGTCTGTAGCCTGAAAAAGCATATATCCGTACAGGTAATCCAAATTTGCCTTATTGTACTCGTTGCTTGATTGCTTTTTATAGCTTATGGCTTTCTGGTAATATTTGATTGCTGATTTGGTTTCTCCTGTATCATATAGTGCTTTTGCGTAATTGGTATAGATATATAATTTTAGTCCTGCGGGCATATTGTCTTGTAATAACCTGGTAGCTAATTGAAGACTGTCGATGGCATTCTTATAATATTTCCCGTTTGTGAGCAGGATGGCATGGTTACATAAATAACTTATCTTATTGATCTGATAATCGAATGCAAGTGTATCTGTTTGTGGGTATGAAAAAAATCTCCGTGAAAATACTATTGCTTTTTGATTTTCCTCCAGTTCATTGTACAGAGTGGCTATATTGCTGCTGATGATGGCTGAAAGTGTATAATCTTTTTGTTGTTCGGTTATTTTCAAAGCTTTTTTGTACATTAAAATAGCTTTGTCAAGCATGAATGAATTCTTGTATATAACTCCTGATAAGTTATATGATTCAGCCAGTCGGGAAGTGTCATTGGCTTGCTCAAACAGTTTTATAGCTTCGTGAGCAAATTTCTTTGCTTCATCAAGTTTATTGTTTGACCATAGTCCATATGCTATTTCATAGGTAGCAATACTTTCCGATTGTAATAATTTTTTTTGAGTGTCGGATGAAAATCTTCTATCTTTTAAAAGACTGATTTCTTTTTTGACATCCTTAAGTATTGAATATGCTTTATCATACTCTCGTTTCGAATTGAGGTAAGTAGCATAAGTTGTATGTATCTCTACTGCGGCAACTGGGTCGTTTTGGTAATTCACTTGTTGTTTTGCTAGAGAATATATAGAATCCATCCGGTGAAAGTCACCGTTATCGCCGTATTGTTGAATCTGTTGGACAAAATTGTTGGCTGTGATATATCCAGTAAAAATACTTAGAACAAAACTTAAGATTAATTTTTTCATGTAGTTATCCATCCTTTTATAAAAGCCAGGCGCATAAGATGTGAGACATTGATAGCGCCACTTTTTAATAATATGTTTTTTCTCATTGTATCTATAGTGCTTTTGCTGAGGTTAAGTTTTTGGGCTATTTCCTCAGATGTGTACCCACATGATAGCATATTGATGATTTCTTTTTCACGAGGGCTTGGTGTATATGCTATCGAATCTGTTGCAGAATGATCTCCTACAAGTGACAATACAATATTGAGTGCTGTGGGAGAGTAGTATTTATTTTTTGTCAATAGGATAGATTCGATTGCTTTTTTTATTTCGCTGGTATTATCATTTTTGGAAACTATACCTGCTACTTCTTTTTTTATTAGCAGTTTTATTATCCAAAACTCCGTATGCATAGTATATACAAGCACAGGTGTCTGAGGTATTTTCTTTTGTAAGTATGGCAGCAGATCTAATGCTGTTTTATCTTGTAGCTCGTAATCGATGATTAAAAGACTAATGGGATTACTTTCTATAAAATTATACAGTTCAGAGTAATGCTTTCCTATTGTGACCTGATATCTTTCATCCGTCATCAGTAGTTGAGCAGTACCTTCTGCTATCATAGGGTGATCGTCCAATATGTAGATATGTTCTTTCATACAAAAGTTTCTGTTTTCTAAAAGATATATTTATTCACTTTTATGTTACAAATATGGCTATTTTATATTTTTTGAACAAATTATTGTTTCTTTTTAATGACATTAAATTCATAATGTAATGATTTTCTTGTCCCATTTGACAATCTGTAAGTGGTTGATTTTTATAAAATCAACTAGGTACATGTCTGTATTTATATGTATTTCTTCAATTAAATTATTTAAACATTTTCTTGTTGTTTATGAATTATTCATGATGTATGGATTTTTATTTTGAAAATGGGGATAAGAAAAAGTAATAAATCAAGATTCAATTTGTTTTTTGCAAAGAATAATTAGGATAATTAGAATGAATCTTTTATTTTTGTTTCGCTAATACAGGAAAAACATCAATAACTATAAAGAATATAAAATCATGGAAAACGAAGAATTGATTAAATTGTGTTCTGATAAAGCTCAGAAATGGTTGACTCCTGCTTATGACGCTGAAACTCAAGCTGAAGTAAAGCGCATGTTGGAAAATCCTGATAAAACAGAATTGATAGAAGCTTTTTATAAAGACCTCGAATTTGGAACAGGTGGCTTGCGTGGTATCATGGGAGTAGGTTCAAACCGTATGAATATCTATACTGTTGGAGCTGCAACTCAGGGATTGTCTAATTATCTGAATAAATGTTTTGCCGGAAAGAAAGATATTTCTGTTGTCGTAGGACATGACTGTAGAAATAACAGCCGCTTGTTTGCTGAAATTTCTGCTAATATCTTTTCTGCTAACGGTATCAAAGTCTATTTGTTCGAAGATATGCGTCCTACTCCGGAAATGTCATTTGCTATTCGTCACTTGGGATGCCAGAGCGGTATTATTTTGACTGCTTCTCATAATCCAAAAGAATACAATGGCTATAAAGCATATTGGGACGATGGTGCTCAGGTGCTTGCTCCACACGATAAGGGAATTATCGATGAAGTAAACAAAATTGCTTCGGCTGCTGATATCAAGTTTGAAGGCAATAAGGAACTGATTCAGATTATCGGAAAAGATATTGATGACGAGTATTTGCGTCAGGTTCATACTATTTCTATCGATCCGGAAGTTATCAAGCGTCAGAAAGATTTGAAGATTGTTTATACTCCGATTCACGGAACTGGAATGATGCTGATTCCGCAATCATTGAAACTTTGGGGATTTGAAAATGTACATTGCGTACCTGAACAGATGGTGAAGAGTGGTGATTTCCCAACTGTTGTATCTCCAAATCCGGAAAATGCAGAGGCTTTGACTTTGGCTATTAAGTTGGCTAAGGAAATCGATGCTGACATTGTAATGGCTTCTGACCCAGATGCTGACCGTGTAGGTATGGCTTGTAAAGATGACAAGGGCGAATGGGTATTGATTAACGGTAACCAGACTTGCTTGATATTCTTGTATTACATCATCAAGAATCGTATTGCAATGGGTAAGATGAAAGGTAACGAATTTATTGTAAAAACAATTGTTACTACTGAACTTATCAAGTCTGTTGCTGACAAGAATAACATCAAGATGCTTGATTGCTATACTGGATTTAAGTGGATCGCACGTGAAATCCGTTTGCGTGAAGGTAAAGAACAATACATTGGCGGTGGTGAAGAAAGCTACGGATTCTTGGCAGAAGATTTCGTTCGCGATAAAGATGCTGTGTCAGCATGTTCTTTGTTGGCTGAAATTTGTGCATGGGCTAAGGATCAGGGCAAGACATTGTATGATATTTTGATGGAAATCTATGTAGAATATGGATTCTCTAAAGAAGTGACAGTAAATGTTGTAAAACCGGGTAAGAGCGGTGCAGATGAAATCAAGGCTATGATGGATAACTTCCGTGCTTGTCCTCCAAAAGAATTGGGTGGATCAGAAGTTGTTCTTGTAAAAGACTACAAGACTTTGAAGGCTACTGATGCAAATGGTAATGTAACTGATTTGGATATGCCAGAACCTTCGAATGTTCTTCAGTTCTTCACAGCTGATGGTACTAAGATTTCTGTTCGTCCTTCAGGTACTGAACCGAAGATTAAGTTCTATATGGAAATAAAGGGTGAAATGGGATGTCCTAAGTGCTATGCAGGCGCTAACGCTGATGCAATGGAAAAAGTTGAAGCTGTAAAGAAATCTTTGGGTATCTAAACAGAATATTTGACTGAAATAAAAAAATCCGGCAAGCTTATAAAAAGCCTGCCGGATTTTTTTGTATTTACATTGCCGGATAATCCTCATAAAGAAGATACTTTTTTCTTATTTCTTTATATTGATTTAATTTCTTTTGCCAGGCGGAACGGATTTGTTCCTCTGACTTGTCTTTTAGAATATCTAGGCGTACTTGATTGGTTCCCATTAAAAGATCGAACCAGTGAGGTCGTGTGAAAAATTCTTTTTCCGCATGTTTGGTGAGATTTTGAAAATAGTTATAGAACTGGATGACATACTGCAAAGAAAATCCTTTGGGAATATTCTTTTCCGAGCTGAGATTTAATCCGTAACAATATGTATCTTGGTGTAGCGGATGTTTATCAGAGCCTTTCATTGGATGAGGCATAAAACGAAATTTCAGATTTTTTGTTGTCGGGCTTCCTATTATTTGGAACGGAAAATCTGTACCTCTTCCTACACTGACAGATGTTCCCTCAAATGGGCAGAGAGAAGGGTAGAGCGCAATGGCCTGATCATTTGGCAGGTTAGGGGAGGGCTTTACCGGAAGTGAATAAGGTTGTCCGTGTTTCCAGTCTTCTATAGTAATAACTTTCAGTGGACACTGAAGATTATTACCTAGCCATCCCTCTCCATTTATCATTTGTGCCAGTTCACCTATCGTACAGCCATGAAGTACCGGGATGGGGAGCATACCTACGAAACTCTTATATTTCATGTCAAGTACAGGTCCGTCTACATAGTCACACGGGTTGGGACGGTCTAAAATAATCAGTTCCTTATTGTTTTCGGCGCAAGCTTGCATGACATAAAACATTGTGCTGATGTATGTATAAAATCTTGCACCTACGTCCTGAATGTCAAAAATCACAATGTCTGTATGCTGTAGTTGTGGCGGTTGAGGCTTTTTATTTTTTCCGTATAAAGAGATTATAGGCACTTGAGTCCGGTAATCTTTACCGTTTTTTATAAATTCTCCCGCATCGGCATCCCCTCTGAATCCATGTTCAGGAGCGAATACCTGAGTAATATGCACTCCTTTATTGTATAAAGTATCCAGAAGGTGTACGTTTTGTACAAGGGAGGTTTGGTTTACAACCAATGATATACGTTTGTTTTCAAGCAGAGGAAATAATTCCTCCAGTCTGTCGGCTCCGTTTTTTACTTGTGCGGTTGCTTGTAGAACTGCCAGCCAGCAAATGAATAAAGTAATATATTTCATATCGGATGATTTTTTTCACTATCTTTGTTTCATACAAAGGTAATAATAAAAGAATAATTACATGGATCCACTGTTGTTAATAGACAAATATTATCCTGAAGATAATGAGTTAAAGCATATTTTGTTGAAGCATAGTCGTTCGGTAGCAGATAAAGCCCTTGCAATGGCACGGAAGCACCCTGAGTTGAATCTGGATTTACAATTTATAGAAGAGGCTGCCATGTTGCATGATATCGGTATCTTTCAAACTGATGCCGAGGGAATCTGTTGCTTTGGAAAGTACCCCTATATTTGTCATGGATATTTAGGAGCAGAACTGGTTCGTAAAGAAGGATTTCCGAAACATGCTTTGGTATGCGAACGCCATACGGGAGCCGGATTATCTCTGCAAAATATCATACAGCAAGATTTGCCTGTTCCACATCGCGAAATGACTCCGGTCAGCCTTGAGGAGCAAATAATTTGTTTTGCAGACAAATTTTTTTCAAAGTCCAAACTGGATCATGAAAAAGGAATTGAAAAAGCCCGAAAAAGTGTTGCACGATATGGCGAAGAGGGTGGTAAACGTTTTGACTATTGGTGCGAACTCTTTTTATAGTCTTAAAAATAAATTAAAAACAGTAGCTCTTGTGTTTATTTGAGAGAGAATGCTTACTTTTGCACTGCATTGTGTAAAAGATTAATGAATGGCGTCATTTAAAAAAACTACATATCTGCTGTTGTTTCTGTTCTTTGTAGGATTTTTTTTCTCTTTGTATGCTGAGACTCAGCGTGTGAGAGGGAAAAGATCGCGAGGTAACAGAACAGAACTTCGTACGGATTTGCTTGCTGCCGATTCTTTAAAAAATGATTCATTGACAGTAGATTCATTAGGACTTGATTCTATTGGAGCAGATTCACTGGCTCTTGATACAACTCCTAAAAAAGAACCTCTGGATGCTCCGGTTATTTACGAAGCAGCCGATTCTATCGTGTTTACTAAAGGAGGTTTCGCTCATTTGTATGGTGATGGAAAGGTGAATTACCAGAACATTGAATTGACTTCCGAGTTGATTACAATGAATATGGACAGTAGTACGGTGTATGCCCGTGGTGTGGCAGATACTACTGGTGTAGAGCAGGGTACTCCTATATTTAAAGACGGAGAAACACCTTACGAGTCGAAGACCATGCGTTATAACTTCAAAACGAAAAAAGGATTCATCAATAGCATTGTAACGCAGCAGGGAGAAGGATATGTCACCAGTGAGAATGCCAAAAAAGGAGCTGATGATGAGATCTATATGACTCAGGGTAAATATACCACCTGTGATAATAAGGAACATCCGCATTTTTATCTTAAATTGTCTATGGCGAAGGTACGTCCTAAAAAGGATGTCGTTTTTGGTCCTGCACAACTTGTGGTTGAAGATGTACCTCTTCCGATAGCTGTTCCTTTCGGTTTCTTCCCATTCAGCAGCAGTTATTCTTCTGGTTTCATTATGCCTACCTATGGTGATGAAATGAACCGTGGTTTCTACTTGCGTGACGGTGGATATTATTTTGCCATTAATGATAAAGTAGACCTTAAGGTTTTGGGAGAAATATATACCAAAGGTTCCTGGGGACTGTCTGCCGCATCCAATTACAATAAGCGTTATAAGTATAGCGGTTACTTTAATGCAAGTTATCTGGTAACAAAGACAGGCGAAAAGAATATGCCCGATTATGCTGTATCAAAGGACTTCCGTATTCAGTGGAGTCACCGTCAGGACTCAAAAGCTAGCCCGAACAGCTCATTCTCGGCAAGTGTAAACTTTGCAACCAGTAGCTACGACCGTTCAAGTTTAAGTTCATTGTACGACCCTTCGGCATATAGTAACAATACCAAGGCGTCAAGTATCAGCTATTCACGTAACTTTCCTGAAATCGGATTGAATATTTCGAGTACATTCAATATTACTCAGAATACAAGGAACTCTTCTGTTAATATGACCTTGCCCGACTTGAATATTTCGTTGAGCCGTATTTATCCGTTCAAGCGTAAGAAGGCAGCGGGTGACGAACGTTGGTATGAGAAGATTTCATTCCAGTACACGGGTGCTTTGACAAACAGTGTAGACACAAAAGATAATCTGCTTTTCAAGACTCCTTTCTCTCAGTGGAAAACCGGTATGAAGCATACCATTCCGGTGGAGGCTACCTTCAATCTGTTCAAGTACATCAATATTACTCCTTCGTTTAACTATACCGAACGCTGGTATACACGTAAGGTCATGCAGAGCTACGATCAGCGAGCTCAGGAGGTAGTGAAGGATACGGTCAACGGCTTCAATCGTGTGTACGATTATAACATGTCAGTTTCCATGAATACGAAACTGTATGGTATGTATAAGCCCCTGTTCATGAAGAGTAAAGAAATTGTATTGCGTCATGTCATTACTCCTTCTGTAAGTTATACCTATACGCCTGATTTCGGAAAATCGCGTTATGGTTATTACGAAACTTATACATATACCGACGAAAACGGTGAAGTACGTATGGCTGAGTATTCACCATACGAAGGCTCTCCATACAGTTATCCGGGAAAAGGTGTTTCTCAAAACGTCAGCTTTTCGCTGAAAAATAATCTGGAGATGAAAATGGCTTCCGACAAGGATACTACCGGATATAAGAAAATCAGTTTGATTGATGATTTGAGTGGAAGTTTGTCATACGATATTGCCCAGAAGCGGTGGAGTAACCTTTTGTTGACTGCCCGCTTGAAACTGACCAAGAGCTATACCTTCAACATGAATGCAACGTTTGCCACTTATGCTTATAAGTTCGACGAAAATGGTAAGGTTGTAGAGAGCGATCGTACCGAATGGTCTTACGGACGTTTCGGACGATTCCAGGGATATAGCGGATCATTCTCGTATACCTTGAACAACGATACGTTTAAGAAACTGTTTGGTAAGGGTGATGATAAAGATAAGGAAAAAGACAAGAAAGATACGGATACGGAAGAAGATGATGAAGATTTGGAAGAAGAAACTGATAAACAATTGAATTCTGGTACCCGTAAGACAGAAAATGCAACACTCGATCCGGATGGTTATCTTGCATTTAAGCTTCCATGGAGCTTGAGTTTGAGTTATAGTTACAGTATCCGTGAAGACAGAAGCAAGCAGATTAATATCAAAACCATGCGTTACCCATATTCTCTGACTCATTCGCTGAATATTTCAGGTAATATAAAGATGGGTAGCCGATGGAATGTAACTTATTCTAGTGGTTATGATTTTACTTCGAAGGAAATGTCTATGACTACAGTAAACATAACTCGTGACTTGCACTGTTTCAATATGAGTTGCGGTTTGGTTTTCGGTCCGTATACATCATATAACTTCTCGATTCGAGCTAACTCGGCTATGTTGACCGATGCCTTGAAATGGGATCAGCGTAGTAATACGGGTAGTCAGGTTACCTGGTATTAATATACATTTGTTGAGCGATAATATGAAAAGAGCCGCGGAAAACAATTCCGCGGCTCTTTTCATATCCATAGGTAAGTTTCACCATTTGATTGGTTCTTCGCCATGCTGAATCAGATATTCGTTTGCACGGCTGAAATGTTTGTTTCCGAAAAAGCCGTGGTAGGCAGAAAGCGGCGAAGGGTGTACAGATGTCAGAACCAAATGCTTGTTGCGGTCTATAAAAGCCCCTTTCTTTTGTGCATACGCTCCCCATAAAATAAATACCAGATGCTCCCGGTTTTCGGCTAAAGCTCGGATTGCTGCATCCGTAAATTCCTCCCAACCTTGACGTTGGTGTGAGCCTGCCTGATGAGCACGGACAGTCAGTGTGGCATTGAGTAGCAAGACACCTTGTTCTGCCCAGCGGGTAAGATTTCCAGTTGTTGGTATGGGAGTACCTAAGTCATCATGTATTTCCTTGAAAATATTTTGTAGCGACGGAGGAAAAGGAATACCGTCGTTTACAGAGAAACAGAGACCATGTGCTTGTCCGGGACCGTGGTATGGGTCCTGACCAATGATAACTACTTTTACTTTGTTGTAAGGGCAGAGATTGAAAGCATTGAATATCAATTTTCCCGGAGGATATACGGTCGTAGTCTGATATTCCCGGCGAACAAATTCCGTCAGGCGGATAAAATAGTCTTTATCAAATTCAGGAGTCAGCACTTGCTTCCATGATTCTTCTATCTGTACATTCATATTGTCTGAAAATTTTATTGTATATAAGTGAAAATGCGTTGCTTTGTTGCTGCTAAATCAGACAAATGTAGTAAAAAAGATATAAATACAGTATTGTGTGGAAGAACTTTTTCAGGAAGCCTGATTCCCTTTACAGGTATCTGTGGAGGGGATGAAGATTTTTAATCAATGAAATATGTTATTATGCAAAAAACATCACCTTCTTTTACCTGATTCTTCTCGATATTTTTTGAAAATCTGTACAAATTCTTTTCAGGATTTCAAGAGTGAATTTTTATTCTTCTATGAGGGTTGGCAGGAAGTATAACTAAAAAACGGCAAATATTTCTTATGTCGTAATATTTTACCTCATAAAGAAATATTTGCCGGTAGAAAATCATTCAGTGTATTTGTATTTCGCATCAAATAAGTTGCATACCCAGCTCAGCACATTCCCGACGCATCTCTTCGGGCCATATGCTAGCTTGTATTTCACCGATATGCGCTTTTCGTAAATACAGCATACAGAGGCGCGACTGTCCGATACCTCCTCCAATACTAAGCGGAAGAGAACCTTCCAACAAACGTTTGTGGAAGTAAAGTTTAGTTCTTTCTTCCTTTCCTGCCAGTTCCAGCTGTTTTAGTAAAGCTGCTTTGTCAACACGAATACCCATTGATGAAAGCTCGATTGCTCTTCCAAGTACACTGTTCCAGATGAGCAGGTCACCATTCAGTCCCGGAAGTCCTGTTTTCGGATCAATAGTTGTATAGTCATCATAGTCCGGGGCACGTTTGTCGTGTGGATTTCCGTCACTCAGTTTGCCACCGATACCGATGATAAATACGGCTCCGTATCGTTCGGTAATCAAATCCTCACGTTCTTTAGGGGTTTTGTCTGGATACATATCAAGCAAATCCTGCGAATGGATGAAATGGACATCGTGAGGCAAGAATGAACTGATTTGCGGATATACTTCACAAATCATATATTCAGTGCGGCGCATGGCCGAATAAATACGGGTAACGATACTCTTCAGGAAATCTACGGTTCGCTGTTCTGGAGTGATGACACGCTCCCAGTCCCATTGGTCTACATAAAGCGAATGCAGGTTTCCCAGTTCTTCGTCGGCACGGATTGCATTCATATCGGTATAAATGCCATATCCTGGTTCTATATTATAGTCGGCAAGAGTTACCCGTTTCCATTTGGCCAGTGAGTGTACCACTTCGGCACGTTGTTCTCCCAAATCCTTTATAGGGAAGGTTACAGGGCGCTCTACTCCATTCAAATCATCATTCATTCCCATACCGGTCAGGACAAAAAGCGGTGCCGTAACACGGCGTAAGCGCAGGTCAGAAGACAGGTTTTGCTGGAAAAATTCTTTTATTTGTTTTATACCCAACTCGGTTTGCTTCATGTCAAGCAAAGGTTGATAGTTGGTAGGTTTTATTAGGTAACTCATGTCTTTTTAATTTTCTGTATTTAAATATGTAGGCAAAGATAATTATATTTTGTAAAAATGCAATGTATTTGTTTGAAATATTATCATTGTGTGATGATTTTCTTTGTTTTTATTGATAAAATGGTAATTTGTTGTGTATAAAAGTTTTATTCCTCTCTTATTTTTTTTCTCGAATATTAGGACGAAATACAGAATAATTGTATTTTTGCCATGGTTTTAGAAAATATGCACCCATAGTTCAATGGATAGAATAATGGATTCCGGTTCCATCGATTGGGGTTCGACTCCCCATGGGTGTACTAATGTAGTTTGAAAAGATTCTGATTATCAGAATCTTTTCTTTTTTTACGACGCTTGCTTTCTGTCAGAGAAAGCTATCTTTTCTTAAATTATAATGGATTATCCATTTTGGGGATTCAGGAAATTTTCAGAATGAATTTATTTTCCGCAATTAAGTGACAAACAGATTTCTGTTGGAAATATCTGTAAAAGCTTCTCTTTTATTTGTACCTTGTAGATAAAAATACTCCCAGCATAACCAGCAATACACCGATGAAGGCATAAATAGTCAACGTCTCGTTTAATACAACAAAGGCTGCTAAGGTAGTAAACAATGGATTGAGATATAAATAGTTTGATGACATTATCGTACCGAGATGCATCAATACCATATTCCATACAACAAAGCAGACCAGTGAGGCTAGAAGACTAAGGAATAGAAGGTTGATGAATACTTCAGGACGGAGAAATCCCTCCAGTGGAAAAGAAAAAGGATGGATGATGAAAGTTGGAAGTATTCCTAAAGTTCCGTAGAAAAATATTTTGCGGGTAATGAATATAGAGCGGTATTTCTTCGAGAGTTTATTGATTATAAGACTATAAAAGGCCCAGGATAATGCAGCTGCCAGTGTCAGAAAATCTCCGATGGGGGAGAGTTTCAGAATCACGCTGCCATTGAATATAAGTATAGCTACGCCAATGAGTGCTGCTATAGATCCCAGAAGCCAGTTGTGGCTGACTTTATTATTTCTATCTGTCAGGAGTGATAGTCCCGTAGTTAGCAGAGGAGTAGCACATATTATAAAGGCTACATTAGTAGTCTGGGTAAATTTTAAGGCAGTATTTTCAGTCAGGAAATACAATGTACCTCCAGTTAGTCCGGCAGCAAACATAGTAAGTTCGTCTTTGATGCTGTCTGAAAAAATCTTGCGAGGGGAGATGAACCATATTCCGATATATGCAATAATGAAGCGGAGAAGAAATATTTCCTGAGGTGATAATCCGTTGTTTATCAGAATTTTTGTAGAAATGAATGTGGTTCCCCATACCGCTACGGTGAGAATAGCCAGAATGTGATATTTTGCCTTTAATGAACTTGTCATATTAATTTATGTAATACTTGCTGCTGTAAATATGCGCAAAATTAGATATATTTTCCATATTTCTGAGACTATATCAGATACTAATTTGTCAGCTGACAATAGTAAAAATAGAAAAGGCTGCTTCATCACGAGGCAGCCTTCCCGAATATCCAATTGAATTTGTTAGGGTTAGTATAAGCATTTGTAAATGCTCAATTGCAAATATACGATTTTATTTGATTGCTTGATAAAAATCTTTCCAATTCTTGCTGAAATCTGACATAGAATGGAAAAGATAATTAGCTCCTTCGTCCAGTAAGACTTTATCGGGCAGAGGACCAGTATTTACAGCTACTGTAAAGATACCAGCAGCTACACCAGCACGTACTCCGAGAGGAGCATTTTCTACAACGATAGCTTCATTGGCTTTGACACCGGCTTTCTGAAGTCCCATCAGATAAGGTTCTGGATTGGGCTTTCCATATTTTACATCGAAAGCTGTTACCATAAGCTCGCCTTTGAAAATATTTGGAAAATTTCTGTTCAAGCGTTCCAGCAATGATTTCTGTCCTGAACCTGTTACTACCACTGGAATCAAATTATCTTCCTTTATCTGATTGAGCAGTTCGAGTGCTCCCGGCATTCGTTCGGCCTTAGGAAGGGAATTGAAAATATCGCTTTTAGTCTGATAGATTTCTTTTATTTCCTCTTCGGTTGCTTCTCTATGACGCTGTCGGGTACTTACTATATTGATTGTTGATGCCCCTGTACGTCCTTCGTGCATATATGCTTCTTCCGGACTCAGATGCATACCGTACTGCTTCATGGCTTCGTGCCAGGCTGCTGCATGATTTTTCATGGAATCGAATAATACACCGTCCATATCAAACAATACAGCTTTCAGGTTCAGTTTATCAAAATGATGGGTTGTGAGATAATTTTCTATTGCTTGTTGGAACATCTTTTTCAGTTTAAGAATAAACTACATATGTGTAAATAATGAATAATGATAAATGAAGAGCGGTATTGATACTGGTTACCGCTTTCCACTTATCATTATTCATTTTTTATTGTTTAATTTTTATTTTAAACGAGCTTGAATAGCCTTAGTTTCTTCTTCATATCCAGGTTTATTCAACAAAGCAAACATGTTTTTCTTGTAAGCTTCTACACCTGGCTGGTTGAACGGATTAATTTCAAGCAGATAGCCGCTGATACCGCAAGCTTTTTCGAAGAAATAAATCAATTGTCCCAAATAGTATTCGTTCAGTTTTGGAACACTTACGCGCATGTTAGGTACTCCACCGTCAACGTGTGCCAGCTGAGTTCCAAGTTCTGCCATTTTATTGACTTCATCTACGCGTTTTCCTGCCAGGAAGTTCAAGCCGTCCAGATTTTCTTCGTCTGAAGGTACATGAAGTTCGTGGTTAGGAGTTTCAACAGAAATCACTGTTTCGTAGATGGTACGTTCTCCTTCCTGAATCCATTGTCCCATAGAGTGCAGGTCAGTAGAGAAGTCTACAGAGCTAGGATAGATACCTTTGTGATCTTTACCTTCAGATTCTCCGTAAAGCTGTTTCCACCATTCCATGAAATAATGCAACTTAGGTTGGAAGTTTACCAGAATTTCAATCTTCTTTCCGTTCTGATACAGTTCGTTACGAGTTGCTGCATAAAGAGCGGCAGGATTTTCCATCATATTCTGGTTAGCACAAACTTCTTCCATCTTGCGCGCACCTTCTACCAATTGGTCGATATCGATACCTGCTACAGCGATAGGCAATAATCCTACTGGAGTCAGAACAGAGAAACGACCACCTACATTATCAGGAATAATGAATGATTTGTAGCCTTCTTTGTCAGCAGTTACGCGAGCAGCACCTTTCTTTGCATCAGTTACGGCAACGATAACCTTACGTGCCATTTCTTTGCCGCGCTGGTCTTCGCATTGTTTTTTCAGCAGGCGGAAAGCCAAAGCTGTTTCAGTAGTAGTACCTGATTTAGAGATATTGATTACACCGAATTTCTTGTCTTTCAGGAAAGAAGTCAGCTCGTACAAGTAATCTTCACCAATGTTGTGTCCGGCAAAGATGATAGTAGGCTGTCCTGCTTTCTTTTCTTGCAACCACAAGAAGCTGTTGGACATAGCTTCGATAACGGCGCGGGCACCCAGATAGCTTCCGCCGATACCAGCAACAACTACAACTTCACAGTTTTCGCGCAGAACCTGTGCTGTAGCTTTTAAGTCGTCCAGATGTTCTTTAGTAATGGAAGAAGGCAAATGTAACCAGCCCAGGAAGTCATTTCCCAATCCTGTACCTTTTTCCAATGTTTCCATACATGCTCTTACCTTAGGTTCGTAAGCAGCTAGTTTGTCTTTGGAAATAAAACCTAAAGACTTGTTGATGTCAAGTTTAATATTTTCCATAAATATTCTTCTTTATTATCTGAATGAATCAGTCAGTAATTTGATTTCAATCATTGGAGAAATCCGTTCATACAAAATGTTGTAAACGGCGTCTACTATCGGCATATTGACGTGCAGATGCTTGTTCAGTTCCTTGATACATTTGGTTCCGTAATAGCCTTCGGCTATCATTTCCATTTCTATCTGTGCACTTTTTACCGAATATCCTTTTCCTATCATTGTTCCGAATACACGGTTACGGCTGAAGTTGGAATATGATGTAACCAACAGGTCACCCAAGTAAGCCGAATCGTTTGTACACCGGTCTACCGGATGTACTGTATCGAGAAAACGGTTCATTTCCTGAAGAGCATTCGAAACCAGTACTGCCTGAAAATTATCTCCGTATTTCAGGCCGCTGCATATTCCCGCAGCTATGGCATACACATTCTTCAAAACAGATGCATATTCTATACCTGCTACATCGGTATTGACCGATGTCTTGATATAGTGTCCCGAAAGCTGTCGGGCAAACATCTTCGCTTTTTCAATGTCTTTACATCCGACGGTCAGATAAGACAAGCGTTCCAATGCCACTTCTTCTGCATGACATGGACCAGCCAGTACAGCAATGTTCTCTTCTGGAACATCGTACATTTTATGAAAGTAGTCGGACACAATCAAGTTTTCATCGGGAACAATTCCCTTGATTGCCGTCACAATGAATTTATCCTTGAGTTTTGTCTTTAGCTTTTTAAGGTGGCTTTTCAGATATGGCGAAGGAGTTACGAATATTAGTGTATCCGATTCCTTTACTACCTTATTTATATCTGATGAAAAGTTGATGCACCTCATGTCGAAGCGCACACTAGTCAGGTAAGCCGGATTATGCCCCAGACGCCGAAATTCTTCAATTCGGTCGTCGCGGCGCATATACCAGTTTATCGAGTCGGCCTGGGACAATATAATTTTGGCTATTGCCGTTGCCCAGCTTCCTCCACCCATGATTGCTATTTTCCCGGGGAGTTTCATTTTAGCCTATTTTCTGTATCCAGCCAGCTACTTCGTCGACGCTAGGATTCTTCAATTCTAATTTATATTTTTTATTCACTCCGCAGATGTCCTGATGTAATTTTTGCGGATTAACATCTTTCATGTCTGAAACCAAGTTGTAACCGGCTTTCTGAATCACCGGAACCCATTCTTCGGCAATACCCAGTTCCATGAACTTAGCAGGAGCATCTTTCGGGATAACCTTTTCCGGACGCATCTGCGGGAAGAACAATACTTCCTGAATAGTGCTTTGTCCTGTCATCAGCATGACCAGACGGTCCATACCGATTCCCATACCAGAAGTAGGAGGCATACCGTATTCTAGTGCGCGAACAAAGTCTTTGTCGATAATCATAGCCTCGTCGTCACCCTTTTCGCTCAGACGCATCTGCTCTTCGAAACGTTCAAGCTGGTCGATCGGGTCGTTAAGTTCTGAATATGCGTTACAAAGTTCTTTTCCGTTAACCATCAACTCGAAACGTTCAGTCAGATCCGGATTGTTGCGATGACGTTTAGTCAGCGGTGACATTTCGATAGGGTAATCAGTGATGAAAGTAGGCTGGATATAATTTCCTTCGCAGAATTCGCCGAAGATTTCGTCTATCAGCTTGCCTTTTCCCATTGTATCGTCTATCTCCATGTTCAGTTTCTGGCAGACTTCGCGGATCTGTTCTTCATTCATTCTGGTGAGGTCGTATCCTGTAAATTCTTTGATTGAATCTAGCATGGTAACACGCTTGAACGGAGCCTTGAAGTTGATTATGTTATCACCTACCTTAACTTCTGTTGTACCGTTTACATCCATACAGATCTTTTCAATCATATTTTCAGTAAACTTCATCATCCAGTTGTAATCCTTGTAGGCTACGTAAATTTCCATACAAGTGAATTCTGGGTTATGAGTACGGTCCATACCTTCATTACGGAAGTTCTTTCCGATTTCGTATACACCTTCAAATCCACCTACGATCAGACGTTTCAGGTAAAGTTCGCTGGCAATACGCATATACAAAGGAATATCAAGTGCATTATGGTGAGTAATGAACGGACGTGCCGCAGCTCCTCCGGCGATAGATTGCAGGATAGGAGTTTCAACTTCGATGTATCCTTTCGAATTGAAATACTCACGCATAGAGTTATATACCTTATTGCGTTTCAGGAATATATCTTTTACTCCATCGTTTACTACCAGGTCTACGTAGCGCTGGCGGTAACGGAGTTCTGGATCATCGAATTTATCGTAAGCTACACCATCTTTATATTTTACGATAGGAAGCGGGCGGATAGATTTTGACAAAACAGTCAGTTTCTGTGCATGGATAGAAATTTCACCCATCTGAGTACGGAATACGAAACCTTCAATGCCGATAAAATCACCCAGGTCGAGCAGACGTTTGAATACTACATTGTATAAATCCTTGTTTTCATCAGGGCATATATCATCGCGGGTAATGTATATCTGAATACGACCTTTAGAGTCTTGTAACTCAACGAAAGAAGCCTTACCCATAACACGGCGTGACATGATACGTCCTGCAACAGAAACTTTGCGCGGTTCTGCCTCGTCATCCTTAAATTCGGCTTTTATATCAGTCGAAAATGCATTGGTTACATACTCGGCAGCAGGGTACGGATCGATGCCCATCGCTCTCATTTCATTCAGACTGTTACGTCTGATAATCTCCTGTTCACTTAGTTCTAATACGTTCATTTGTTGATACATTAACTCAATTTCGCTACAAAAATAACAAAGTTTTTGTAAACAACATCTAAATCAGGCTACTTTTATTACCTTTGGGCGTACTGAATTTATGGAAACGGATATGGAAATGAATAAACAAACATCATTTATAAAGGTGACAGTCTTACAGACAGATATAGTTTGGGAGGAGGCGAAAGTAAACCGTATGGCTGTAGAACAGCTGATAGAAAAGCATTGTGATACGGATTTATTTGTTTTACCAGAAATGTTTTCTACCGGCTTCAGTATGAATCCGATGGAAATAGCCGAGGATGAAGGAGGAGAAACTTTGCAATGGATGTGCCGGATTGCTGCTTTGCGTCAGTGTGCTATAGCCGGAAGTCTTTCGGTTAGAGAGGCAGGGAAATTTTACAACCGTTTCTATTTTGTATGTCCTGACGGTACGGTGTATCATTATGATAAGCGGCATTTGTTTGGTTTTGGGGGTGAAGATAAGCAATACACTTCGGGAGATGAAAGAGTGATTGTTTCTTATAAAGGTTTTCGCTTTCTTTTACAAATATGTTACGATTTACGCTTTCCTGTATGGTCGCGTTGCCGGAATGATTATGATGCGGTTATATATGTAGCCAACTGGCCTGCCAGTCGCCGGGAAGTATGGAATATATTGCTGAAAGCTCGGGCACTTGAAAACCAGTGTTATGTAATAGGAGTGAATCGGGTAGGAAATGATCCGCAATGTCTGTACGATGGTGGAAGTATGATAATCAGTCCTTATGGTAAGATGTTGGTTGCATGCACTGACGGTAAAGAAGAAGTAGCAGGAGCATTGCTTGCCCGTGAACCGTTGGACAGCTTCAGAAAACGTTTTCCTGTTTTAGATGATGGAGATGACTTTGAACTGCTATAGATGAAATAGGCATTTATTAAAGACAGAAATATTATGATGAATATTAAGAAACTTATTTCTGCTTCCATGGTTGCTGTAGCGTTAAGCGGATGCCAGAGAGAGGCTGTAAAACCAAATGTGTTGTTTATTTTAGTCGATGATATGCAGGCTGATGCCATTGCTGCATTGGGGAACAGAGATACCTATACTCCGAATATCGATAGACTGATTAATGAAGGTATGGCGTTTACAAGAACCTATACCAATGGAGCTTTGTGTGGAGCTTTATCCATGCCTAGTCGTGCTATGTTACTTACCGGAAGGGGAGTGTTCGAAGTGCAGAGTGATGGAATGAAGATACCAGCTTCGCAAATCACATTGCCTGAGCATTTGAAAAACAATGGATACCGGACATTTGCTACGGGGAAATGGCATTCAGATCATGCTTCGTTTGCTCGTTCCTTTACCGAAGGAGATAATATCTTTTTCGGAGGAATGCATCCTTATGAAGAAAATGGACATTGTGCTCCTCGCTTACATCATTTTGACCCGACTGGAAAATATGATGAGCCGCCTTTTGTAGGGCAAAACTTTTCTTCGAAAATGTATGCTGATGCAGCCATAAATTTTCTGAAGACTACGGAACATAATAATCAGCCGTTTATGGCATTTGTCTCTTTCACTTCTCCTCATGATCCGCGAAATATTCTGCCTGATTATGGAAAGAAATATTGTCCGGCGGAACTTTCTGTTCCAGATAATTTTCTGCCAGAGCATCCGTTTGATAATGGAGAATTAAATATTCGGGATGAACAATTGTTACCTGTCCTCCGTACTCCTGAGCAGTTGAAGAAAGAATTGTCTTTATATTATGGAATGGTAAGTGAGGTTGATTTACAGATTGGAAGAGTTGTAGATGCTTTGGAAGAAAGTGGAAATATGGATAATACGATTATTGTATTTGCATCAGATAATGGACTGGCTATGGGGCAGAATGGACTAATCGGTAAACAAAGTCTGTATGAGCATAGCGTTGGAGTACCGATGGCTATCATCACTCCGGATGGTTTGTCGTCAGGTAAACGTTCAGATGCTTTGTGCTATTTGTATGATCTTTATCCTACCTTGTGTGATTTGATGGGATTGGACGTACCTGTATCCGTTACTGGCAAGTCGTTGAAACCGGTTATGGAAGGAAAACAGGAACAGATACGTGAACAGGTTTTTCTTGCTTATTCCAATCAGCAGCGAGCTGTAGTTTCTGGTGATTATAAGTATATTATTTATAATGTGGAAGGTAAGATAACCGAACAGTTGTTCAATTTGCAGAAGGATCCGGGAGAACTGGTAAATCTGGCTGATGAGTTAACTGAAAAGAAGAATGAACTTCATGATTTGTTGATGAATCAAATGGTAGAGAATCATGATTTTTGTGACTTGACTCAACCATTGTGGTGGAAAGATGGACATAAACTTACTTGGGATGAGTTAATTAACTTATATGTTTTCGAGTGAGAATTTGCTGTGATAAGTTAAAGCTGTTAGATATGATGAACTGGAAATATTTACTGACAGGTGTGTTGGCTGGTAGTACATTAGCCTTACGGGCTGCTGGCGAAGCAAAAGATGAACGTCCGAATATATTATTTATTTTAAGTGACGACCATACTTCTCAAACTTGGGGTATTTATGGTGGTGTTTTATCAGAATATGCCCAGACAGAGCATATTCGTCGGCTCGCTGATGAAGGGGCAGTCTTGGATAATTGTTTCTGTACAAACTCTATATCTACACCGAGTCGTGCTGCTATATTAACAGGAAGGTATAGTCATTGCAATGGGGTATATACATTAGATGATACCTTGGATGTTTCCTTACCTACTTTTGCGAAAGAATTACAGAAGGCTGGATATCACACCGGACTGGTAGGAAAGTGGCATTTGAAATCACAACCTCAGGGTTTTGATTATTATTCTGTATTTCATGATCAGGGAGAATATCGTGATCCTACTTTCAAGAATAGTGATGATCCTTGGCCGGGACAGCGTAATTTTGGAGAGCGTATACATGGTTTTTCCACTGATATTGTAACAGAAAAAGCTGTCAGATGGATGAAAGCTCAGGATAAAAGTCAGCCTTTTTTGATGTGTTGTCATTTTAAGGCCACACATGAGCCTTATGATTTTCCGGAACGTATGCGACATTTATATGATGGCGTAGTGTTTCCTGAACCAGAGAATTTGTTAGACTGGGGGCCTGAAACCAACGGACGTACTTTCGTCGGACAAAAACTGGAAACTATCGGACACAATTGGGAGGTGGCTTCGGCTGATCCAGATAAATGGTGGTGTCGTTATCCGGAACTTCCTTTTACGACAAAAGGAATGAGCCGGATTGCTGCAAGAAAAGCTATTTATCAAAAACTGATCCGAGATTATTTACGCTGCGCTGCTACGGTAGATGATAATATTGGAAAACTGTTGGATGCTTTAGACGAAATGGGGATTGCAGATAATACTATTGTTGTCTATGTTGCTGATCAGGGATACTTTTTAGGAGAGCATGGATTTTATGACAAACGGATGTTTTATGAAGAATCGGCACGTATGCCATTTGTTATCCGTTATCCCAAATGTATTCCGGCTGGCAAGCGTGTGAACGAACTTGTTTTGAATGTAGATTTTGCTTCTACATTGTGTGATTTTGCCGGAGTAAAATCTCCGGAAGGTACACAGGGCAGAAGTTTTAAAGATGTTCTGGCAGGAAAAACTCCTAAGGACTGGCGGAAGAGTATTTATTACCGTTATTGGACTCAACATGATATCCGTCCGGCCCACATCGGTGTACGTAATGAGCGTTATAAGTTGATATTTTTGTATGGTGACCGATTGAATATGACAGGGTCTTCAGACTACAAATCAACTCCATCTTGGGAGTTTTACGATTTACAGAAAGATCCGAAAGAAAATCATAATGCTTACGGGGAGAAAGAATATGAATCGGTAATTCGTGAAATGAAAAAAGAAATGATGCGCTTGCGCGAAGAGGTGAAAGATACGGATGAGGGAGAAATAAGAATGATGGAAATTTTAAGAAAAGAAGGACTGGAAAAATAAGTCTTTATAATTGATATATAGGTTGTTAAACAAAGATGAAGATGTTCTCTCCGATTCATGATATCGAATCGGAGAAAATGTCCTCATCTTTTTAATTTTTATGTACGAACTTTCAGGAAAAGATGAAGATGTTTTCATTAAAATAAGCTGAAAAACAGATGCGCATTTGTTGAAAGTGCATAAAAAACGTATCTTTGTACATCTTTCGTCTCAAAATAAAAACAATCAGACTTTATGTATACGAATAAAGAAATATGGAATGTCACTTACCCGATATTCTTGGGGTTGCTTGCGCAAAATGTTATCAATGTTACCGACACGGCTTTTTTAGGGCATGTGGGTGAGGTAGCTTTGGGTGCAGCCGCAATGGGAGGACTGCTATATATCTGTGTATATACCGTAGCATTCGGGTTCAGTGTCGGTTCGCAGATTTTGATAGCCCGTCGTAATGGGGAAGGGAATTTTCATGCCATAGGACCGGTTATGTGGCAGGGTACGGCATTCAGTTTGGGGATGGGAGTAGCTTTACTTGCCATATTGCTGGCATGTGCCGAACCATTGATTCGTCTGCTGATTACTTCGGATACTATTTTTCATGCTACATACGAGTTTTTTACATGGCGTATCTGGGGATTTCTTTTTGCCTTTGTCAATGTCATGTTCCGTGCGCTTTATATAGGTATAACCAAGACAAAGGTACTGACCATGAATGCCGTCGTCATGGCCTTGGTGAATGTATTCCTCGACTATGCGATGATATTCGGAAAGTGTGGATTCCCTGAAATGGGAATACGTGGAGCGGCATTGGCATCGGTTATAGCAGAAGCATCTTCTATGCTGTTTTTTGTTGTGTATACGTATGGCAAAATTGACTTGAAGAAATATGGGCTGAATCGTTTCGGACATTTTGACTGGGATATGGTGATGCGTATTTTGCGCATTTCCTGCTTCACCATGGTGCAGTATTTTCTTTCCATGGCCATCTGGTTTGTATTTTTCATGGCACTTGAACGACTCGGACAACGGCAGCTTGCCATTGCCAACATTGTGCGTAGCGTATATGTTGTGCTGTTAATACCTGTCCAGTCGCTTTCTACTACGGCAAATACACTGGTCAGCAATCTGATTGGTTCGGGAGGAGTAGCAGGAGTTGTCGGATTACTGCATAAAATAGCCCGGATGTCATTCCTTATTATGGTAGTATGTGTAGCCTTTTGTGTTATCTTCCCTCAGGCTATTTTGTCGGTTTATACCAATGAGGAAGCACTGCTTCTTGAATCGGTTCCGGCATTATATGTCGTTTGCGGTGCAATGTTGATAGCTGCTCTTGCAAATATTTATTTCAATGGAATTTCGGGTACGGGTAATACACAGGCTGCTTTGGGACTGGAAGTCGGAGTACAGATCTTTTATGCATTGTATATTATTGTAGTAGGAATGATGCTTCGTGCTCCGGTAGATGTTTGTTTTACTACCGAAGTCATCTATTATTCGTTAATGCTGACATTCAGCGTTATTTACTTGAAAAAGGCGAAATGGCAGAATAAAAAGATTTGATGCATCCGATTATTTTTGTAATTTTGCGCCCTGACAAATTGGAAAAATAAAAAACAAGAAAAATATATGTTCGATAATTTAAGTGAAAGACTAGAACGGTCGTTTAAAATATTGAAAGGTGAAGGTAAAATCACCGAGATCAATGTGGCCGAAACGTTGAAAGATGTACGTCGTGCATTGCTGGATGCCGATGTGAACTATAAGGTAGCAAAGAGCTTTACCGACACTGTAAAGGAAAAAGCTTTAGGACAAAACGTGTTGACTGCCGTTAAGCCTAGCCAGTTGATGGTTAAGATTGTGCATGATGAGCTGACCAAACTGATGGGTGGCGATACTGCCGAAATCGAATTGAAAGGTCGTCCTGCCGTAATCCTGATGTCAGGTTTACAAGGTTCTGGTAAGACAACTTTCTCAGGAAAGTTGGCACGCATGCTGAAAACCAAGAAAAACCGTAAGCCGTTGCTGGTTGCCTGCGACGTATATCGTCCTGCTGCTATCGAACAGCTGAAAGTATTGGGACAGCAGATCGAAGTGCCTGTATATTGCGAATTGGATAGCAAAGATCCTGTTCAGATTGCACTGAATGCTATTCAGGAAGCAAAGGCAAAAGGTTATGACTTGGTTATTGTTGATACAGCGGGACGTCTTGCTGTAGACGAACAGATGATGAACGAGATTGAAGCAATTAAAAATGCAATCAATCCGGATGAAACGTTGTTTGTTGTTGACTCAATGACTGGTCAGGATGCCGTAAATACAGCTCGCGAATTTAACGAACGTCTGGACTTCAACGGTGTAGTTCTTACTAAGTTGGATGGTGATACCCGTGGTGGTGCTGCTCTGTCTATCCGTACCGTTGTGAACAAGCCTATCAAGTTTGTGGGAACAGGTGAAAAGCTTGATGCAATCGATCAGTTCCATCCGGCCCGTATGGCAGACCGTATCCTTGGTATGGGTGATATCGTTTCATTGGTAGAACGTGCACAGGAACAATATGACGAAGAAGAAGCTAAACGTCTTCAGAAAAAAATTCAGAAAAACCAGTTCGACTTTAATGACTTCCTGACTCAGATTCATCAGATTAAGAAGATGGGTAACTTGAAGGAACTTGCTTCTATGATTCCGGGTGTAGGAAAAGCTATTAAAGATATTGATATCGATGATAATGCATTCAAGAGCATTGAGGCTATTATTTATTCAATGACTCCGGAAGAACGTACTCATCCTGAAATCCTGAATGGAACTCGCCGTACACGTATTGCTAAGGGTAGTGGTACAAGCATTCAGGAAGTAAACCGTTTGCTGAAACAGTTTGACCAGACTCGCAAGATGATGAAGATGGTTACCGGCAGCAAGATGGCAGGCATGATGCAGAAAATGAAAAAGAAATAAAATATTTTTTACCCTCTCTGGTACGGAAGCAGATGGGTCTGTTTTACGTGCCGGTTAGAAGCGAGGAGAGAGAATCAGCAGATGGAAAGATTCTTTCTCCTCGCTTGTTTTTATATGATCTTGATCAGGACTTATTCATGAAGAAATGACTTGGCAGTAAGTTAAAATCGTAATCATGTGAGAATATCTTTGGATAATCTGAAAAAATCTGTTATTTTAGAAAGGTTTTGGCAAGTGGAAGAGCTAGTATAATCAGATATTTAAACTACATAACGATGAAAAGGACTAAGATATGGAGCTATGCTTTCGGTGTGACTATGGTATTGTCACTTGCTGGTTGCGGTAATAGTGCCAAGAAACAGGTTAATGAAAAAATGAATGCAGATAGTATGAGTGTAACAAGTAATCAAGTTGGTTTGCAGGAAGATAGTACTTTGTCGACGTTGGTATTCGACGGAGTAAAAGCTACATGGATTCGTGATAACGCTTCTGCGAAACTGATGCCTCCTTCACTCTTTCCGGATGCTGGTGAGGACTTGATGAAAAAACTTTCGCTCGAAAACGGAATACCTTCTTCCATTAGTACGTTTTTGATAGAAAGCAATGGTATACAAATTCTTTTTGATACGGGAATGGGGGCATCCGATAGTCGCTTATTGGCTGGGTTACATGCTTTAGGGATTACTCCTGCCGACATTAAATATATATATCTTACTCATTTTCATGGTGATCATATCGGAGGACTGATGAAAAACGATAGTGTAGTGTTTCCTCATGCTGAAATTTATGCTTCTAAGGCTGAGTATGATAGTTGGATGAAAATGGAAGCCGAAAAGAACGGACAAGTTGTGAGAGCCATGAATGCATATAAGGACCGTTTGCACCTGTTTGCTTTTGGTGATACGTTGCCGGGAAAAGTGGTAGTAATGGAAGCTGTTGGACATACTCCCGGACATACTGTTTTTCAGGCAGGTAAATTATTGATAATTGGAGATTTGATTCATGGAGCAGCTCTGCAATTGGAACATCCGGAGATTTGTGCTACCTATGATATGGATAAGCAGGAAGCAATAAAGACTCGTAAAAACTTATTGCAGTATGCTCGCGAGAATGGACTGGTTATAGCAGGTATGCATTTGCCAGTTCCTGCATTTATAAAATAAATAAGCATGCCGGTATGAATTGTCAGGTATTATAGATTTCTGTCACTCATACCGGTATGTTTTTATCTGATCTTTAAATTTTATTGTCCAGCCAGGCATCAATCAGTTGGCGGGCAATGCTGAGCTTTTTCGGTATTTCCGGCAGGTTATTTCGGTTGTAAAAGGCTCCTGCACTCAGTTCTTCATCCTGCAACTTGATGGTTCCGCTTTCGTATTCGGCATAATATCCTACCATGATTCCGCTGGGGTAGGGCCACGGTTGACTGCCGAAATATTTCAGGTTTTTTATGGTCAGTCCTGTTTCTTCCATGACTTCGCGGTGAACACACTCTTCCAACGTTTCTCCTGGTTCGAGAAAACCGGCTACCAATCCTTTAAACGTCCCCCGGAAGTTGCGGGCATGTACAAGCAAGATACTGTCTTCCTTTTTAATAAGTACAATGACCGCCGGAGAAATGCGTGGATAAAATTCCTGCCGGCATTCCGGACATCGTTTGGCTATGGGGGAAACCTGTACCGTAGGTACACCACACATGGGGCAATAACGGCTGTTCTTGTCCCAGTTTAATATTTGTGAAGCTTTTCCGGCACGCTTGTATTCTTCCAGAGGAAGTACATCGAAAGAAGCACGCAAGTCCTTCATCATGCGTGGACTGTTTTCATCTCCACTTACTGGAATATGAATAGCATACGTCTTGGCAGGATAACCGTTTATCTCTCCGATGGTATGAATGGTACTTCCGACGGGAACCTCAACCGGAGGTTCAGGTCCGTAAGGAATATGATATCCGTCTTCTTTTTTTTCTATCAAAACCTGTCCGCTGTTGAAGACGAACCATCCGCATGTTTGTTTTTCTGTTTCCATCAATTAAGTCCTTTCATTGTAAGCTGGATGCGCTTGCGTTCATGGTCAATACTGAGTACACGTACGCGTACATGCTGGTGCATACTGACTACTGTTGTCGGGTCGCTGACAAACTTATCGGCAAGCTGGGAGATATGTACCAGTCCGTTTTCTTTAATCCCTATATCTACGAAGCATCCGAAATTGGTAATGTTGTTGATGATGCCCGGCAATTCCATGCCCTCCCGCAGGTCGTCGATAGTCTGCACGTTCTTGTCAAATTCGAAGACCTGAATCTTTTGGCGCGGGTCACGTCCCGGTTTATCCAGCTCTTGTAGAATATCAGTCAGTGTAGGCAGTCCTACGGTATCAGTTACATAGTTTTTTATGTCTATTTGGCTACGTAATTCCTTGTTTTTTATCAGGTCGGCAACGGAGCATTTCAAGTCCTTTGCCATCTTTTCTACTATGGCATAACTTTCCGGATGTACAGCCGAATTGTCGAGCGGGTTGTCTGCTTGCGGAATACGCAAGAATCCGGCACACTGTTCAAACGCCTTTGCTCCCATACGCGGTACCTTCAGCAGTTCTTTACGCGAATGGAATGCTCCGTTTTCCGTACGGTAATCTACAATGTTTTGAGCCAGCGTCGGTCCCAGTCCCGATACATATGTCAACAGATGTTTGCTGGCCGTATTGACATTTACTCCGACAAGGTTTACGCAACTCTCTACTGTCTGGTCGAGTGATGCCTTCAGTTTACTTTGATCTACATCGTGCTGATATTGTCCCACACCAATAGATTTGGCATCTATCTTGACTAGTTCGGCAAGGGGGTCCATCAGTCGGCGACCGATTGACACAGCTCCTCGCACAGTTACGTCATATTCAGGAAACTCATCTCGTGCGATTTTCGATGCAGAATAGATGGAGGCGCCGTCTTCGCTGACAACAAACACTTGCACTTCGCGGTCGTATCGTTGAGAAGTGACGAAACGTTCGGTTTCACGGCTTGCCGTACCATTTCCGATGGCGATGGCTTCTATCTTATATTGTTCGACGAGTTTGACAAGCTTGCGTCCGGCCAGAGCTGTTTCCGATTTGGGTGGATGCGGATAAATTGCTTCATTGTGCAGCAATGTACCTTGGGCGTCCAGACAGACAACTTTGCAACCGGTACGATATCCCGGATCGATTCCCATTGTACGCTTTTGTCCCAAAGGAGGAGCAAGCAATAGCTGCCGGAGATTTTCAGCAAAGACACGGATAGCCTCTTCGTCTGCCTTTTCCTTGCTGAGTGCGGAAAATTCTGTTTCTATAGCGGGTTTCAACAGACGTTTGTATGCGTCGTTCACGGCTTCTGCTACTTGTGCGGAACATTCTCCGTTTCCATGTACATACTGTCTTTCCAATCGTTCGGTACATGCTGATTCATCGTCGGGAGTGATGGATACTTTCAGGATACCTTCGGCTTCTCCACGGCGGATAGCGAGCAGACGGTGAGAGGTACACTTCTTCAATGGTTCACAGAAGTCGAAGTAGTCGCGGTATTTTAAGGCTGCTTCTTCTTTTTCTTTGCCCTTGACTACTTTCGATGTAATCATAGCCTGACGGCTAAACTGGTTTCGTATCAGATTACGGGCACGTTCATCCTCATTCACTTGTTCGGCAATGATGTCGCGTGCTCCTTTCAGAGCATCCTCTTCGTCCTTGACATCTCCCTTGACAAACTGGCGTACTCGGGCAGATAAGTTGTTTTCCCGCTGCATCAATAGTAGCATGGCAAGCGGTTCCAGTCCCTTCTGGCGTGCAGCCTCGGCACGAGTTTTTCGTTTGGGCTTAAAAGGCAGGTAAATATCTTCCAGTTCTGTCGCATCCCAACAATTGGAAATACGTTCGCGTAAAGTATCTGTCAGTTTTCCTTGTTCTTCGATGGTAGAAAGAACCGTTTCCTTTCGTTTGGCAAGTTCACAGAGCTTTTCGTAACGCGTATGGATATCTCCTATCTGTACTTCGTCGAGGCCTCCGGTTGCTTCTTTTCGGTAACGGCTTATAAAAGGTATTGTAGCACCTCCCTGAAGCAGTTTCAATGTGTTTTCTATCCGATGGACAGGTAGCTTCAGGGCTGTGGCAATCATTTGACTGAATTGTTCCATGTATATGTTTTTCTAATAATGTGGCACAAATGTAATTAAAAAAAGGATTCGAGGGAGGAGAGGATTCATTTTGAAAATAATTTAAGAGATGGTTTTAAGCTTTATTCGGATTTGAAAGACGTTTTCGAGGATTGAAAATGTTTGCTAAAGAAGGCGTGAATAGCAACTGACATTACATATAGGAAAGTTTAAACAGGTGGATGCACAGAAAGAGGAACCCAAAGAATATTTGCTGGCTAAAGCTTTGAAAGCGGAAATTGATACAATGAACTTTTTTCCAAAATCATTTGTTACTTGTTAATATTAGATATTATTCCGGAAATATTATATGATAACTTAAACTAACGCTATGACTTATGAATAAAAAACAAAGCCTCTGGTGCATAATCCTTTTTTCTTTTTTAGGCATATCGGTAGCAATGGCGCAGAAGTTAGAGAAAGACTGGCATTGGGTATGGGAACTCTATGGTGGCGCGAATAATTATATGACATGGGAAATAGAAACGGATGTCGTATATAAACCGTGGCGTTTTATTGGAGTTGGAGCAGGCTTTCTTTTTACTCCTCCAATAGATGGAAATAAGACTTATTCTGGAGAAGCAAGAGATAAAAACTTGCGCTGGCAGATTGAGGAAAACCGTTTGATGTATTTGTTTGCGTTTCGGTCGGGAGTTTATCTGTATTCGCCTCCTGTTTATCTGAATCATGACCATGATGTGGCATTATCGTTTCGTGTGTCTCCTGGAGTTACCATTCCTTTGCCTCCCAATTTAAGTACTAGTGTAGATTATGTTCCGAAGGATGCGATTATCCATGTACCCGCCACTTCAGGAGAAGTCAGTAATTCGCATGCGAAGGCATGTTATTATCATGTGAAATTTGCTATGGCTTTGGAAGTGGAACGTGTATCGGTATTGCTTGGGTATACGACCTCCGATTATGATTTATACGGAGGAAGCCGTAATATGATAGTCGAAGGACAAAAAATAGAATTACCTCGAAAAAAGCAGGCAGGAACTTTCTTTATCGGGCTGACCTACGATTTCTGATACATATTGGAGAAAACAGGACCTCATAACCCCTTTTTATAAAAATACCCCCGCCATAAATTTTTATAGCGGGGGTAAATTATACATTATGGGAATTATCTGCGGTAGAAACGCAACTCATTTTCCAGACTTCTTACTTTATTTTGTAAATTGTCTATTTTTGTCAGCAAATGGCGGATAGCATCGATCCCTTCTATATTGATGGACAAGTCATAATATAAATGAGTATATCTTTCCAGTTCATTCAGCTGAGAAGCCGGAAAATAACTGGTATCATCTATTACTTCGATATCTATCAGACCGTCTTCACCTAGCATGAGGATGAAGTCGGGTTCGATATTGCAATGTGTGCAATAGTCGTTTATGATGATTAAATCGTTCTGCATAGTCGTACGGTTTTAAATTATCCTTGCTGCAACTGTCGGAACAGGTCTTTCTGCTTTTCCGTCAGTGTAGTAGGAATTGTTACATGATAAGTTACAATCAAATCGCCTGTGACGCCTTCTTGCTTGTATACAGGAAATCCTTTTCCTTTCAGACGAACTTTAGCGTCATTCTGAGTACCCGGACGAACTTTCAGTTTTACTTGTCCGTCTAATGTGTTGACTGTAACTTCACCTCCCAGTACGGCAGTGTATAAGTCGATTGTTACATCTGTGTACAAGTCATTTTCTTTCCGTTTAAAGACAGGGTCGTCAGGAATAACGAAAGTGATATACAAATCTCCGTCGGGTCCTCCGTTTGTTCCTTTACCTCCATGTCCCTTCAGTTTGATAACCTGACCGTCTGCTACTCCGGCTGGAACTGTAATACGTAATGTTTCACCGTTGATGCTGAATGTTTGTTTATGAGTGGTTGCAGCCTCACGTAGAGACAACTGTAGAGAAGCCTCAATATCTTGCCCTCTGAATCCGCCTCTTGCATTACGTCCTCTGCCGGCTCCATGCCCGAACAGTTCTTCGAAGAAATCAGAGAATCCACTGGCATTTCCACCAAATCCGTGCATACCTTCTCCTCCGAATCCACTTGTAAAATGTTGTCCGTCGGTAGAATACCAATATTCACCGCCGTTACCTGTACCGCCTTGAGCACGATATGCTTGCTGTTGAGCTTCGAACTCGTCGGCGTGTTTCCAATTCTCCCCGTAAGCATCGTATTTCTTACGCTTTTCAGGGTCGCTCAGTACCTCGTTAGCTTCGTTTATCTCCTGAAACTTGTCCTTGGCCGTTGGGTCATTCGGATTTAAGTCCGGGTGATATTTGCGAGCCAGCTTACGGTACGCTTTCTTGATTTCGTCTTGAGTTGCCGTTTTGTCAACTCCAAGAACTTTGTAATAGTCTATGTAAGCCATACAGTCTGTTTTTTTATTTGAGAATAAGGCAAAGAATGTGCCAGATAGTCCGTTTGTTAACAGACTTTTAACCATATTGAAAGGTATTTATCTTTTTGTGGGTTTTGCAGGTGGTAAAGTTCCATTATCTTTGTAGTTACTTATTGGATATACTATGAAAATGTGACATTTTGTCGTTTATATATCACTTAACCCGCTAGATTTATGATGAAACTATTTACCAGTTTGATGCTTGTTCTTGCCTTAGGCGTTACAAGTCCTGCTTATGCTTCGCAAGACGGTGAAGTAACTTTGAAACTTATTGAAACGAGTGATGTGCACGGATGCTATTTCTCTTATGACTTTATAAGTATGAAGCCTCGCAAAGGAGGGCTGGCTTGTGTCAGTTCATTTGTAAAAGAACAGCGTGAGCAGTATGGAGATGGAGTTGTTCTGATGGATAATGGAGATATTTTACAAGGACAGCCCATTGCTTATTATTACAATTACATCGATACAACTTCTGTTCATGTAACTTCAGCGATGCTGAACTATATGAAATACGATGTAGGTACTATGGGAAATCATGATGTGGAGACTGGACATGCCGTGTACGACCGTTGGGTGAAACAGTGTGCTTTTCCTGTACTTGGGGCAAATATTGTGGACAATAAAACGGGAGAACCTTATCTTACTCCCTATAAAATAATCGAACGGAAAGGAGTAAAAATAGCAGTTTTAGGTATGATAACTCCTGCCATTCCTTCATGGCTTCCCGAACAGCTGTGGAACGGGCTGCATTTTGAAGACATGGAGGATTGCGCACGTAAATGGGTAAAGATTATCAAGGAAAAAGAGAATCCGGACGTTTTGATCGGATTATTTCATGCCGGACCTGAAGGTAATAAACTGGATAATGTTGTAGAGAATGGTTCGGGCGATGTAGCAAAAAATGTTCCGGGCTTCGATGTAGTATTTATGGGACACGATCATGTGCGCCGGTGTGAGAAGATTGTCAATGTGGCAGGAGATTCTGTTTTACTCGTCGATCCTTCCAATGCGGCCAGATATGTTTCGGATGTTACAGTCAAAGTGACTAAAGCTGGAGGTAAGCTTGTGCGAAAATCTGTAGAGGGTGCTTTGGCAGATGTTTCCCGCTATGCTGCTGATGAGGATTTCATGCGGGAGTTTGCCGGACAATATCAGGCAACAGTCGACTTTGTATCTCGTAAGATTGGACGTATCGAAGAAACCATTACAACCAAAGATGCCTATTTTGGTCCTTCTGCATTTATCGATTTGCTTCATCAGTTGCAACTTGATATTACGGGTGCCGATATATCTTTCTGTGCTCCTCTCTCGTTCTCAGCAGAAATCAAGAAAGGTGATATTTATATGAGTGATATGTTTAACTTGTATAAATACGAGAACCTGCTTTATACGATGAAGCTGACAGGTAAAGAAATCAAGGATTTTCTGGAAATGTCGTATGCTTTATGGACTAACCAGATGAAATCACCCGACGACCATTTAATGTTGTTTAATGAAGAAGATAAAGGGTTCGGCCGTTTCAAGAATCCAAGTTTCAATTTCGATTCGGCAGCAGGCATTATTTATACAGTGGATGTAACGAAACCTCAGGGTGAAAAAATCAAGATAGAAAGGATGGCAAACGGAGAGCCGTTTGATATGAATAAAACATATCAGGTAGCTGTTAATTCGTATCGTGGAAACGGTGGGGGAGATTTGCTGACAAAAGGTGCTGGTATTCCCAAGACAGAACTGGCAAAACGTATCGTATACTCCACAGATAAAGATTTACGTTTTTATCTGATGAAACGGATAGAAGAAGTAAAAGTTCTCGATCCGAAGCCGCTGAATCAGTGGAAGTTTATTCCGGAAGACTGGACTGTACCTGCATCGAAAAGAGATTATGATATTTTGTTTGGAGAGAAAAAAGCTGTGGAATGATACCTTGAGGGTGAAACTGAAATGAAATTTAATCTCGGGAGTCTGAACTCATTCATTCTCTGATGATTTCGGTTGAAGAAGAGGGACGGAATTAGTATTTTACCGAAGTGTTCAGAGATTTATGGGCATGAATGACACAAAATATGCTGATATTTATCATAAAATATCAGCATATTTTTTTATAAAGATGCTGTTCTTTTTTTTATCCTTCTGTAAATAGAAAAATGAAAAAAAATCTTATCGTTGAAAAAAATATCATTTTCATTTTGCAAGTTGAAATAAAACCGTAAATTTGCATCGCTTTTCATAAACAAATTATCGCCGAAATAACTCAGTTGGTAGAGTAACTCATTCGTAATGAGTAAGTCGCGGGTTCGAGTCCCGCTTTCGGCTCTTCAGAAAAAGAGATATACTGAAAATAAAAAGTATATCTCTTTTTATTTTTCTTTACCTCTTTTGAACTCTGCGTGATTTGATAAATGGTTATAAAAAATACTTTTTGTATTGCTATTTTAAACAATCTGTCCTATTTTTGCTGTCAAAATATTATAACTGATACATTTGTTACAACATGAAATATTCTTTTATATCGGCAGAAGAAGCTGCCGCCAGTATTCATAATGGAAACACGATAGGCATAGGAGGCTTCTCGTCTGTGGGAACACCTAAGGCTGTTCCGGCTGCTTTGGCCGTTTATGCCGAAAAACTACACAGTGAAGGTAAAGAGTTTAAAGTTGGACTTATAACCGGAGGAGCTACCGGAAGTCAGGTTGATTCTGCATTGGCACAGGCACATGCCGTAGCTTTTCGTACTCCTTTTCAGTCGAATAAAGAAATGCGTAATGCTATCAATGCAGGAGAAGTACAATATTACGATGTGCATCTTTCGCAGATAGGTCAGGATGTACGTTACGGTTTTCTGGGAGCTATAGATGTAGCTATTGTTGAGGCATCCGACATCACAGAAGAAGGAGATATTGTGCTTAGTACATCGGTCGGAATTTCTCCCACCTTGATACAGGTTGCCCATAAAGTTATTATTGAGTTAAACGAAGCCCATGCCGGCAAGTTGACCGGAATGCATGATATCTATATTCCTGATGCTCCACCATACCGAAGAGAGATTCCGATTTATCGGGTAAATGATCGCGCAGGAAGTATCAGTGTAAGGGTTAATCCTGAAAAGGTTGTAGGAGTGGTTCGCACGAATGAACGAGATCGGATAGCAGCTTTTACTCCACTGAATGATACTACTAGTCGAATTGGGCAGAATGTTGCTGATTTTCTTTTGGGAGAATATCAGCGGGGAGCCATACCACGAGAGCTTCTGCCATTGCAGTCAGGGGTAGGTAATATAGCTAATGCTGTGTTAGGAGCATTGGGAGCCGATAAAAAACTCCCGGCATTTTCCATGTATACGGAAGTCATTCAAAATTCAGTTATCGATCTGATGATGCAAGAGCGCATCCGTTTTGTTGCCGGAAGTTCGTTGACATTGTCTGATGACCGTCTGGATATGCTTTACGATAATATTGACGTGATGAAAGAAAGAGTCTTGTTGCGTCCGCAGGAGATAACCAATCATCCCGAAATGATTCGTCGTTTGGGAATAATAGCGGTCAATACAGCCCTGGAAGCAGATATATTTGGCAATGTCAACAGTACACATGTCTTAGGCAGCAAGATGATGAATGGAATTGGAGGTTCGGCCGATTTTGCACGAAATGCCTATCTCTCCATATTTACTACTCCTTCTACGGCTAAAGATGGACTTATTTCATCGATTGTTCCTCATGTTTCGCATGTAGACAGTACTGAACACGATGTACGGATCTTGGTTACCGAGCAAGGCGTTGCCGATTTGCGTGGCAAGTCACCTTCACAGCGTGCACGTTGTATCATTGAAAACTGTGCTCATCCTGATTATAAAGAGCTGCTTTGGGATTATCTGAAGCTTTCGGAAGGAAAAGGATGTCATACTCCTATGTCATTGCGTAATGCACTGAAGATGCATATAGCGTTTGCTGAAACAGGAGATATGCGGAATACAAAGTTTGAAATGTAATGCTTTATAAAAAATACGGCATTTGTTCCATTAGAGGACAAATGCCGTATACTGTATTTTAGAATTCGAATTTCTCTATCTTCATTTCAGCCAGTTCTTCTATCTGTGGAACCAGTGTCATAAAGTGAGGAGTATGTTCATGAGCTGACAATGCTTCTGCATCTTTCCATGTTTCGCAAATCATCAGTACATCGTGGCGAGTTGCACTTTCGAATACATCGTAAGCAATACAGCCTTTATCTTTTTGAGATGCTGTTACAAGTTCTTTAGCAGCAACGAGTACTGCTTCACGCTTTTCTTCTTTTACTCTGATAAATACGTTTAGTCTGATCATAATATTGTATATATTTATATTGAATTACTATTTGCCTGAAACAGGCAGTTCTTTCTTTAAACAAATATAAAAGGCGAAAGATTATGATATTTGGATATCTTAACTTTTCGCCCTTTACTTATTCTTTATTTATATTGTCTGTATTACCATTCTACAAACTTACCTCTTGCTCTACGTTCTTTCAAGATAGCTGCAAGACGTTTGTTCTTTGATGACGCGATATATTTACGTCCGAAGATATTAGGAATAGCAACACCTAGTGCAATACACATAATAACCAGTCCCGAGTTTACACCACTTTCGATAGCCTTCATCAGCGGGGTAACTTGATCGATTGACTGAACGTTCATATTGATTAAACCGAACAGCATGCGATACATCAATACTCCCGGAATCATAGGGATGACAGATGGGATGGTTAGCACATGGTTGGGCACATGGAACCAGTGTACGGCTTTAATTGCAATTAAGCTAACCAATACAGAACCGGCAAACGAACCGATAACCAGACCCATATCCAGACCAATGTTGTCTGTGCTTGGTCCAAGGTTTACGAAATTACGGGTACATACAGCGAGTATTCCTCCTATAGCTACTACCCATAATAACCGGCGTTGGATATTGAAGATCATAGAGAAGCCCATGGCCGAGATAGCTGCAGCAAGTGCATATTCCCAATAAGCGTGGTGAGGAACCATACTGATAGTCGGGAAGAAGTCGGCGATGCTACATAATTTTACAGCAAAGGCAATACCGAATGCCATAGCTGCCACCATTAACAAGGTATTGACTGCACGTACGATACCTACTTGTATGTAATTGTCGAGCATATCGTCTACAAAGTTAATCAATGGAACTCCCGGCACGATGAACAGTGCGCATGCCAGCAACGGATGCCACGGAGTATTAGTCCATTCGGCAGGAAGGAAGGTAGAGGCCCATGCTATCATAGTAGCGATGAATGCAGAAATGGCAATACCCATATAATGATTCAAGCCCGACTCGTTACATTTCTGTCTTACGCGCATACCGATAATAGCGGCAATAGACGCATATAAGAATGCCATCCAGTCGCAACCGAACTGAATACAGAATCCTCCACAGGCAAAACCTGCTCCGATAGCGACTTGCAGGGGAGTATAATTACGCTTCTTGGTACGTATTTTCTCTAGCTCTTCTTCATACTGGTCGAGCGTGTAGTCATTTTCTATAGCTCTCCATGAGAGTTTGCTTACTTCAGAAATGGCAGTCATGTTTACGCCATGTCCTTCGATTCGCTGGAATTTTGTAAACGAATATTCGCCGTCACTTACATTCACCATCAGCATGGTGAAACTTACGTTAATGTGCAACTTTTCTTCGGGGATACCTAAATAAGCTGCTGTACGCTTCATGTTTCTCACAATTCGATTGGTATCAGCCAAACTCTCTACCAAAAGTTTTCCTGTACGAAGCAAAAGATCAACTCGCCGGTGCAACTGCTGGTCGTGAACCTTTACAGTAGTTTCTAAATGTTCCTCTAATATCATTTTGTTTAAAGATTTTTTTCGGATGCAAAGTTAGCAAAAATATTATTCAGAGGCGAGCTTTCCCGTTCTGAAAGTATGAAAAAGATAGGAAAAACATCATGGGAATCTGAATGTTGGTGTTGATTCTTTTAGAAAAGAACGAGGAAAATATTTTGTATGTTTCTTTTTATAGGGAGATAGGAGAAGAGAAAATGGGGAATAAAAATGTGGCTTGATTGTGGATAATTTCCACAACTTATCAGAAAAATCCTCAACTTCTGTTTATATTCGTTTGTCATGATGCTCTGATTTTCAATATACAAAAATATTTTCGTACCTTTGGCACAAGTATTGCCCTTGTTCCTATGGCATCTAATAATAAAAAAATCAAAAAGAAAGTATGAAACGTTTTTTGACAAGGAAAGAATTAAAGTTAAAAAAGAAGCAGAGTATTTATGCTGCAATCGGCATCGTCATTATCATTGCACTTTATTTGTTTCTCACACGAGAAAAGCATGTTGAGCCTGAAGCTCCTATAGTTTGTGTTGCTCCTGTTCAGCAACAGGATGTAGAATTGTATGGAGAATACGTAGGCCGTATTCGTGCGCAACAATTCGTCGAGGTCCGTGCCCGTGTGGAAGGTTTCCTTGAACAGATGTTATTTGCCGAGGGTACATATGTAAAACGTAATCAGGTACTTTTTGTTATCAATCAAGACCAGTATCGTGCCAAAGCCGATAAGGTACGTGCGCAGTTGAAGAAAGATGAGGCTCAGGCCCGTAAGGCTGAACGTGACCTGGAACGTATCCGGCCATTGTATCAGCAGAATGCTGCCAGCCAGCTTGACCTTGATAATGCTGTAGCTGCATACGAAACGGCTGTGGCCAGTGTTGGTATGAGCCGTGCTGATTTGGATCAGGCAGAACTTGAATTGGGATATACGATTGTTCGTTCTCCTATTTCCGGTCAGATAAGTGAAAGACACGTCGATTTGGGAACTTTAGTAGGCGGAAGCGGTAAATCGTTGCTTGCTACTATCGTGAAAAGTGATACAGTGCTTGTCGATTTCAGTATGACGGCACTCGATTATCTGAAAAGTAAGGAGCGTAATGTTACATTGGGACAGAAAGATTCTACTCGCTCATGGCAGCCTACTGTTACTATTACTTTGCCCGACAACAGTGTATACGAACAGAAAGGTGTAGTAGATTTTGCGGAGCCTCAGGTTAATCCGAAAACCGGAACATTCTCCGTACGTGCAGAAATGGCAAATCCTGAGCATGTTCTTTTGCCGGGACAGTTTACCAAGGTAAAACTTTTGCTTGATGTACGTGAAAATGCTACCGTTGTTCCACAAAAATCATTGATTATAGAAAAGGGTGGAGCCTATGTTTTCGTAATGCGCCGTGACTCTACTGTAGAAAAGCGTTTTATTGAACTTGGACCTGAATTCCAGAATAATATGGTAGTAGAAAGAGGACTTGCACCGGGAGAAATGATTGTAACTGAAGGTTACCACAAACTGACTCCGGGACTGAAAGTCCGTGTAGGTGAGGCTCCGAAGGCAGAGTCGGAAGAGCAGAAAGAGGATTAACCATATTAACCCATTAAACTTTACGATTCATGAAAGTGAGTTTCTTTATCGACAGACCGGTCTTTTCGGCTGTCATCTCTATATTAATAGTTATTGTGGGTATTATCGGACTGCAAATGTTGCCGATAGACCAGTACCCTCAAATCACTCCTCCGGTAGTGAAGATCAGTGCATCTTATCCGGGTGCAAGTGCCGTGACCGTATCGCAGGCTGTTGCTACACCGATAGAGCAGGAACTTAACGGTACTCCTGGTATGCTTTATATGGAGTCGAACAGCTCCAACTCAGGAGGTTTTTCGGCAACTGTAACATTCGATATTTCAGCAGATCCTGATTTGGCTGCGGTAGAAATACAGAACCGTATCAAGCTGGCGGAATCGAGTCTTCCTGCCGAAGTTATCCAAAACGGTATTTCGGTGGAAAAACAGGCAGCCAGCCAGTTGATGACCATCTGTCTTCGTTCGGATGATCCGAAGTTTGACGAAATTTATTTGAGTAACTTTGCGACAATCAATGTGCTCGACTTGCTTCGTCGTGTGCCTGGAGTAGGACGTGTGTCAAATATCGGTAGCCGCTATTACGCGATGCAGATATGGGTAGATCCGGCCAAACTGGCTAATTTCGGACTGACTGTACAGGATGTTCAGAATGCTTTAAAAGACCAGAACCGTGAGTCGGCAGCTGGTGTGCTGGGACAGCAGCCGGTCAGCGGATTGGATATTACCATCCCTATCACGGCTCAGGGCCGTCTTTCTACGGTTAGCCAGTTCGAAGAAATCGTGCTTCGTGCCAATGCCGACGGTTCGCTTATCCGTATGCGTGATGTTGCACGCGTTTCACTCGAAGCTTCCTCGTATACTACGGAGAGTGGTATAAACGGAGGTAATGCGGCTGTATTGGGTATTTACATGTTGCCTGGTGCAAACGCAATGGATGTAGCAGAAAAAGTAAAGGAAACGATGGAGGAAATCAGTAAGAATTTCCCCGAAGGATTGCAGTATGAGATACCGTTTGATATAACGACATATATTTCAGAATCTATTCATGAGGTATATAAAACCTTGTTCGAAGCATTGGTTCTGGTTATTATTGTGGTATTTCTTTCTCTGCAAAGCTGGCGTGCAACGGTTATCCCGATTGTGGCTGTGCCCATCTCCTTGATCGGAACATTCGGTTTCATGCTTATATTCGGCTTCTCGCTCAATATGCTTACTTTGCTGGGATTGATTCTTGCCATCGGTATTGTGGTGGACGATGCCATTGTGGTAGTAGAAAATGTTGAGCGTATCATGGAAGAAGAAAAGCTCAGTCCATATGAAGCTACTAAGAAAGCAATGGACGGACTGACAGGTGCTTTGATTGCAACTTCAATGGTGCTTGCCGCAGTATTCGTTCCGGTAAGTTTCCTGTCGGGTATTACAGGCCAGCTGTATCGTCAGTTCAGTGTGACTATTGCCGTATCTGTAATCCTTTCTACTGTTGTAGCATTGACTTTGAGCCCGGTAATGTGTTCGCTCATTTTGAAGCCAACCGATCCTAATAAGCCGAAAAATCGTGTGTTTACATTCATCAATAAATGGCTTGCTATTGGAAATACTAAATATGTAGCAGGTATAAAGCGAGTTGTCAAACATCCGCGTCGGGTGATAGTCGGTTTCGGTATCGTAATTATATGTATATTTATGTTCCACCGTCTGGTTCCTACCAGCTTCCTTCCTACTGAAGATCAGGGATTCTTTACTGTAGAGCTTGAACTTCCGGAAGGTACTACACTGGAAAGAACCCGTGAGGTAACCGACAGAGCTGTAGCTTTCCTGATGAAAGATCCGTCTGTAGAATATGTTCAGAACGTTACCGGTAGCAGTCCGCGTGTAGGAACCAGTCAGGCCCGCAGTCAGCTTACCGTGATACTGAAAGAATGGAAACAGCGAGATGATACAACTATCGGACAAATCATGCAGGATGTTCAGGATGAACTGAAGCAGTATCCTGAGTGCAAGGTCTATTTGTCTACTCCTCCTGTTATTCCGGGATTGGGTACTTCAGGTGGTTTTGAAATGCAGCTTGAGGCTCGTGGAGATGCAACTTATGATGATCTGGTTCGTGCTACCGATACATTGATGTATTATGCTTCGCAACGTAAGGAGTTTGCAGGGCTTTCTACTTCGTTGCAGGCTGAAATACCTCAGTTGTATTTCGATGTTGACCGTGATAAAGTCAAATTGTCGGGAGTGCCGATGGCAGATGTCTTCTCTACCATGAAAGCTTATACAGGTTCGGTCTATGTGAACGACTTTAATATGTTCAACCGTATTTATCGTGTATATATTCAGGCTGAGGCACCTTATCGTGAGCACCGTGACAATATCGGCTTGTATTTTGTGAGAGGAAGTGATGGCGATATGATTCCGCTGACTTCACTGGGTACAACCGATTATACGACTGGTCCGGGTAGTATTAAGCGATTCAATATGTTTAATACTTCCATTATTCGCGGTACGGCAGCCAATGGCGCCAGCTCCGGACAGGTAATGGAGATTCTGGAACAGATTGCACGCGAAAAGCTTCCAAGTAACATTGGTGTTGAGTGGAGTGGACTTTCTTATCAGGAAAAGCAGGCGGGAGGTCAGACCGGAGCCATTATCGCATTGGTATTCTTGTTCGTATTTTTGTTCCTTGCTGCACTGTATGAAAGCTGGAGTATTCCTATTGCCGTGCTTATTTCACTTCCGGTAGCTGTGCTTGGAGCGTATGCCGGCGTAGCTTTATGTGGATTGGAAAATGATACCTATTTCCAGATTGGTTTGGTTATGTTGATTGGTTTGGCAGCCAAGAATGCCATTTTGATTGTTGAGTTTGCCAAAGAGGAAGTAGATAATGGAAAAGACCTGGTGGAAGCAGCTTTGCATGCAGCTCATCTTCGTTTCCGTCCTATCCTGATGACATCACTGGCTTTCATTCTGGGTATGGTTCCTATGGTTATTGCAACCGGACCGGGTTCGGCCAGCCGTCAAGCTATCGGAACGGGTGTATTCTTTGGTATGATTGTCGCTGTGACGGTAGGTATTTTGCTTGTGCCTTTCTTCTTTGTGATGATTTATAAGGCGAAAAACAAGCTGAAAACAAAAAAAGCTAATTAACAAAACCTGAAACGTATGAAACGAACGAAATATACTTATCGCTTTTTATACATGCTGACAACTCTGTTGTTTTTGGGCAGTTGTCAGTTGGGCAAACATTATACTCGTCCGAAACTGGACTTGCCCGAAACGCTCGACAGCATGAGTGTAGACACTGTTTCCATCGGAGATTATCCGTGGGAACAGCTCTACACCGATACGACCTTGCAAGGATTGATACGTAAGACCTTGTCGTATAATAAAGATATGCTGATAGCCGCAGCGCGCGTTAAGGAGTTGGCTGCAATGAAACGCATTGATTATGCAAATATGTTCCCGGCAGTCGGTGCAAAGGTGTATGCTGAGAAGGAAGCGGAGAATTATGGAGGCAATCATTATAAGTCCGATTATGAGATTGATGCCAAGGCTTCTGTTTCGTGGGAGCTTGATTTATGGGGCAATCTTCGTTGGGCACGCGATAAGAGTCTTGCCGAATTTATGGGATCTGTCGAAAATCAGCGTGCGCTTCGTATGAGTCTGGTTGCACAGGTTGCTCAGGCTTACTTTGAACTGGTTGCGTTGGATAATGAATTGTCTATCGTGCAAAAGACAGTAGATGCCCGTCGGGAAAGTTTGCATTTGGCGCGCGTGCGTTACGAAGGTGGACTGACTTCTGAAACTGCTTTTCGTCAGGCGCAGGTGGAGTTGGCACGAACAGCAACATTGGTTCCTGACCTGGAACGTAAGATTTCTCTGAAAGAAAATGAAATCGCATTTTTAAGTGGCGAATATCCACATCATATCAAACGTTCGGTGTTGCCCGAAGATGTTATGCTTTCTGCCAGTTTACCCGTAGGTTTGCCTTCAGCACTGCTGGAACGCCGGCCGGATATCCGTCAGGCAGAGCAGGCTGTCATTGCTGCAAATGCTGCGGTAGGAGTGGCTTTTACCAATTTGTTCCCTCGCATAACGTTGACTGCTACTTATGGTAGCGAGAGTGCTGCATTGAGTGATGTACTGAAATCGCCTTACCATTTGTTGAGTGCTAACATTCTGCAACCGATTTTTGCTATGGGAAAGAATCGTGCGATGCTGAAAGCAAAGAAGGCAGCTTGCGAACAAGCAGCTTATGCATACGAAAAAGCTGTACTGAATGCCTTTAAAGATGCTTATAATGCCATAGCCGAATTTAATAAGATAAAGGAAATCTATGAAACTCGTCTGCGTCTGGAACAGGCATCGAAAAGTACTCTTGACCTTGCACAGCTTCAATATCTGAACGGAGTTATCGGTTATATGGATTTGCTGGATGCACAACGTGGATATCTGGACGCTCAGATAGGTTTGAGTAATGCCGTACGCGACAAGCAGATTAGTATGGTAAATCTTTATAAAGCACTTGGAGGAGGCTGGCAAGAATAACCTGTATGACCTGTTTTTTTACAGTCGGGAGATAAGTTTTTAAAAAAGATGTAGATTATTTTAAGAAACATATTCGAAATATGCCAATAAATCTTTATCTTTGCATCCCGAATTGTGATGTACCCTAATGTGTAGTTTAGTGAAACAGGTAAAGAAAAAAGGTTTTACTCCGGATTCGAGATTGCAGAATTTGATTCAGGCAGTGGTGGAAAACAGAGGTCTTTTCGGGATTTCGTTTTCCTCGAAGCTTTCCTTTTTTCTGAATAATGCTACATTAGGCATTACTCATTCTGATTTTTTCTTTTGTAAGATTTTAAGCAAATGCGTTAATAATAAAAATACCTGGAATTACTTTTCAGTAAGTTCAGGTATTTTTGTATATATAGAGTAGCCAACTAAACGATACGAAATAATATGGAACCGCTAAAGCATGAATGTGGAGTAGCGATGATTCGCTTGCTGAAACCACTAGAGTATTATCAGGAAAAGTATGGCACGTGGATGTACGGGCTTAATAAGTTGTATTTGCTGATGGAAAAACAGCATAATCGCGGTCAGGAAGCTGCGGGACTTGCGTGTGTAAAACTTCAGGCTGATCCGGGAGAGGAATATATGTTCCGCGAAAGAGGATTGGGAGCTGGAGCCATTACTGAAATATTCGGAACGGTACACAGCTATTTCAAAGATCTTACAGCCGAACAGCTTCGTGATGCTGAATATGCGAAAAAGTGCTTGCCTTTTGCCGGAGAGCTCTATATGGGACACTTACGTTATTCTACAACAGGAAAGAGTGGTATTTCGTATGTACATCCTTTTCTGCGTCGCAATAACTGGCGTGCCAAGAATCTTGCTTTGTGCGGAAACTTCAATCTGACAAATGTGGATGAAATATTCGCCGACATTACTGCCTTCGGACAGCATCCTCGTAAATATGCCGATACATATATCATGTTGGAACAGGTGGGACATCGCCTGGACCGTGAAGTGGAGCGTCTTTACAATGAATGTAAGGCTGAAGGTCTGGAGGGTATGGATATTACACATGCTATTGAAGACCGTATTGATTTGACTAACGTATTGAAGACATCCAGTCCGAAGTGGGATGGAGGTTATGTGATATGTGGGCTGACTGGTAGCGGTGAAAGTTTTGCTGTACGTGACCCATGGGGTATCCGTCCGGGATTCTGGTATATGGATGAAGAAATTATGGTGCTGGCATCCGAACGTCCGGTTATACAGACTGCATTGAATGTGCCGGCTGACAGTATTCATGAGTTACTGCCCGGACAAGCTATTCTGGTAAACAAAAAGGGAGAAATGCGTCTGGCTCAAATCAATGAGCCGAAAGAAAAGAAGGCTTGTTCGTTCGAACGGATTTATTTCAGTCGAGGAAGTGATATCGATATTTACCGCGAACGTAAGCTGTTGGGTAAGAAACTGGTTAATCCGATACTGAAGGCAATAGACTACGATGTAGTACATACCGTATTCTCTTTCATACCGAATACAGCAGAAGTTGCCTTTTATGGAATGCTGGAAGGTTTCGATAACTATCTGAATGAACTGAAAGTGCAGCGTATTGAGGCCTTGGGACACAAGCCGAGTCATACAGAATTGGAGCAGATTCTGTCACAGCGTATACGTAGTGAGAAAGTTGCAATCAAGGATATCAAATTGCGTACTTTCATTGCTGAAGGAAATACACGTAATGACCTTGCTACACATGTGTACGATATAACTTATGGCAGCTTGATTCCTTATGAAGACAATCTGGTTATTATAGACGACAGTATCGTACGTGGTACTACCTTGAAGCAGAGTATTATCAGCATACTCGACCGTCTTCATCCGAAGAAAATTGTGATTGTATCTTCTTCTCCACAGGTGCGCTATCCTGATTATTACGGTATTGATATGGCAAGTATGGAACAGTTCATTGCTTTCAAGGCCGCAATAGCATTGCTTGAAGAGAGAGGAATGCAGCATGTGATAGAAGAAGCATACCGTAAGTCGAAAGCACAGCTTGGACTTCCGAAGGAAGAGATGGTGAATTACGTGAAAGAAATTTATGCTCCATTCACCGACGAAGAAATTTCTGCCAAGATGGTACAATTGCTGACTCCGGCTGGTACACAGGCAAAGGTTGAAATCGTATATCAGACACTTGATGGATTGCACGAGGCATGTCCGGCACATTTAGGTGACTGGTACTTCAGCGGTGATTATCCGACACCGGGTGGAGTGAAACTCGTCAATCAGGCCTTTATCAATTACGTAGAAGAGATTTATCAGTTCTGAAACGTTACAGAATGAAGTCGCTAGCAGTTTTGGTGCCTTTATATAAAGAAGAAAAACAATATTAAAGAAAACGATATAGATAGAAAATGAGAAATGTTACATTAATCCTCGACGACGGGAGCCGCTTTCATGGCAAGTCGTTCGGTTATGAGAAGCCGGTAGCCGGTGAAGTTGTGTTCAACACCGCAATGACCGGTTATCCGGAAAGCTTGACCGATCCTTCGTATGCAGGTCAGTTAATGACGCTGACTTATCCGCTGGTGGGCAATTATGGAGTTCCTCCTTTCACAATCGAAGCAAACGGTCTGCCTACTTTTATGGAGAGTGAAAAGATTCATGCCGAAGCGATTATTGTAAGCGACTACAGTGAAAAGTATTCTCACTGGAATGCGGTAGAGAGCTTGGGTGACTGGTTAAAGCGTGAACAGATTCCTGGTATTACAGGTATTGATACACGTGAGCTGACCAAGGTATTGCGTGAATATGGTGTGATGATGGGAAAAATCGTTTTCGATGATGAACCAGACAATGTTCCTGAAGCAACTTATGCGGGAGTAAATTACGTAGATAAGGTATCATGCAAGGAAGTAATCCGTTACAACGAAGGTGAAGGCAAGAAGAAAGTCGTTCTCGTTGACTGTGGCGTGAAATCGAATATCATCCGCTGTTTGCTGAAACGTGATGTAGAGATTATCCGCGTACCTTGGAACTACGATTTCAATTCACTTGAGTTCGACGGGCTGTTCATTTCAAATGGACCGGGTGACCCTGATACTTGTGATGCTGCTGTACAGAACATTCGTAAAGCTATGCAAAATGAAAAGCTGCCTATTTTCGGAATCTGTATGGGTAACCAGTTGCTTTCGAAAGCAGGAGGAGCAAAAATTTACAAATTGAAATACGGTCACCGCAGCCATAACCAGCCGGTTCGCATGGTAGGAACAGAAAAGTGTTTCATTACTTCACAGAACCATGGTTATGCCGTAGACAATAATACATTAGGAGCCGACTGGGAACCTTTGTTTATCAATATGAATGATGGTTCTAACGAAGGAATCCGCCACAAGAAGAACCCTTGGTTCTCTGCACAGTTCCACCCGGAAGCTGCCAGCGGTCCTACTGATACAGAGTTCCTGTTCGACGAGTTTGTAAAGTTGCTGTAATCCATTAAAAACAAAAGAAAACAATGAAAGAAAATATAAAGAAAGTATTATTGTTAGGTTCCGGAGCTTTGAAAATCGGTGAAGCTGGTGAGTTCGACTATTCAGGTTCGCAGGCACTTAAGGCGTTGAAGGAAGAAGGTATTGAAACTATCCTGATAAATCCGAACATTGCTACCGTACAAACTTCGGAAGGCGTGGCAGACAAAATCTATTTCTTGCCAGTTACTCCGTATTTCGTAGAAAAAGTTATTGCTAAAGAACGTCCGGATGGCGTATTATTGTCATTCGGTGGGCAGACAGCCTTGAACTGCGGTGTTGCTCTTTACAAGGCAGGAATATTCGAGAAATACAATGCACGTGTACTCGGTACTCCGGTACAGGCTATCATGGATACAGAAGACCGTGAACTGTTCGTTCAGAAGCTGGATGAAATCAATGTAAAGACCATCAAGAGTGAAGCTGTTGAAAACATCGAAGACGCTCGCCGTGCTGCCAAAGAACTGGGTTATCCGGTTATCATCCGTGCGGCATATGCACTGGGAGGTCTGGGATCTGGTTTCTGCGATAACGAAGAAGAACTGAACGTACTGGCTGAAAAGGCATTCTCTTTCTCTCCGCAGGTTTTGGTAGAAAAGAGCTTGAAAGGTTGGAAGGAAGTAGAATACGAAGTAGTGCGCGACCGTTTCGACAACTGTATTACAGTATGTAACATGGAAAACTTCGACCCGCTGGGTATTCATACCGGTGAGTCTATCGTAATAGCTCCTTCACAGACACTGACAAACAGTGAATATCACAAACTTCGTGAACTTGCAATCCGTATTATCCGTCACATCGGTATCGTAGGAGAATGTAACGTACAATATGCGTTCGACCCCGAATCGGAAGATTATCGTGTAATCGAAGTAAACGCTCGTCTGAGCCGTTCTTCAGCTTTGGCTTCTAAAGCAACCGGTTATCCGTTGGCTTTCGTTGCTGCCAAGTTGGGTCTGGGTTACGGTTTGTTCGATTTGAAGAACTCGGTTACTAAAACAACTTCTGCATTCTTCGAGCCGGCACTGGACTATGTAGTATGTAAAATCCCTCGCTGGGACTTAGGTAAGTTCCACGGAGTAGACCGTGAGCTGGGCTCAAGCATGAAGTCTGTCGGCGAAGTGATGGCTATCGGCCGTACATTCGAAGAAGCTATCCAGAAAGGTCTTCGTATGATTGGTCAAGGCATGCACGGATTTGTAGAAAACAAAGAATTGCAGATTGCCGATATCGACAAGGCATTGCGTGAACCGACCGACAAGCGTATCTTCGTTATCTCGAAGGCAATGCGTGCTGGATATACCGTAGATCAGATTCATGAACTGACAAAGATAGACAAGTGGTTCCTCGACAAGCTGATGAACATCATGCAGACTTCGAAGGAACTTCACGAATGGGGCAACAACCACAAGCTGCTGTCACAGCTTCCAAACGATTTGCTGTACAAGGCAAAACGTCAGGGATTCTCCGATTTCCAGGTTGCACGTGCTATCGGTTACGAAGGAGAAATGGAAGATGCTATCATCGATGTCCGTAACCACCGTAAGAGCGTAGGTATCGTACCGGTCGTTAAACAGATTGATACGCTGGCTGCCGAATATCCAGCACAGACCAACTACCTGTATCTGACTTATAGCGGTGTGGCAAACGATGTACACTATTTGGGCGACCATAAGAGTATCGTTGTTCTTGGTTCGGGTGCTTACCGTATCGGATCGTCAGTAGAATTTGACTGGTGCGGTGTTCAGGCGCTGAATACTATCCGCAAAGAAGGATACCGTTCGGTTATGATCAACTATAACCCTGAAACAGTATCTACCGATTACGATATGTGCGACCGTCTGTACTTCGACGAACTGACATTCGAACGTGTAATGGATATCCTCGATTTGGAAAATCCTCATGGCGTTATCGTGTCAACCGGAGGACAGATTCCAAACAACCTGGCACTTCGTCTGGATGCTCAGAAAGTAAATATCCTGGGAACTTCTGCCAAGAGCATCGACAATGCTGAAGACCGCGACAAGTTCTCGGCTATGCTCGACCGCATCGGTGTAGACCAGCCTGAATGGAGCGCGCTGACTTCAATGGAAGATATCAACGCCTTTATACAGAAAGTTGGATTCCCTGTATTGGTTCGTCCGTCGTACGTGCTTTCAGGAGCAGCCATGAACGTATGTTCTAATCAGGAAGAGCTGGAACGCTTCTTGCAGCTGGCGGCCAATGTATCGAAAAAACATCCGGTTGTTGTAAGCCAGTTCATCGAACATGCCAAAGAAGTAGAAATGGACGCTGTAGCACAAAACGGAGAAATCGTAGCATATGCTATCAGCGAACACATTGAGTTTGCCGGAGTTCACTCAGGAGATGCAACTATCCAGTTCCCGCCACAGAAACTGTATGTAGAAACAGTTCGCCGTATCAAGCGCATTTCTCGTCAGATTGCTAAAGAACTGAATATCTCTGGTCCGTTCAACATTCAGTTCCTTGCTCGTGAAAACGATATCAAGGTAATCGAATGTAACCTGCGTGCCAGCCGTTCGTTCCCGTTTGTGAGCAAGGTATTGAAGATAAACTTCATTGAACTTGCAACAAAGGTTATGCTTGGCTTGCCGGTAGAAAAACCAGAAAAGAACTTGTTCGAACTCGATTACGTTGGAATCAAGGCAAGTCAGTTCTCATTCAACCGTTTGCAGAAAGCAGACCCTGTATTGGGAGTCGACATGGCTTCAACCGGAGAAGTAGGATGTATCGGTGAAGATACTTCGTGTGCTGTACTGAAATCAATGCTTTCAGTAGGTTACCGCATTCCGGAAAAGAATATCCTGATGTCAACCGGTACACCAAAGCAGAAAGTAGAAATGCTGAAAGCTGCTCAGGAGCTGAAGGCAAAAGGTTACAATATCTTTGCAACAGGCGGAACATCAAAATTCCTTGCCGAAAACGGAATAGAGAATACTCGCGTATACTGGCCGAGCGAAGAAGGACATCCGCAGGCATTGGAAATGCTGCATAAGAAAGAGATCGACATGGTAGTAAATATCCCGCGTGACCTTTCTGCCGGAGAACTCGATAACGGTTATAAGATTCGCCGTGCAGCAGTCGACCTGAATATTCCTCTGGTAACAAATGCACGTCTGGCAAGTGCCTTTATTCATGCATTCTGCACGATGACTATCGACGATATCGCTATCAAGAGCTGGGACGAATATAAATAATCCTGCCTCTTGATAAAATAAATATTACTTAAGCGCCACTTCGGAAAGGGAAAGTTTCCGGGTGGCGCTTTTTCTTTAAAAAGGCTGTTTCCTCGTGGCAGGATTCAGCCTTTTGTTGTTCCTTTACGCATTTTTTATGATATCGATGTAAGTATATTCCCGAACGAGCGACTAAATAAAGTAAAAAACATGTAGAAACCAGATGCTGTATGAATAAAACCTTGCAACAAGAAAAAGACTTTCTCCTGCTGATAGAGTCGCACAAACGAGTCATTTATAAAGTCTGTTACATGTATGCAACAGATGATGAACTGTTGAACGACTTGTATCAGGAAATAGTAATGAACCTTTGGCGCGCCTATCCCAGTTTTCGTGGCGAAAGCTCTCCAGCCACGTGGATATACCGCATCAGCCTGAACACATGCATTTCGTACCGGCGGAAATCAAAACATCAGATTCAGGCTGTAACCTTACCGGTCAATTTCGAAGCTTTTGCCGAAGACGACGGAAACAAATCGTCGCAATTACGTGAGCTTTACCGGCTGATACACGCACTCAATCCGCTGGAACGGGCACTTATCCTGCTTTGGCTGGAAGAAAGAAGTTACGATGAAATAGCCCGGATAGTGGGAATATCGAAAAACAATGTCGGTGTCCGTCTGAACCGTATCCGTGAAAAACTGAAAAATATGTCGAACCAATAAATGTCTGCTTTATGGAACTTGAAGAACTGAAAAATCAATGGAACTTGCTTAGTGAACAACTGAAGAAGAATGAAATCATCAATCATGAAGCGATAAAAAGAATGATAGAAAAACGTACCCTGAGCGCTCGCGACCGTCTGATAGGGGCTAATGTTATTGCCGTTTTTGTACTTACAGGCATGCTGTTTTTGTTTCCGCTAGCAGCTACCCGAGTAATTATCAGACAAGAACTTCTCTGGATGTTCTACATCGTGTTTCCACTCCTCATTCTATATTCACTATGGAACATACATGTATTGTATAAATTCAATCTGGCTACCCGTACCTTACTCGAACTCCACCGTTGGATATTATCCTATAAGCGCAGGCTTCGCATAGAAATCTGGTGTACTCCCTTTCTTACACTGGGACTTTTTATCTCTGTTTTCCTTATTCATCATCACTACCGCAATCTGCTTATGGTTGTTTTCGATATCCTGATGCTGTCTGTGGGGATGATGGCAGGATATATATGTTATCGCTATGTAGATAAGCGTTCGGTAGATGAAATAGAGCAAGGAATGAAAGACTTACAGGACCTGGAGTAGGTTAAATACATCAGAAAAACAGGATAGTTGGCAGTGTTGTCAGATTGCTGGGCAACATTGCCAAAACCATTGCTGAAGTTTTATGAAAAACATACTGAATTTTTGCTAAAACTTTGTACAAACTTTTGGGAAGTTTGTACGAAAGATAAAATAATTTGTACAAATAAATGACATAATTTGTACATCTTTTCCGAAACATATGCTGAAGACTTTGGGGAATGATGGACGGAGAAAGATGATTTACAGAAATAACATTTTATTTTTGTAAAAATAAAATAGAAATTATGCCAAAGCAACAAAAACAAAAAGCATTATCTCCAGAATAATATATCCGCTAGCGAGCACGTAAGTTGCCCATCGGTGATTGTTTTCTGACAGAAGGATGGGAAGACTGTGGAGAATTGATGGTATGGGTAAGCCAGTGTCACCCGCAGCAAACCTATACAGTAGGAATTTATCTCATTGATACATTCTGCTGTGGAGTAAAAGATAGTCACTGGTATTTCAGCCTCGATAAATCGGATTATGCAGACTTGATGAAAAAGATGGAAGAATGTGAAGACTTGAAGAAAGTTTCTTACGAGGAGGTTCATAATCTGATATACGGAGTGATTTCATTTGCTCAGGAAGGAGGCATAGAACCAGATTCGTCATTTAATCTTACTCAGTTCCTTTTGGAGGAAGATACAGAGGATATTCCTTTAATAGAATATACATTTGGAAAAGACGGAAGGCATTGTATATTTACTGACAACCGCCTGGAGCTGTCTGCCTATGTAACTAAGCTTCAGAAGGCTTTGGGAGATGATTTTTTGTTCGTATTGCCAGACATGGACAAACCTAGGGAAAGACGTGAATACTCGGGTTTTGATTTTGCAGGATTATTTTCGAATAAGAATGATGAAGATGATGAGACAGATACCGAAAGATATTCTTTTACGTACACCGGTTATCCTGAGAACTTGTCTGTAAAATATGAATGGCTGATTCCTTTATTAAGTAATCCGGATAATGCGTTTTATTTGTCTGATGAGTTGATTAAGTCAATTCTGGCAGTGCCTCGGGATGAACTGAGAAAAGATTTAGAACAGATTGTGCTTTATGAAACAGGATATACCTGCGGAGAGATACCCGACGAATGCTGGGATAGCAAGACTGATACAGAACTTCTGCATTGTATCGTACTATTGGGTGAAGTCGGTAATGAAGAATCCTTGTCGACTGTATTGCTGTCGCTGTGTCAGAATCAGGACTATTATGATTTCCATTTTGGAGATGCGGCGGAAGAAGCTTACGTGCCTACGCTTTATATGTTGGGAAAAGACCATCTGGACAAGCTAATGGAATATATGAAAACTCCGGGGCTTTATTCATTTGCCCGTATTCATATAGTCGAGGCTGTAGCCCGGATTTGCCGTTATCAGCCAGAGCGCCGTCTGGAAGTCATAGAGTGGTTCCGCCATCTGCTGAGCTTTTACGATGGCAGACTGGAAACTTGTCAGTGTTGCGATGGCATGCTTATAGGTATGCTGGCGAATAGTCTGATAGATATGCATGCTATGGAATTACTGCCTGAAATAAAGAAACTGTATGACACGGGTCTGGTAGATGAAATGTGTTGCGGTGACTTTGAAGAAGTTCAGAATGAGATATTGCATAGTTCATCAGACTTGAGTGAAAATTATCCTGTAGATATCTATGAAAGATATCATCGTTTGAAAAGATGGATATAGTTTGGTGAGGGCTATGTAGAGATAAGTTTAATCTTATATAGATGAAATTATAAAGCCATATCATTCTCTGAAAAGAGCTTGATATGGCTTTGATTTTTTATGAAAATATTGTAGTAATATTCTTAAAATCAAAATAAATTATATTCTGTTGTTTACTATATTATTTAAATTTTATATATTTGTAAACCTATTGATGTTAGATTTGAATAAAGTATGATACAACCTGATCTATTGAAAAGTATAAGGAAAATGCGGGGTCTGACTTTAGATGAAGTATGTGACTGTATAAATCAGATAGTTTCCAAACAAGCTTTGTCAAAATATGAGAGAGGATTGATGCAGCCCTCTTCTAAAGTGCTTGATGCCTTGCTGGCTGTATATGGAATTTCTTTGGAATATTTACAGGGGACACAATCTATTATGGTTGATAGATGGAATTTTCGTAGAGGAGAAATATTGTCGGCTAAAGAAGAGGAAATGATGAAGGAAAAAATCAGTTCTGCTTTGCGGCAGTATCTTTTTTTGGAAAATAAATTAGGAATGTCAACGAGTTATAAGTGTCCTTTCTCTAGTAAACGTTTTCTTTCTATGTCGGATATGGAGTCTGCGGCTGAGATTTTGCGGACAAAATGGAAATTAGGTGATGATTCTCTGCCATCTGTTTGCAGAATCATGGAAAAGGCTGGTATAAAAGTTTTAGAGCTGGATTTGGATATGAGAATTGATGGAATTAGCGGCTGGATAAATAAAGATATTCCTTTTGTTATATTAAACAAACAGACATTACGGGTAGAGCGGAAGAGGTTTACCGCTTTGCATGAATTAGGACACCTCTTATTTGATTTTATAGAATCACTTGATATTCGGACGAAAGAAAAATGCTGCCATAAATTTGCATCTGCATTGCTTTTTCCTGGTTATGTCGTTTATATGCATATAGGAAAAAAGCGGAGTGCTCTGTCATTGGAAGAACTTGTTGAATTGAAGAACTCGTATGGTATATCTGTATCTGCGTTAGTGCATCGGTTAAAAGATCTGGATGTGATAACAGATGCATATTATAATCATATTTTTGATGTATGGATTAAGCAGAATCCTACAGAAGAAGGATGGGGTGGATATCCACTGGTTGATTATGCTGAAAAATATCAAAGAATGCTTCAGCGCGCATTTGCGGAAGGGATAATTGTCCCTAACGATTTATATGCGTATTGTAGTGAATCGAAAGACTTAGTTAAGGAACTTCATATATTATAATGTTATGAGATTTAAGCTTACATTGGAAGTTAATAAGAAAGCCTTCGGAAATCGGTTACCAATTAATTATCAGTATGAGCAGTCTTGTGTAATATACAAGATTCTTGCCCGGGCAAATAAGGACTATGCAACCTGGTTACATGAGAATGGTTTCCGTAAGGAGAATGGGAAAACATTCAAGTTTTTCTCTTACTCCCGTCTGCTGATAGAAAAATACAGAATATTGCGCGAGGAAGGACGGTTGCAGATATTGTCGGATACGGTAGAATGGCAACTTAGTTTCTTGCCGGAAAAAAGTACCCGGTGCTTCATTCAGGGACTGTTTATGAATCAGGTTTTTGAAATAGGTGACTGTAAATCGGCTGTACAGTTTATCGTACGCAATGTAGAGGTAATGCCTTCTCCTGAATTTGTGGAAGAAATGGTTTTCCGTACTTTGTCGCCGATATGTTTGAAGCTTCGTCATGAAGGGAAGAAAGTCGATTATCTGTCTCCTGCGGATTCTGTTTCATCTTACATTTTATTTAAAGGGCTTATTGAAAAGTATTCTTTGTTTTATGGTACTAAATGCCCTTTTTGTGTGGAGGATTGTCGGATGGAGGTTTTGGACCAACCTAAATCAGCGTTGGTAAAAATTAAAACTGATACACCTCAGGAAACCAGCGTGCGTGGATTTATGTGCAGATTGAAGATATCAGCTCCTATGGAGTTGATAAAGTTGCTTTATGAATCCTCGGCGGGAAGTCTTGGCTCTATGGGCTTTGGATTCCTGAAAGTTGAAAAAAAGTAAAAACAACTTCCCGGCAGATTTGCAAGTATATGGTGTGATTATTATGTCTGATAAATCAAATATACTAAATTTCAATTACTCTATGTACAAAAATAGAATAACTGATGTAAAGCTTGTCTGGTGGTTAAAATTTAATTCAAAGAAAAAATGTGGAGTTGCTGGTGTTTACTGTAGATTTAATAATGTTGATTTTGAGAACTTTATTGTTTGAACTATGAATATAATTAATCATTATACCGGAAATCCGATGGTTAATAATGCTTTGATGACGGTAAAAGCATTAGCCGGATTGAATAGTGTACGTGACATTACAACAAAATTGTTGCGTAATATGATTGCGAAAGTATGTGATGATCTTCCTTACTCATTGATGAGTATGAATTTGCGCTTTAAAAGTTATACAATGCTATTTACTAAAAACGGACCATTGTACAATGATAAGAAATTAGGAGAAAAAATATATGAAACACTATTATATAAGATAGTGGACGGCTTTGAATCGGAAGGGGATAAGCAGTGTAATCTAACGGGACTACATTATTCTAAAAGTTTTTCGGATTTTATGTTGGACACGTTGGTTAGTTTGGGTGTACCAGAAAAGGAGGCGAGAAAGAAAGATTTGACTTTGAACAGATGCTGGTTCCCATTATTAGGAGGGCTTGGCTCTGATGCTCAGTCCCTTCCTATGGCTATACAGACTTATCATGTGCACCCTATTTGTGTGGTATTGTTGCAGTTCCTTCCTTTCTGTGCTTATATATATAAAAAAGGTATTTTACTTATTGATTCCACAGCTTTGGAGTTTTGTGAGGAGTTTGTAGAGGAAAAAGTAAATGATTTGGTTGATAAAGTAAGGGATGTCGTTGCAACAAATGCGCCAATTGAGAATATGAAGGGGGTTACTAAGGGTAATTATGTATTGGAAGCCCTGGAGGTGATGGAAAGATGTAAGGCTGACTGTGAACATGCAGATGTTAATTTGTGGAGTTTTTCAAATTCAGGAGCAGGAGCTAGTTGCTTCATAGACCGAGTACCAAATGAATTACTTAGACAATTGTTTGTATTGCGTAATCGACATAGAGGAGAATTGGAGCATATTTTGAATGATTCTTTTTTAAGTTCTGGCTTTTTGGAATGTTTGTCTGATAAAAAAGAGTGGAAATTTCTTTATCCCTCTAAAAAGTTTGAAGGAGTTAGCGTGAAGTTCTTTGAATCATATTGGGAGGTCATTCATAAGGAGAAACTGACCGCAATGGCTCAATATATTTCTGGGTTAATAATGAAATATAAAGATGCGAAAGATGAAATAGTGTTGAGTAAGACTGATGCTTACGAAATAAAGAATGATTATGCGTCGTTGTTGAGTAGAATTTTATTGCGAGCAACTGAAAAAGGTGATTGGTCAATGAGTTGTCAACTAGCTATTCTGGATGACCCTGAACAGCTACCTGTTTTATATCGTTGTACTCAGATTTATAAATTAGTGCATTTTTATTATCAGAAAGGAACTTCTGTGTCTGCCATACCATTGGTGAATGTAAAAGAAACGATGGCCTCTCGTTTTTGTGTAAAAATAATCAAACTGTTGAACCAGGCTTCTGAGTATCAACGGATGAAAATTATTGACAGAATTTTGGATTTTCGATATGGTGAAAAGAATAATGATGTAGATTTTTCTATTCTAGATGAACTGGTGATTGAGAATGCTTGGGAAGAAGGTGTTTACCATTTATATCCGCTGTTCTATACGATAGAGGGGAAGAAAAATGTATATGGAATCTGTTCTCTGTTAAGGCTGTATTATATGAATAAGGAGGATTTGTCATCTTGGGAAGATAAAATATATTTTTCATCTCAGCAGATAGATCCTGATATAAAGAAATGGTTAGATCGTATCAATAAATTTACCGCTCAATATACAGATTACAGATTTCAAAGTATTGTTGATGACTCTAAATATGTCGCATTGTGTGAGAAGATAAAACGTTCGATACCGCGTAGTGATTTACGTTCACAAATTGTGTGGTTTTATTCCATAATGCAACGTTTGAACGAGAGTGGAAAAGAATGGAATGAGTATGATTTGATTTATGATCCTTGGGGAAATTATGCCTTCAGAACTTTTCTATTTGCTTTCAAACTGAAACTCAATGAAATTTTTTCAATATACTTTAATAATAACCTTAAAAATAAATAATTATGTCAGAACAAATTCAAAACATTACAGGAAACGTATTGTGTGATGCAACAGCTGTTTTTTTAAATGGTTCCGGATTGGCTACGGGAGAAGACCAAAATACAGTAATTCCGAAAACTTTTAAAGAAACTGTCAATGGCCGCAAGGAAGATGTACCTTATGTTTCGGCACAAGCATGGCGTCGTTGGCTTAGAAATACAGCTAATGAAGAAAACGGATGGCAGCCCAGTGAGTTACATGTAATTGAAACAAATGCGAAAGGCGCTACATCTAAGATTGCTACAGAACTGGATCCAGTAACCTATCCGGAAGATGATTTATTTGGCTATATGAAGAGTGGCTCTAAAGGAGAGGAAAGCATTCAACGCACATCACCCTTCAAAACTTCTATTTTGAAAGGAATTCCTAAAATGCGTGCACTGACAACGGATAATGCTTTTGTTTTTCCTAAAGACGGTACTCCTTTGCCTTATTCAACCCGCTTTTATTCCACTCATCTGGAGGGATTCTTTAATCTGGAATGCTATCGTTTAGGTAGTTTTGTGAATACATCGTCACGGGTAGAATTATCAAAAGATTTAGTAGAGAGGTATAAAAATTCTCTTATAGAGGAAAATCCACAGAAAAATGTGCAGATTTATACTGTACAGAATGCAGAACAATTAAGAAAAGAGCGTGCTGCGGGTTTATTGAAAGGTTTGGTACATTTGCGTGGAGGAGCTAAAATGGCTGCATTTGGGGCAGATGTATCTCCTAAAGTGATTGTATTTGCAGGAATGTTATCAGCGAATCCTTGTTTCAATAATTTATATATTGGAAGCGGTGAGCGTCCACGATTAAATATAGATTTACTGAAAGAACTTGTGGACGATTATAAAGACAAACTTCAGACACCTGTCTGTATAGGAATCCGGAAAGGATATTTGGAAAATGAAGAAGAGGTAAAGGCATTGGCTGGTGATGACTTTATGGTTGATAGCCCGATAAAAATAGTAGAGGTGTTCGTAGATAAATATTTAAGATAATGGATAAAGTACTGGAAATACAGTTCTCAGGCTGGACAGCGACTCCCCGTCTTCCTTTTGTTCTTTCCGGGAATGCTTTATGCATGCCAGTACCTCCATATTCTACTATTCTAGGAATAATAGGTTGTTGTTTGGGGCGGTTTGTTTCTCCCGGTGAAGTGAAGGTGGGTTTCCGGTATCTTTATGATACTGTATCGTTAGATATAGAGACCCGTAGAAGATTACAGTTTGACGGGAAGAAGATAAAAAATCATGACAAAGGGAGCGATGCTTATATACGTGAGTTTCATACTAATCCTTGCTTGACTATTTGGATTGACCGTCTGGACTGGATTAGTTTTTTTGAATCTCCGGTAGGAACTCCGGCGTTGGGACGTTCGCAGGATTTGCTTCAGGTAAAGAAAGTCTGTATAAAAGAAGTGGTACAGATTTCAGAAGGTTGCGTAAAAGGCTGTATGATTCCTTTTGATATGAGTGAAACGATTCCTGGACAACTGGTGCAACTGGCTGAGTCTTATGCCGAAGGTGAAAAAGTCGGAAATGGAAGAGTACCTGTCAATCCGATGATGTTTGTAGCCATCCGCGGAGAAGGTGAAGGTGTGTATGTCAGGAACTCTAATCTGTATCGTATTCAGGATGAACAGCCTGTAGATTTTTATATGCATACTTTTACGATATGAATGTAGAGGAAATAAAGAGGATTAAAGCAAAAAGTGACGGAACCACTTTATATGAACATACCTGTATGGTGATAGAGACAGGACTGAAGTTGCTTCAGTCACTGTCTTTATCCGATGATGCGCGAACTTTTATAGAAAAAAATTTTTTGCAGACTGCTATATTACATGATTTGGGGAAAGTGCATCCGACTTTTCAGAAAAGACTGAATGGAGATAAATATGCCAGTATCCGTCATGAATTGGTATCTGTTTGGTTTGCAGAAACTTTCTTGGAGATAGATAATGCGGTATTATTTGCAATTGCGACGCATCATAAAAGTGTGGAGTCACGTTCTTGCAAAAAGTCATTGTGCATGCTAGATTTAAATGGAATCAGTATTTCAATTGATGAAGGAGCTTATTTACGTGACTCAGAAGGAAGTATGTGTATGGAAACCTTGCAGTCATGGCTTTCTTTATTCTTAACAGAGTTTGTTTACAGAAAGGAGAAGCTTGACAGGATTTCGTCTAATTTTTGCTATATGTTCAGAGAAAGCAAACAGAAAAAAGTGATTCCTTGTGTAGAAGACAGACAAAGATTCTCTTTAATGAGAGCTTTTTTGCAGGCTGCCGATCATCTTGCATCGGGAGGAAAAATAGAAATTCCAGACTATCAGATACTTTCTTTAGATGATTTCCAGCCGTGTGACAAGTCGACAAAATATCCGTTCCGTCATTTTCAGGAGAAGCTACAGCAATGGAAGGGGGATGCCATCTTACATGCTCCCACAGGTTCCGGTAAGACAGAAGCTGCCTTGAGTTGGGTTTATGCAAACCAGTCAAAAGGGAACCGCTTGTTTTATTTACTTCCTTACACTGCTTCCATCAATGCGATGATGACCCGCCTCTGCAAAGTATATGACCGTTCTGAGGTAATGATACAACATTCTAAATCCTTAAACTTTATATATAATGAATTGTGTGAGGAATATTCGAATGTTATATCTAATTATGCAGAAGTTGAACAAGAGGCTAGAAGTTTGAACTCTTTATCGCGTGAGGTCTATTATCCAATAAAAATTATGACCTTGCATCAACTTTTAAGGATTCCTTGTCATGGGAAAGGATGGGAGTTCTCTATGCTGGAATGTCAGAATGCTTTATTTATCATTGACGAATTTCATGCATATAATGCGTTTCTGACAGGAAAAATGCTGGGTACGGTGAAAATTTTCAGAAGTTTTTTCAGGGCTAAGTTTTTGTTCATGTCTGCTACAATTCCTGATTTCTTGCTGGAGCAGATAATAGAGAAAGTTTATGATGGAGATCATTCTCGAATCATTCGTCCCGATTCTGCTTTTCCTTCAGATGCGTGTGTAATGGGAAGAAAACGTCATCATCTGGTTTGCCATGCAGATGAAAATATAGGTCAATATATCGGGCAGATAGAATCAGATTTAGAGAGAGGCATGTCGGTACTGGTAGTTGTCAATAATGTGAAGACTTGTCAGCAAATTTATCAGGCGATTGATTTCGACGATTCAAAGAAATTGATATTGCATGGCGGGTTCAATCAAAGGTCGAGGAGAGAGATTGAACGTTCTGTGACGAATGAGGATAGAAACCTACGCCCTCAGCTATTAGTTGCCACACAGGCTGTTGAGGTCAGTCTAGATATTGATTACAATACAGCTTATATTGAGAATGCTCCTATAGATTCATTAATTCAACGTTTGGGACGTGTAAATCGTGGTGGAAAATTAGCAGATACTTCCGGTAACAAGAAAATGGCAGATGTGCATCTTTTCGAGAAAGTTATGGGTAAAACTCCTTTTTATGATGACCAGTTACTTCGGAATACCTGGAACGTAATGTTACAGTTAAACGAGTGCGATTTATCTGAGGATGATTTGATACATGTTTGCAATGAAGTGTATAAAGAAGGGTATTCTGAAAAACAGAAACAAGATTATGATCAAGGATTGAATTCTACCTCTGATTTTTTAGATAAATGGATTGCTGGGATGTGTAGAGATTGGGCTGATGAGATAATGGATCAGAATAATCAGAAAATTGAGGTGTTATGCTATAATCTGAAAGACGAATATTGTAGTCTGATAGAACAGAAACGCTATATTGAGGCAAATGAACTGCTAGTTTCCGTATATCCTTATCATTTGGATAGAAGGAGTTACGATGACAATTGGGATGTGTGGATTGCGCAGGAATTATTCTATGATGAAAAACAAGGTTGTATTGAAAAGAAACAGGATTGTTATGAGATAATATAATAAACAAACATGAAAATCACTGGTACACATTTTAATTATTATCAGGTCTGTAAACGTAAGCTTTGGTTGTTTGCGAGTGGTATTCATTTTGAACATACCTCTGACCTGGTACTCGAAGGAAAGTTGATTCATGAAGATTCTTATCCACAACGTTCGGAAAGATATGAAGAAATAGAACTGGATGGAATAAAGGTCGATTATTATGATGCCAAGAGTAAGGTGATTCATGAAATTAAGAAATCAAACAAGGTAGAAAAAGCTCATGAATGGCAAGTAAAGTATTACCTTTATGTATTTGAACAAAATAGAATAGAAGGAGTGACAGGTTTACTAGAATATCCAGTTTTAAGGAAAACTCAGCCGGTCATTCTGAGTGATTTTGATCGAGAAAAGATAGAAGAAATGAAGGAGAATATTGAGAAAATTATCTTAGATGAGAATTGTCCTTCGTTGGTTCAAAAATCTTTGTGTCGTAGTTGTAGTTATTTTGAATTTTGTTACAGTAAGGAAGTGGAAGAATGAAAAAAACTTTTTATTTGTTTAATCCTGGAATTTTGGAAAGAAAAGATAATACGTTGAAATTCACTCCTTGTACAGAAGAAGATGAAGGAATGGCAGTTGCTGCTCACCCCCCGTTACTTACCTGTGGAAGATATTAGTGAGTTTTATGTGTTTGGTTCATTACGTACCAATAGCTCATTGTTTAATTTCTTGGGACAGAAAGAAATTGCTGTTCATTTTTTTGATTATTATGAAAATTATACTGGCTCATTTATGCCCAAAGACAGTCTGCTTTCCGGTAGAATGTTATTGGCACAGACTTCTCATTACCAAAATAATAAAAAAAGAATGTGTATTGCTCAGAAGTTTATTGAAGGAGCAGCCTGTAATATGATTAAGAACCTTCAATATTACAATCGGAGGGGGAAGGATATGGAAGAGTTGATAAACATAATAAAAAATCTTTCATCAAAAATACCTCAGACAAAAAGTACTGAAGAGCTAATGGGTATAGAAGGTCAGATAAGGCAGTATTATTATGCTGCATTTAATTTGATTTTGAACGATTTTGAAATGGGAAGTCGTACGAAACGTCCTCCACTGAATGAGGTAAATGCGTTGATCTCATTTGGTAATATGGTATGCTATACAATTTGTTTGCGTGCTATTCACCAAACACAATTGAATCCTACCATAAGTTATTTGCACAAGCCAGGAGAGCGTCGGTATTCTTTGGCACTGGATATAGCCGAAATTTTCAAACCTATTCTAGTGGACCGGGTTATTTTTAAAGTCTTGAACCGAAAAGAAATACAGGAGAAACATTTTGATCGAAAGCTGAATAAATGCTTGCTTAATTCCTCAGGAAAGAAGATATTTGTAAAAGCATTGGAGGATCGTTTGCAGGAAACAATCCAGCATAAGTCGTTAAAACGATCTGTAAGTTATCGTCATTTGGTTAAACTGGAGTGTTATAAACTGGCCAAACATTTGCTAGCAATGGAAGAATACAAACCATTTAAAATGTACTGGTAAAGATGTATGTGATTTTAGTATATGATTTTGGGGAGCGGAGAGTCGGTAAGATGCTGAAGTTATGTCGTAGGTATTTGAATTGGATTCAAAATTCTGTATTTGAAGGTGAAATTTCGGAGGTCCGATTAAAGGAGCTATTGATGCAATGTGATGCTTTTATGAAAAAAGAAGAAGATAGTATTATCATATTTAGTGGTTCTTCTCAAAATGCAATGGATAAAGTGATTGTAGGTAAAGAATGTGTTGACTTAGATCTTTTTCTTTAAAAGTGTAGTTGTCGATGAGTTATCATTTTATACATTGTAGAATATAAATTATTCGATTGTTCTTTGACTTGTTGAAACACAGACTTTTATAAGAGTGTCGATGTTTAAGCTTTTTTATAGGATTAAGTATCGACATTCTTTTCTCATATTTTTTATATATTTGCAGTCGGAAAGAGTTTCATTTTCAGTGTATATGAGAAATAGAAATGAAGGCTTTTAATCGTACCTTATGGAATTGAAACATAAGATTGGTGCACCTGTTGAGAACCGTAACAAGCTTTTAATCGTACCTTATGGAATTGAAACTCTATCGTTTCTGTTTCAGTCGCGCAATCAAATAATCTTTTAATCGTACCTTATGGAATTGAAACACACTGATTAGGTTATTGGGTGATAACATAGCAGGCTTTTAATCGTACCTTATGGAATTGAAACTTTACAAGAAATCTGTCTCCTTCTTTACATTCTATCTTTTAATCGTACCTTATGGAATTGAAACTCAGATAACAGTTGGAAACCTACATACGTTGACGGTCTTTTAATCGTACCTTATGGAATTGAAACTTGCAACCAGATATGAGGTTGATGTGGGTGACATACTTTTAATCGTACCTTATGGAATTGAAACATTTTTGCGAGCTTGCTTTCTGAAATGGCAGGAATGCTTTTAATCGTACCTTATGGAATTGAAACATATCAGATAATGTTAAATAGAATTTATACAAGCCACTTTTAATCGTACCTTATGGAATTGAAACGGCTAAAGGAGTCAATGCCCTGATAATACTTAATACTTTTAATCGTACCTTATGGAATTGAAACTTTAAAAGTAATTCCATTATAGTCAGACAATTCATCTTTTAATCGTACCTTATGGAATTGAAACCTGCTTCCGAATGTGCTGATCGGTTCGCTGATTTCACTTTTAATCGTACCTTATGGAATTGAAACGTTCTCCACAGCCGGTTCTTACGCTTGACTCTCCCTTTTAATCGTACCTTATGGAATTGAAACGAGCTTTTCATCCAGGAACTCAAAGTGCATAGTACCTTTTAATCGTACCTTATGGAATTGAAACGTTCTTCGTTCGTTTCAGATTCTTTGCGCTTAGTCTTTTAATCGTACCTTATGGAATTGAAACTCCATAGCCCTAATAAAAATTGTTGACGACATATCTTTTAATCGTACCTTATGGAATTGAAACGCATATAATCAAAATTTAATTTACAGTCGTCGTTCTTTTAATTGTACCTTATGGAATTGAAACAGCGGATAAGTCTGGATGATATATACGCGATCGGCCTTTTAATCGTACCTTATGGAATTGAAACCGTGTTATACTTTTCTTCGCTTTCTAGATCCCAGCTTTTAATCGTACCTTATGGAATTGAAACTAGTAAGCTTGGATATTTCCTGCTGTGCCTGACCGGCTTTTAATCGTACCTTATGGAATTGAAACTAATTTATCTTTGTCATATAAGGATAAACTATGGCTTTTAATCGTACCTTATGGAATTGAAACATCGCACGGTCTGTTATTTTAGCTCCCTGTATTTTCTATTAATTGTACCTTATGGAATTGAATGGCATTCATATATGTGTCGTCAAGTCATATGGGGCTTTTATTGTATGGAATTAAAACTTGTAAAGCTGAGTTGTTACTTTATATATTATGATTACCTTATAATGTGATTGATTAACAATAATAAAAGGTTAATCAAAATACCTTATAGAAATAAAATGTCAGATTTTTATGTCCTTTTCTTCAGATAAATACATCTCGGTAGTCCACCATATTTCAACGCTTGTTTTATATACGTATATCCTAATTTTTCCATGTTACTGCGTGAAAAAGAATTTTCCGGATGGACCGTACATAACAAATAACGGTATTGGGTTTTGCTCAGGGCTTCTTCTGCCTGACTTATAAGTAAACGTTGTAGTCCGTAACCTCGGAAGTTGGGATGCACTGCTACCGTATCCATGTGTGCTACACTGCACAACTCTGCTTCAGATAATCCAATGTCGTAACCTAGGTTCTCGGAATTTTTTCCGGGAAAGACGACAATGAATAATCCGGCAGTCTGTCCTGATACACTTTCAATGGCTTTCCATATAATGCCTGTGTGAGTAGACAATAGCGACTTTATATAATCTTTGTCTTCTTCTGGAGCAAACCATTCCCGGTGTTCCATGTTTTTCCAGATACTTGTTATAAATGATGTCAGTTCGTCTGCATCTGCTATGGTTGCTTGGGTTATGCTGAACTTCATTGGCTACGGACGTGGAATCGATGGTTTATAATTTCCTTAACTCCTGATACAATCGTTGTACCGGAAGCCCCATTACATTGAAGTAGGAACCTTTCAGGCCGGTTACTCCGATGAAGCCGATCCATTCTTGTACACCATATGAGCCTGCTTTGTCCATCGGTCTGTAATGTTCTACATAGAAACGGATATCTTCTTCACTCAACTGGTCGAAGGTTACTTCTGTAACCGAGGCAAAGGATTTTTGGAATTCGGTAGTCGTAAGGCATACTCCGGTTATGACCTGGTGAGAGCGTCCCGACAGTTTGCGCAGCATTTGGCAAGCTTCTTCTTCATCTTTAGGCTTTCCTAAGACTTCTCCATCTATGTAGACTATGGTATCGGCAGTGATAATAAGTTCGTCTGCCTGCATGGACGGACGATAGGCGTCTGCCTTTTCGCGGGCAATGTAGATGGGAATTTCTTCACCTTTCAGTGTGTCGGGGTAGGTTTCGTCAATACCGGGCAGAAGCTTTACTTCATAATCTATTCCCAGTCCGGATAACAGTTCCCGGCGACGTGGGGAGTTGGAAGCCAGCTTTATCTTATATTTTTTCAGGTTTTCGAGCATAATTGTTTGTTTTTATATTACCAGCCAAAGGCTTCTTCGTGTGACATCCATTTGCCTTGTGCACGCAAAACTTGTTCTACTACATCACGTCCGCATCCGTAGCCTCCGTTGCGGTGTGAGATATATGTGCAGATGGCTTTTATCTCGGGGGCTGCATCGGCGGGGCAGCAGGGGAGTCCTACAAGACTTAAAACTTCGTAGTCGGGGATATCATCGCCCATATAGAGCACTTCCTCTGGCTTCAGATTGTATTTCTCCATTAATTCGGCATATTCTTTGGTCTTTACGGCTGCTCCCATGTAGATGTCTTTTATGCCAAGGCCCTCGTAACGTTTACGTACAGCTTCTGTCTTTCCTCCGGTGATGATTGCAACATGTAGTCCGCATTTTACGGCGAGTTGCAGGGCATAACCGTCTTTTATGTTGACCGAGCGCATCGGTTCTCCGTTAGGATGCAGGGTAATGGTTTCGGCACTTAACACGCCGTCTACATCGAATATCAGTGCACGTATTTTAGTAAGATCGTAGTTTATCATAAGGTTTCTTTTTTATTGCTAGCGTATTCGTGAATGTTTTTACTGATCAGTTCGTATATCTCTGCCAAGCGCGGTTCGCTTTTCAGCATTTCCAGATGGCGGTTGATGACATTTTCATCGTATCGCTGTGCCGGTCCGGTCTGTGCATCGACGGGAGGCAGTTCGTGTACTTTCCGGGCTGTTTCGTCAATCAGCGGGAGCATGGCTTCGAAGGGAAGACCGTTTGCTGAAAGCAGATGACTGGCAACGGCATACATGTGATTGGCAAAGTTGCAGGCAAATACTGCTGCGATGTGCAGGTATCGCCGTTGCTCGGATGATGCTTCATATACTTTGCTTCCCAGATGGAGGGCGATTTCGTTCAGAAGCTTCAGGTCGGCAGCTGTATGTGCTTCGGTAAAAAATGTAACTTCACGGAAATCTACCTGACGCAGTTTGCTGAATGTCTGCATGGGGTAGAGCACACCGTAACGTTCTGCCAGTCCTTGCCATACGTTCATGGGAACACTGCCCGCTGTATGTACAAACAGGGCTTGGGGAGCACGTTGTACTAGCTTGGGAAGTATGTCGTTCAGTGCTGAGTCTTTCACGGAAACGATATATAAATCTCCCTCATGGGTGATTTGGCTTAAATCTGTAGTATAGGGACATTTCAGCTTGTCGGCAAGTTCGGAAGCGGAAGCTTCTGTACGGCTGAATACCTGACGGATATTATATCCGGCTTGTGATAAAGCTACGGAAAGGTGAGTCGCTACGTTGCCGGCCCCTATCATGATAATGTTTTTTATATTCATGGTGAAAATGATTTTTTTCGTTTGCGGGACTTTTTATCGTGATGACAACCAGTAGAGCAGTATTCCTATCAGCAGTAGGGAAGCGGGAAGCAGGTAGCCTGACATTTGTCCCAGCAGCGTAGTTACCAGACCGATGTTCTGGATGAGCCAGATTCCGGCAAGAATGATGCCTACCGACTTGTCTGCCTTGAACCATAAGAAAGCGACGGCTGCATAAAGTAGCATGGTGTCTTTTTGCATAACCCAGGACAGACCGTGGGAAGAAAAATCTATCAGCCGGTCGGCAAGATAGAGTATTCCCATCAATGCAAGAAAAACTGCGGTAGCACGGTATGTATCTTTATGGTTTGATGCTTTTGCTGCCACGTTTATTCTCCTCCGTATTTATTGATATGTACTTTTTCCCATTGCAGGTGTGACTCGTCGAAAGGTTTACGCTCCATACCTTTGTGGCCGATGGCTACGATGGACAAAACCTGTAACTGAAGAGGTATGCCGAGAATGCCGTGCACATACTCGTCCGATGACATGCCGGTAGCGGTGTATCGTTCGCGTACTTGTATCCAGCAGCTTCCCAGTCCCAGATCTTCGGCTTGTAGCTGAATCATCAGAGAGGCTATAGACGCATCTTCTATCCATACGTCGCTTGCCAGCGGATCTGCCAGTACGACAATGGCAAGAGAGGCTTCTTTCAGGAAAGATGATCCCATTTCCTTGCAGCGTGAAAGCTTGTCTAGTGTTTCTTTATCGTCTACTGCTATAAACTGCCAGCAGTTGCTTCGTTTGGAAGACGGCGACATGAGGGCTGCCTTCAGCAGGGTTACCACTTCTTCTTGTGTCAGTTCTTCGTCGGTGAACTTACGCATACTGCGCCGTTGTTTTATCAATTCGCTGAAACTCTTCATAAAATCTTCGTTTTTAACACGACAAATATAACCTTTAAACTCGTAATGCTCAAAAAAAATCATAAATTTGCGATACAATGGCTATCAGGTTGACTACATATGAGCATGCAAAGGACATTCCTGAACTTCCGGGAACCAATGTCTTTCATTCTACTGATTTGTTCCGGATATTGGAACAAACCCCGGGGTATCGTCCTGTGCTCTTGGTTGCTTTCGAAGGGGATAAACCGATAGGTAAACTGCTGTGTATTACCCGGCGGAATTTTCGTCTGCTGGGGTTTACTGAAAAAACATACGTTTACGGTGTGGGAGAGTATTTTAATACGGAACGGAAACGGGAAGAGATTTTCAATGAATTATTGACGTATTTTACTACTCTGTATAAGGAGGGATCTTTTCTGTTGGAGTTTCGAAACTTAGAAGAACCGTTGTTCGGCTACCGTTATTTCAGGCAGAACGGGTATTTTCCGGTCCGGTGGCTGCGTGTTCGCAATTCGATACACCACGAACAGCTTGATAAATGGATGAGTGCTTCCCGTAAACGCCAGATTGCTAGGGGACTTAAAAATGGGGCTTCTATTGAAATTGCCTCCAGCCTGGAAGATATAAGGGCTTTCTTCATGATGCTGAAAAAATATTATTCTCCCAAAGTTCATCGTTATTTACCTGATTTTCATCTTTTTGCTTTTTTCTCTGAAGAATCTTTTCCGGCTGGAATGGGTAAAATCTTTATAGTCCGTTATAAAGAAAAGATTATTGGTGGTTCGGTTTGTTTGTTTTCTGATGATACTGCTTACCTGATGTTTTCTGCTGGGATGCGCAAGAGTTATCCGTTGCTTTATCCGGGAGTGCTTGCTGTATGGGAGGCAATGACTTATGCCAGAGAGCATGGATATAGTCATTTTGAATTTATAGAAGCAGGACTTCCTTTCAAGAAATTCAGTTATCGGGATTTTATTTTACGTTTCGGAGGTAAACAGTTGAGTACACGTCGTTGGTTCAAGGTACGGTGGAACTGGCTGAATCGCTTGCTTATTCGTATTTATGTGTAATTTATATAGATATATGTTATGATTGATCCTGTTTATAGTGCTGCTCCCGACCGTTATCACGGTGGAATGAAATATCGCAGGGCTGGTAAGAGTGGCATCCTGCTTCCTGAAATTTCTCTTGGACTTTGGCATAACTTCGGAGATGTGGATACGCTGTCAGGCAGTAAAGAGAAAATTCATCATGCTTTTGACAAGGGAATTACTTATATCGATCTTGCTAATAACTATGGACCTTCTTATGGATCGGCTGAGGAAACGTTCGGGCAAATCATGAAGAAATCCATGGCTCCCTATCGTGATGAACTTTTTATTTCTACGAAGGCTGGACATGATATGTGGGAGGGGCCTTATGGGATATGGAATTCACGGAAGCATCTTATGGCTAGTATTGACCAGAGTTTGAAACGGATGAATCTGGAGTATGTAGATATTTTTTATAGTCATCGCTATGATCCGGAAACTCCACTTGAAGAAACCTTGCAGGCACTTGTCGATATCGTACGTCAGGGCAAGGCTCTTTATGTAGGCATATCGAAGTATCCTAAAGAGGCGGCGGAAATAGCTTATCGTTATCTTGCCGACAATCATGTGCCTTGTCTGCTTTATCAAGGGCGTTATAATTTGTTCAATCGTGAGCCGGAAGAGGAGGGCATCTTGGATCAGGCTAGTAAATATGGCAGTGGATTTGTTGCCTTTTCACCTTTGGCACAGGGATTATTGACCGGTCGTTATCTGGATGGTATTCCTGAGGATTCACGTATTGCCCGGGGAGGTCATCTTAAGAAAGAAGCTCTGACGGAGGATGTTCTTCGTAAAATCAGGGACTTGAACGAAATAGCCGCACGGCGTGGGCAGACTTTGGCCGAAATGTCATTGGCATGGTTGCTGAAAGATGAGAAGGTTACTTCTGTCATAATTGGTGCCAGTTCGGTAAAACAGATTGACGATAATTTGAAGTCTTTAGATAATACGTCGTTCTGTGATGAGGAAATATGTCTGATAAATAATGTTTTAAGTCGTTGATATCCAGTTTGGAGAATGGAACGATTCATGCATCAGCCAATATTTTTATCATGAAAAAATATTTCTGACAACTACGCTTTGTATAAAATAAAAATAAACTAAAAAAAGCGTTAGTTGATGAAAATAAAATAGGGAAATATTTCTTTATTCTGCACATTTTTGTTTTCTTTGTGCAGTTGATATAAACCAACTTTAGATTTTAATACCATTAAAAGCAACTTAATTATGAAAATTTCTCACATTGAACATTTGGGCATTGCGGTGAAAAGTATCGAAGAAGCCCTTCCTTATTATGAAAATGTACTCGGATTGAAATGTTATAATATAGAAACCGTAGAAGATCAGAAAGTAAAAACTGCTTTCCTGAAATGTGGTGAAACAAAAATTGAACTGCTGGAGCCTACGGGACCTGATAGCACAATTGCCAAATTTATTGAAAACAGAGGCATGGGAGTTCATCATGTGGCTTTTGCAATAGAAGACGGAGTAGCAAATGCGTTGGCTGAAGCTGATGCAAACGGCATTCGCCTGATCGACAAAGCGCCTCGAAAAGGTGCAGAAGGACTGAATATTGCTTTCCTTCATCCGAAATCAACTATGGGGGTATTAACCGAACTTTGCGAAAAATAATTAAGGGCAATGAATGAAATGGTGAAGACATTAGCCGTTTGTTGTCATTCAGAATAGAGAAGTGGCGGAGAATTTTGTAAACGTTCATCGGATGTATACGAAGTTCTTCGTCACTTTGTTGCTTTAAAACAATCGGTTGTTAACCATTTTATCTTGCCATTTACTAATACATAAATTTCTAGTACCATGAGTAACCAACTTGAAAAAGTAAAAGAGCTTATCGAACTGCGTGCCCAGGCGCGTCTTGGCGGTGGTGAGAAAGCTATCGAAAAGCAACATGCTAAAGGGAAATATACTGCACGTGAACGTATTGCTATGCTGCTTGATGAAGGAAGTTTCGAAGAAATGGATATGTTTGTAAAACATCGTTGTACAAACTTCGGAATGGATAAGAAGCATTATCTGGGCGATGGTGTAGTTACTGGATATGGAACAATAGAAGGAAGATTGGTTTATGTCTTTGCACAAGACTTTACCGTATCTGCCGGCTCTCTGTCAGAAACCATGTCACTGAAGATTTGTAAGGTAATGGATATGGCCATGAAGATGGGAGCTCCTTGTATCGGACTGAATGACTCGGGTGGTGCACGTATTCAGGAAGGTATCAATGCACTGGCTGGATATGCTGAAATTTTCCAGCGTAATATTTTGGCTTCTGGTGTGATCCCGCAGATTTCAGGTATCTTTGGTCCGTGTGCCGGAGGTGCTGTATATTCGCCTGCACTGACAGACTTTACTTTGATGATGGAAGGTACTTCCTATATGTTCCTTACAGGTCCGAAAGTTGTAAAGACTGTTACCGGAGAGGATGTTTCTCAAGAAGATTTGGGAGGTGCAAGTGTGCACTCTACTCGTTCGGGTGTAACTCATTTTACCGCTTCTACAGAAGAAGAAGGCTTGGCACTGATTCGTAAGTTATTGAGCTATATCCCTCAGAACAATCTGGAAGAGCCGCCTTATGTAGACTGTACAGATCCGATTGATCGTCTGGAGGATTCTTTGAATGAAATTATTCCGGACAGCCCGAATAAGGCTTACGATATGTATGAAGTTATCGGAGCAATTGTCGATAATGGTGAGTTCCTCGAAGTTCAGCGTGATTTTGCAAAGAATATCATTGTCGGTTTTGCACGTTTCAACGGACAGTCTGTTGGTATTGTTGCCAACCAGCCTAAGTTCCTTGCCGGAGTATTGGACTGCAATGCTTCTCGTAAGGGAGCACGTTTCGTCCGTTTCTGTGATGCTTTCAATATTCCTATTGTTTCATTGGTAGATGTTCCGGGATTCCTTCCGGGTACAGGACAGGAATATAATGCTGTTATCTTGCACGGAGCTAAATTGCTTTATGCATATGGTGAAGCTACTGTTCCAAAAGTGACAGTTACATTGCGTAAGTCGTATGGTGGTTCACACATCGTAATGAGTTGTAAGCAGTTGCGTGGAGATATGAACTATGCATGGCCGACTGCTGAAATTGCCGTAATGGGTGGTGCTGGAGCTGTAGAGGTATTGTATGCAAAAGAAGCTAAAGAAGCTGCCGATCCGAAAGCATTTATGGCTGAAAAAGAAGCTGAATATACCAAGTTGTTTGCCAACCCGTATAATGCTGCAAAATATGGTTATATAGACGATGTGATTGAACCGCGTAATACTCGTTTCCGTATCATTCGTGCCTTGCAGCAGTTACAGACTAAGAAGCTGACAAATCCGGCTAAGAAACACGGAAATATTCCATTGTAATTCGTGGGTTATTCTGATTATTAACTTTCAACTTAAGAAATCTATGAGAAAAAACAGAATAGGAATATTTCTTTCCCTGCTGTTGCTGATCGGTTTTACTTCTTGTACAGAACAGAAATCGAACAGTAAGCTGGTCATCAATGAGGTGTTGGTGGACAATCAGACCAACTTTCAGGATGATTATGGCGTGCATAGCGGCTGGATTGAAATATTCAATAAGGCATATAGTACAGCCGATTTGGCCGGATGCCTGCTGAAAGTGAGCAGTCAGCCCGGAGATACTGTTACGTATTTTATTCCGAAAGGAGATGTGCTGACAAGCATTAAGCCACGCCAGCATACACTTTTCTGGGCGGACGGAAATCCTAGACGGGGTACTTTCCATACTAATTTTGTACTGAGTAAAACTAATGCCAACTGGATCGGATTATATGATTCTGGTAAAAAGCTGCTTGATCAGGTTGTTGTTCCGGCTGGTATATTGGCTGCAAATCAATCGTACGCTCGTGTAGGGGATGCATCTGCCGAATGGGAAGTGAAAGGTGCAAGTGCTGATAAATATGTCACTCCAAGTACGAACAACCAGACGATAGAAAGCAATCCGAAGATGGATAAGTTCGAACAGCATGACCCGGTAGGTATCGGTATGGCTATATCGGCTATGAGTGTTGTTTTCCTGGGACTAATATTGCTTTACATCTGCTTTAAGCTGAATGGTAAGGCGGCTATTAAGTTGCGTAAGCGCAATGCAATGATCGCACACAACATTACCGATAAGGAAGAAGCTAAGGAAAAGAAATTGGGCGAAGCACCGGGAGAAGTGATTGCTGCTATCTCTATGGCGCTGCATGAAGCACAGGGAGCCGATCATGATGTAGAAGAAACCATTCTGACTATCAGTCGTGTGAAACGTAGTTATTCTCCGTGGAGTTCGAAGATTTATACATTGCGTGAAACTCCACATAAGAAATAATCATCTTAAAATGATAAGAAACCATGAAAGAATACAGATATAAAATTAACGGAAACTTGTATAAAGTAACCGTGGGTGACATAGAAGACAATAATGTGCGTGTAGAAGTAAACGGCACGCCTTATACCGTAGAACTCGAAAAGCAGAACAAACCGAAAATTAAGCCGGTAGTACGTACTGCATCTACTACTCCTGCTGCTCCTCCTGCTGCTGTGACTCGTCCGGCAAGTGTAGGAAGCAAATCTGGTATCAAGTCACCGCTGCCGGGAGTTATTCTCGAAATCAAAGTAAAAGAAGGTGATACCGTGAAACGTGGACAGACCTTACTTGTATTGGAAGCCATGAAGATGGAGAACGATATCAAGGCAGACCGCGACGGTAAAGTTACTGCTATTAAAGTAAGTAAAGGAGAATCAATTCTTGAAGGTACAGACCTTATAATCATCGAATAATATGGGAGAATTTAGTAGTTTCTTACAGAATAACCTGGCAGACTTCTGGACATATACCGGTTTTTATAATGCCACAGCAGGACATCTCATCATGATCCTGATAGGTATTGTGTTCATTTATCTTGCCGTTGCTAAGGAATTCGAACCGATGTTGCTGATTCCTATCGGATTCGGTATACTTATCGGTAACATTCCGTTTAATATGGAAGCCGGACTGAAAGTAGGTATTTACGAGGAAGGCTCAGTACTTAACATTTTGTATCAGGGAGTGACTTCCGGATGGTATCCGCCGCTTATCTTTTTGGGCATTGGAGCCATGACGGACTTCTCGGCGTTGATCTCTAATCCGAAGTTGATGCTGATCGGTGCTGCGGCACAGTTTGGTATCTTTGGAGCATATATGATTGCGCTGGAAATAGGTTTCGATCCGATGCAGGCTGCTGCTATCGGTATCATTGGTGGAGCTGACGGACCGACCGCTATCTTCTTGTCATCGAAACTTGCACCTAATCTGATGGGAGCAATTGCCGTGTCTGCTTATTCGTATATGGCACTTGTCCCTGTTATACAACCTCCTGTAATGCGATTGCTTACAACAAAGAAGGAACGTCTTATCCGTATGAAAGCACCTCGTGCCGTATCACATACAGAAAAGGTTATGTTCCCGATTATAGGTTTGTTGCTTACTTGCTTCCTGGTTCCTTCCGGTCTGCCATTGCTGGGTATGTTGTTCTTCGGTAATCTGTTGAAGGAAAGTGGTGTAACCCGCCGTCTTGCCGAAACAGCTCGTGGTCCGCTGATTGATACAATTACTATTTTGTTGGGACTGACCGTAGGAGCATCTACTCAGGCATCTGAGTTCTTGACTTGGGATTCCATCAAGATCTTTATCTTGGGAGCGCTGTCATTCTTTATTGCTACAGCATCGGGAGTTATCTTTGTCAAGATCTTCAATTTGGTATTGAAGAAAGAAAATAAAATCAATCCGCTTATCGGTAATGCCGGAGTGTCGGCAGTACCCGACTCTGCACGTATTTCTCAGGTAGTAGGATTGGAATATGATCCGACTAACTATCTGCTGATGCATGCAATGGGACCGAATGTTGCAGGAGTGATCGGTTCGGCTGTAGCTGCCGGTATCTTACTGGGCTTCTTGGTTTAAACGGAGTTTGTTGATAATCTTTTGAATTCGTTAACCCTCTGTCGGGCTGTATAGATCAGTCAGGCAGAGGGTTAACTGTTTTCGTAGATGCTGATTTTTGGCATACTGAAATTTAGACTGACTTTAAGCTATCATGCTTTTGCTAGATTGAAAATAAGTTGTACTTTCGTCCACTCATTTTTTGACTTCAATTTTGGGGATTATGGAACTTGCAGAGAATAAACTAAAGCAGAGAGTACAGCGTAATATACTGACTGTATCAGTATTGATTCTGGTAGGAAAGTTTATAGCATATTACCTCACAAATTCAGTTGGTGTTCTGACCGATGCCATGGAGAGTATTGTCAACGTTGTTGCTGGGGCAATAAGCTTGTTTAGTCTGTGTCTTTCGGAAAAGCCTAAAGACCAGAATCATCCTTTCGGACATGGAAAGATTGAACTTATATCAGCTTCTATCGAAGGTATATTGATTTCGATAGCAGGAGGAATGATTATTTATGAAGGTATTAAGCGTTTGCTGGTACCTACCGATATTCAGAAGATTGATGTCGGTATCTATATCATTGCTGTATCCGGGCTTCTTAATTATCTGATGGGATGCTACAGCATAGCTGTAGGAAAGAAATACGATTCGATTGCTCTCGTTGCTGGCGGAAAGCATTTACAGTCGGATACCTATTCTACTATTGGTCTTGTTGCCGGACTGGTATTGTTGTATTTCACCGGCATAGCCTGGATAGACAGTGCGATGGCCTTGATTTTCGGTTCGGTAATTATCATAACAGGTATTTCTATTCTGAGAAAGACTACCGATAATTTGCTTGATAAGGCAGACATTAATCTGCTTGCCGATCTTGCCGATACCTTGAATCGAAACAGAAAACCCGAGTGGATTGACATTCATAATGTAAAGGTTTTGAAGTCGGGCAATTCTTTGTATATGGACTGCGACTTGACTATTCCATGGTATTATAATATCGAACAAGGTCATAAAATAGGGGCACGTTTGCAGGAAGCTATGAAAGCTAAATATTCAGACCATGCTGTATTGAATATTCATCTTGATCCATGTAATATATTCGAAACACCTAAGTGTAATAAGTGTATGTGCAGTGACTGCCCGTATCGCAAAGAGAAGTTTGTAGCCGTGGAAGAGATTAATGTTACGACTTTTATTCGTAATGAAGTTGAATTCAGCGAATAGTTGTAGATGATAGAAAAAGAGTTTTAAAATCTTAATCCAATAAAGATGAGGCTGCCTTAAAATAGAACAGCGAAAGTAAAAATCTTATAGATTAAAACTGAGAAATAAAAATCTCCTGCTTTAGCCTTTGTTTATTATAATGATAGGACTAAAAGCAGGAGTTTTTTATGCTGTAATTTTATATAGATGATAAGTAAGCCTATCTCTTTATTTTGAGACAGCTGCCTTTCTTCTTGTAGCTGATAATTTTATGAGATTAGTTGCTCAGGTTAGGATTAGCTGCTATTGCTTCTTTCGGAATCTGAAGCGTATAACGCGAATCATCCTGTTCTAATACATACTGTTGATCGTTTAATGTTTTTTCGATGCGCGGGCGAGTTGTACGGCGCAAATCGAACCAGCGGTGACCTTCGAAAGCAAGTTCTCTGGCACGTTCATTCAGTATTTCTTTTATCAGCTCTTCCTTACTTAGACCTTCTACCGATGTTTTCTTTTTAGCATACGCTTCGGCCGTATAACGCTTCTCCATCAGTTGTAGCAGACGTTTGCGAGCTTCAGGTAAGTTGTCCGACTGTGCTGCTGCCTCAGCACTGTTCAGGTATAACTCTCCTGTACGTATTGTACAACGGAATTCTGAACTTCCTCCTTTTTTTGATTTGCGGTTTCCGTCCTTGTCTGCCTGGGCAAAGTAAGCATCCTTGCGAAGATCACCTTCCTGATACATTGCCAGAAACGAAGGAAGGACAGATACGGCATTCTGATAATTGTTGTTAATGGTATATTCCAAAGCATTAATAGCCTCTACCGACTGATATTGGTTAGGCAGCTTAAATCCATCTGCCTTAAAATCTTCCAATACATTTTTAGTCTTAAGAGCCTCTTCCGCCTGTGCATAAGCATTCTGCCAGTCGCCCATATAAAGATAAACGCGTGAGCGGATAGCCGGAACGCATACTTTGGTAAAACGGTAGGAGAGAGCAATGTCATCCCATTTTTCCACATTTAGCAGCGCTTCGGCACTTTTCAAGTCGTCCAAAATCGAAGTATATACCTCGCTTACAGTATTGCGGAACAACTGTTTTTCCAGATCTGTATCCAGTTTCAAAGGGATGGACTTTGTAGCCGGAGCTCCCGGTTTGGTATAAGGCTGTCCATGCAGATTTACCAATATGAAATGCATATATGCACGCATCAGATAGGCTTCTCCGGTAAGCTGTGCTATTTCGTTCAGACTTCCTTCGTTTATTTCATCGTGATGCTCGATAATGAAGTTAGCAAAAAACAAAACTTCATAATAATTGGCCCAGTCGAATGATACGGTCGTGGTAGAAGTTGTCGTACCCTCCCAACGTTCGATAGCTCCATATTTATCCTGGTCGTTTTTGTTGCTTACAAACATTTCGTCAGCACCCATACCCGCAAGTCCCCGGTCCGCGGGAACCGTTGTACAGGCGTTCAGCCATAAGGCACGATATTCAGCCAGCGTATGCGGAATAACACTTCCGGTAGGCTGGATATCCAGATATTTGTCGCAGCCGGTCAGCAAGAAAGTCAGACAGGCAAAAAATAAACAGATATATTGTTTCTTCATTGTCGGTTACAAGTTAAAAGTTAAGATTCAGACTGAATGTAAATGACTTCGGAATAGGTTGTGCATACGGATTACCCATTGTTTCCGGATCCAGATAATTGCGATAGCTTGATCCGAAGACAAACAGATTACGTCCTTCCAGTGCTACTGTTGCCTGACTGATACCCAGTTTCTGTATCAGGCTGAATGGTAATTCATACCCTAGACGAATGCTTTGTATACGCATGTAGTTCTGTTTCTTTACCCACAGGCTGGAATACGCATACGGATTTACAGCTCCATCGAGGAAGAAATAGGCATCCATATCTGTATTAGAGTCTACCAGCGCCGGCATTGTACCATTCGGATTTTCCGGAGTCCAGCGGTTCAGAATATCACGGTTGGTGTTCTGTCCGCGGTCGAACGAGGTCAGTGAGTAGCTAGGCTGTACACGTACATATCCTCCCGCATTGAAAATACAGTTGATACCCAGTTCCCATGCCTTGTAGGTAAAAGTATTGTTGAATCCTCCGGTGTAAGGCGAATCGGTTGTTCCTATATACTCATACTTGTTTCGAAGTTCAGCATGACTCAGGTTGTATGTACCGAAACCGAATTCCTGCACCTTAAAAAATTCCTTCATCGATTCTACTTTTCCGGTTTCTTTGTTGTAGAATGTCATCTGTCCGTTTTCATCTATACCCGCATAAGGGAATGCAAAGATAGCTCCAGCCGGATAACCTTCACGGCTAGGATAAATGGCATCTTCTCGTATGGCTTCTTTCAACACCTTATTCTGGTTGTAGGCAAAGTTGAAAGTCGTAGTCCACATAAACGACTTGGTATGGATATTGCGTGTAGACAATCCTATTTCGATACCTTTATTTGTCATGCTGGCCCAGTTGATGTTTGTCGAAGAAAAGCCCGTTTCCAGCGGAAGCATCTGCATGCCTATCAAGTCCACTCCTTTGCGGTAATAATAGTCCACACTCAGGTTGATAGCCTGATTCAATACAGCAAAGTCCAGTCCGACATTAACCGAATGAGTTTTTTCCCAGCGCAGCTTGTCGTTTGGTGCAGAGGTTACCACAATCATGTCTTCCGTATTTCCTGGTAAGATAGGGGTAGCATTCGATTGGTATTTCCCCAGCAGATACGGAGAAGTATTCTTGTCGATGTTTCCTTGTAGACCATACGATGCACGGATCACCAGATTATCCAGCCATTTCGCATTTTCAGTGAACGGTTCTTCCGATATACGCCACAGTGCACTGACTGAGTAAAGTGGCAGGTAACGATATTTCTTGTCAACTCCAAACAAGTCGGAACCATCGAAGCGGATACTTCCTCCCAGTGTATATCGGTTCAGCAGTGAGTACGACATTGTAGAGAAAGCCGAAACATATGCATTTTCTACATTCGTTTTGGTATGCAGAGGAAACGCCTGCGAGTCGCTGGGGAATACTACCGGCTGGTTGGTCATTGTACGGCGGTCATATCCGTAACCGGCCGAATAAAGGGTAGTCGCCCATGTACGGCGAAGTTCGGAACCTACCATGATTTCAAATTCATGAATATCAGCATATGTATCGCGATAAGTTCCCATTGTTTTCCACGTTACCTGAGAGTCTGAATTTTCGTAAGCCTTATGAAACCCTCCTTTCTGAGGAAGGAAAGACGTACCGTTATAGCGATGGTTTTTGTGTTCCAGTCGCATGGCAAAAGACTCCTGATCGGCAATCTGTTCGCGCGAGGTCTTGTCGAGCTGCAACCCTACTTGTGACGTAATCTTGAATCGGTCGTCAAAGCGAAGCTCTACATCGAAGATGGAAGAAAGCGAATTGATGGTTGTTTCATTCGATGTATTCTGCCGTTCTTCAAACGTATTGAACAGCAGATCCGAATTTCCATTCTGTATATCGCTGTCGTACACATAGTTTCCATCCTTATCGTATGGAGTCAGGTACGGATTGGCAATGCGGGCATAGAACATCGGATTTGTAAATCCGTCGGTAGACAGGTATGAACCATTCTTACGTCGGTTTACAAAAACAGATGTGCCGAATTTCAACATCCGGTTCACTTTATAATTAGCTTTCATTACCAGATTCAGACGGTCGGAAGATACATTCGGAATATTTCCCTGTTCTTTCGAGTACCCTAACGAAGTATAGTACGTAGCCTTTTCGTTACCGCCCGACAGACTCAGGTTATATTCCTGACTGAACGCGTCCTGCAACAGTATATCATTCCAGTCTGTATTAATCAGGCGTAAAGCATTGATTTCATTCTGAGCCTCCTTTGAGAGTGCATCCCAGCCATCTTTCTTGAAAGCATCAATGGCATTGTAGCGGTTCAGGATGCGGTATATTTCTCCCTTTTCGGCGTTCATGGCATAATCACTTTTCATCAGTTGCAGTTCCAGATCGACCTTCTCAGACGCATTCAGCAAGTTCAGACGGTCGATATTCTGTTGAGGCGACCACGTGAGGCGCGTACTGAAGTTGATTTTTGTCTTTCCGGCCTTACCGTTTTTGGTGGTAATCACAATCACACCATTGGCCGCACGTGCACCATAAATAGCTGTTGCGGCAGCATCTTTCAGTACTGTGATATCAGCAATATCGGCAGGATTCAGTCCGGCGATGGAAGACTGCTGTACATCGTCGATATTCTTCAGCGACTCCAGACTCGGGATATCAGTACCTTCCAGTGGAATACCGTCGAGCACCCACAACGGGTCCTGTGTACCGTTTAGCGATGAAGTACCGCGGATACGAATCTTTACCGGAGATCCGGGAGCTCCAGAAGTCGAAACAGCCGAAAGACCTGCAATTTGTCCCGAAAGAGCCTGGTCGATACTTTTTACCGTACCGATACGTCCTTCCGAAATGTCAATCTTAGCAACGGCAGCTGTCAGCTTGCGACGCTCCACTGTCTGGTAACCGGTCACAACCACATCGTTCAGCATCGTCGACGAAGGCTGTAAGGCAACGTTATAATGAGTCTGTCCCGATTTCAGTTCAATCTGCTGTGTAGTGTAACCAATATAGCTTAATTGTAATTTCTTTACTCCGGAAGGAACGGTAATAGAGAAGTTTCCGTCGATATCGGTGACAACTCCCAAAGACATCAGGCTGCTTCCGGCTTTCTTCAAGTCGTCGGCAGAAACATACACAGACACACCTATCAGTGGCTGTTTGTCATCATCAGCAATTACGTTACCGGTAATCACCTTGTCGGCCGCCCATGCCGCACAAACGTGCACAAGGAGCAGCAAAGTCAATAATAAGGATTTCTTCATTGAAAAAAGATTGTTATTGATTTGGTAAAAAATAGTTTAGCATTTGTTTTTGTGCATCGGCACAGGGACGGTTTAATCCTTTAGTCCCAGTGCCGTATTGATACGCAGAATCATATCGTCATAATGATAGCGTGCTGCCGTATCCGATGTGTTGCGTCTTGACTCAAGCAACTTCTTGATGCGCAACAATTCACCTCGTTTGACAGAGATTGCATCCGATATACGGTTTACTTGTCCGCCGTAGAAACTCAGTTCACGTCTGGCTCCCATGCGTTCTGCCTGTTCAATAGCAAATTCATTGTGACTGCACCACGGTGTGTGATGGAACAGATACGGATTGCCACTGGTAGCAGTCAGCTGCTTGTTGATTTTTACACCTTCACTTTCGGCGGCAGCAGTAATCAGTGCGTCGAGGAATCCTTTCTGCAAGTTACGCTCCATCACATCGGGAGTACCTCCCTTGATGGTGGTCGCGAAAATGGAGTTGTGCATCTTGTCCATCATTTCCACTACGGTGAAAGCCTTTTTGCCATTCTTCAGTTCGTTTTCCAGCATACGCATCAGTCGGTCGTTCGAGAGCAGATCCCAGAAAATATATCCCTGCGTATTTTTCAGAATCTGGCTTGGCGCATATTCTATTACTCCCGTCGGGTTTTTACGCAACAGGAAGGTATAGTCGGAAATTTCCGTATCGAACAGCCAGCGCGGGTAGCAAAGAACTTCGTTCAGCAGAAAATCGAGTGATGCTTCCTGCTTTTCCTTCTCTACATAGGTATATGTCTTGACTCCATCGCCTACAGTCGTATTTTCTATGTAAATACCTCCGATGTTTGCCATTACATGATACAGATAGTTGTTCCACTGGGTAATCACCGCGTAATACAGGCGCGAAGCCTCCTCGTACGTCTGTCCTTTCTCTCCCGTAGTCGTCCACTTGATGATTTCAGGCACGATACGTTTCAAGTTGGCTATACCCAGTTCCGAAGAACGGACAGGATCGTCACCCAAATCTTCGTTCTGTGCTCTCGGATCGACAGCCGAACGCGGATCTTGTGCCTCGCTGTATTTATACAGACGTCCGTTATGCTTGTTCAGGAAATCGTATAACACATCTTTTTCAGCTTCCGGAGTAGGCAGACCATACCAGCGGTAACCATATTCGATGGCAAAAATATCATACGGACCGATGTGTGGCGATACAGCTGTAACTCCGTCGCCTGGCTGTGCCACATAGTTATAGCGGGCATAGTCCATAATAGACGATGCCGTAGAGTTCATCTTATCTGTAAAGCTTTTCGAACGGAGCGAATCAGTAGGGAAAGTCCACGATCCCATCATGTTGTGGCGCAACCCCAGCGAATGTCCTACCTCGTGACAGGCCACAAAACGGATTGCATCTCCCATCATTTCGTCCGGCAGTTTGGTTCCTCGTGCTTTCGGGTCAATAGCTCCGGTCTGGACGGTAATCCATTCCTGCACCATCGAGATAACATTATGCCACCACATGATGTCCGCTTCCAGAATCTCTCCCGAGCGAGGGTCGAGAATAGACGGACCCATCGCATTGGCTTTCGATGAGGCTGCATACGTCACCACCGAATAGTTGATGTCATCAGCATTCGCCGCTATGCTATCGGGCAGTTCCTTGGCAATAATTGCATTTTTAAATCCGGCACGCTCGAAAGCTACCTGCCAGTCTTCTATACCTTGCTTGATATATTTTCGCCAGCGGTAAGGGGTAGAGTTTTCGATATAGAACACAATCGGCTTTTCCGGTTCTACCAGTTCTCCGCGCAGATATGCCTCACGGTCTTCCGGCTTGGGTTCCAGTCGCCAGCGCGTAATGTATTTTTTCTCTTCTGTTTTCTGTTGGGAATCGCTGAAATAGAGCAAGTCCTTTGTGAAATATCCCACTTTTGGATCGTCCAGACGGCCCATCATCGGCTTCTCGGGCAGTAATACCAGTGAGGAGCTGACCTCTACAGTGACATTTACTGCCGACATACCTTCGCGTACTTTCGTGGTAAGTTCGGAAGTGGCTACGATGTTGTTAGGAAACGCCTTGATCGACATGATGCGTGACAAGTCCTTTATAGCAGATGTCCCCAGATTGATATTGTCGAAGACATTGTTGATGCTCGTTTCCGATCCGTCATAGATGTTGTTTATCTGGATGATTACTGCGGTTGAATCGGCATTGCATGCTTCCAGCTTGAAATCGGCAATGAGCGGAGAGATAAAGTTATCGCGCACCGAGCGGGTGATAGCATCGTTTTCGGGCGATTCCGGTAACGGACGGCTCTGGCGCACCCTGATTTTTTTCTCTTCCTTGTTCCATTCAAAACGTATCATCTGTGTTTCGTAGTTTGTACCACGGTTTACACCTGCGTCATTTAGTTCGAAGGGCACTCTTTGCAGTTTATTCACAACCAGCATGTCGCGCTGAAGCAATGACACGGGGATTTCGAAATAATATTTGCCATCCTGGGCATATACATTAAACATGCCACGAGAAATCAGGTTGCTCTCGGAGGCAATCTTTTCAAAATCGGTTTTACTGACTTCTTCAGTTGTTTCTTTTTTCTTGTTCTTCTTCCACGGGAAAACTTTAGCTTCTGTAGATGCATTGTAATAGCTTGCATTACCAGCCGACGCATAGACTGGAATGCATATCAAAGCTCCTGCTAAAGCACGTAATAGTAGGGGTTTGTTCTGTATCATACAATGGTTTCGTTTGAGGTTGTAATAAATTACAAAACTTCAAAATTTGTATAATTGTTCAGATATTTTTTATAATTGTCGCATATTTATTAATAATTAAGTATTATTTGTATCTTAATGTTCTCTTTTGCGGCTTTTACATAGCTGTATTTTATATCGCGTGATTTAGGTTAAGCATTATTCGGATAGAGGTACTGAAGTGGGATGATTATAACTTGCGCTTGTTTGAGGAAAAAATTGCTGTAGTTTTACCAAATTCTTCTCGATGTTTTTTTTAAAATCGTACAATTTTCGAAATGTTTTGTACAAAAAATAAGAGGTTTTTGCTGATTTGTTAATTGGTTGATTTACTTTGCTTTATGTAATTATAAAAGCTTCTTGTAATAAGCGCATGTATTCATGGGAAATTTATGGATTTTTTTTGTCAAATTGTAATGTGCGTGATTAAATTCATTTTACAATAGACTCTGTAAAGTATATCTGTTTATCTGAATGACCGGTTTTATGTTTTTTCTGTATCAAAGGAATTTATTGGGATTTTGTTTATATTTGCAAATCTTGAATTTAAACATTACTTATGAAAACTAAACATTTATGCTGTGCTATGGCTTTAATCGGAAGTCTGGCGATGACAGAAATTTATGCACAACAAACAATTGTGGCTTGCAATGGGAAGACTTATAAACAGGGAGATACGCTTGTTGTCGGCAAGCCTGCTTCTTCGGGTTATTTATATATGCGGTCAGTTGACGGACAAGGAAGTTTGAGCCCTGTATACGAACGAGATATTGTCGGTTCAAAAATGATTATTACTTCTGTCCCTGAATATGATAAAAAGCTGTATGAATCTATGGGTATCTACGAACAGCCAGAAACGCCTCAGATTGTTATGGCTGAGGGAGAAGGAAAACATTTTTGTATTAGTCTGAATGGAGCCTTGACAAGTGGAAACATAATGTCCGATTATATGCCTTCGGCTGTTGAAGGAGCTGTAGATTTGACTCCGTCGATTTTATATGTGTATGCTTTGAAACTTTATCAGACAGCCGTAGACGAAAAGGTTATAGATAGATATGCGTCATTGTGTGTTCCTGAGGAATTTGAACAAGCATCTGCAGATCCGTTCGCTTTAGAAGAAATACGTAAGACCTATCAGGCAAAGCTTCTTCAGGAATTAGAAAAAGCTGATTTTTCGAAGGTATTCCGTTTGAAATGTTTGTCAGAACTTCAGCAATATGATATGAATAAAGGGTGTTTTCCTTTGTCTGGATTTTCTTGTGCTGACGTAAAAACTAAGCAACAGAAGGATTTAAGTAAACTTGGCTATTGTTTATGGGAAGAATGTGCTTTCCATTTTACTAATACTTCTTATTTTACTTCCCTTCCTGTAGATAAAGCACGTGCCAAAGGTTTTTACGATATGAGAAAATATGCTCGTGTTCCTGCTTACGACAAGCCTGTAGCTACCTTATATGTGTATGTTAAGTTTAAGAAGGAGCCTGTAAAACTTCCAGAACAGAAAATAATGGTTTATTCAAAGGGACAGAATTTTGATTTTAGCTGGTCAACTTTAAATAAGGCTTATGGCAAGAAGGCATTGAATATGGATATTGTTCGAATAGATGGATATAATGATTTACTTCCTTATGTGAATGGAGAAGTGACATATAATTACTTAGGCAGTGTCGCTTTATAAAAAGAATGGAGCTGTATCGCGAGTTACATACGATACAGCTCCATTTTTCATAGAACAATAATTATTATTTATTAGGCGAATCCCATTTGTATGTCTGATTGCAAGTAATGTTCAGTGTCTGATTGCCGCTTTGTATACGGAAATCACCCTGTTCAAGAATCCATTTACCGTCAGCTCCAACAAAAGCAAGATCACTGGCTTTGATAGTTAAAGTAACGGTTTGTGTTTCGCCTGGTTGTAATTCTACTTTTTTGAAAGCACGCAGTCTGCGGTTTTCGGGAACGAGAGAAGCAACCAGATCGCTGCTGAACAGCATTACAGCTTCCTTTCCTACGAGCTTTCCGGTATTGGTTACATCTACAGAGAACTGAAGTTCGTCGGTTGCTGTAAATGAAGGATGATTGACGCGCAAGTTGCTATATTCAAATGTGGTGTAGCTCAATCCGTAACCGAATGGCCATTGTACAGAGATAACTGCATCATAGTCGTAAGCTCCTTCCATCTTATCCATTTCTTCGCTTACCCGGTAGTCGTATGTAGTAAGTGCTGCCTGATGGCGTGGATAAGTGTACGGCATCTTGGCACTCGGATTAGCGTCACCTGCCAGAATATTTGCCAGTGCATCTGCTCCGTAGTTACCCGGCAACAGAATATTGATAATTCCGCAGGCAAGAGGTTCCAGATCGTTTATCAGACGAGGTCTGCCTTCGTTCAGTATCAGAATAATAGGCTTTCCAGTGGTAGCAAGTGCCTTTACAAGTTCACGCTGGCTGGGTGAGATAGCCAGGTCGGAAAGATTACCCGGAGTTTCGCAGTAAGAGTTCTCACCGATGCAGGCGATGATGATATCCACATTCTTTGCGGCAGCTACAGCTTTTTCTATTTCCGGTTCATTCTCTTCTGTATAAGCACCTTCCGGTTTGTAAGTTACACCTTGTTCCAGTGTTACATATTCGCTTCCGAACTTATTGCATAGGGCTTCGTAGATGGTATTATACTTACCGGCAAATCTGTCGGCAAGGTGTCCTTGCCATGAGTAACTCCATCCACCATTCAGACAGCGCATAGAGTTGGCATTCGGACCGGTAACCAGCAGTTTCTTGCCTTTAGCCAACGGAAGAATATTATTTTGGTTTTTCAACAGAATTTCAGATTCTTCGGCTGCACGAAGGGCCAGTTCTGCATGTTCTTTACTGCCAAACAATGGATATTCTTGGGTTGGAGTGTTAGGGTGCTCGAAGAGTCCAAGACGATACTTCAGACGGAGGACACGACGTACGGCATCGTCTATGCGACTCATCGGCACTTTATTTTCTTCAACCAGTTCTTTCAGCAATGTACAGAAGTTCAGATCGTATGGTTCCATGGCCATATCTATACCGGCATTGATAGCTATCTGGATGGCTTCTTTTTTATTGGCAGCAATGCGTTCGCGGGTATACAGGTTGTTGATGTCGGCCCAGTCGGTAATCAGCATTCCGTCCCATCCGAGATCCTCTTTCAGCCATTTGGTAAGCAGTTCATAATTAGAGTGAACGGGAACTCCATTGATGGAACCGCTGTTTACCATGATAGTCAGAGCGCCTGCTTCTACACATTCTTTGAAGGGAGCGAAGCATTTTTCACGTAATTCCGATACGGGTATGTATGCAGGGGTACGGTCTTTTCCTGTACGCGGCAGGCTGTATCCCATGTAGTGTTTGACTGATGTGGCAATGCGGTCGGCAGGTATATGATTGGGATCATCACCCTGAAATCCGCGGACAGCCGTGCTTCCCATGATGGAATTTACCAGACAGTCTTCACCATAGTTTTCCCATACGCGAGACCAGCGTGGATCACGTGCCATGTCTACAGTAGGAGAGTAAGTCCACGGGCAGTTGCTGGCACGTGTTTCGTATGCTGTTACACGTGCGGCCTCGTATGCCAGGTCGGGGTTGAACGAAGCACCCAGATTGATGTTCTGAGGGAAGAGTGTACCATCCAGTGTATAGGTTGTTCCATGGTTTTGGTCCAACCCGTAGATACATGGGATTCCTATTTCTTTCATCGACATGGACTGGATTGTTCCGATAATTTCCTGCCATTTGTCTTTATCTTGTGCCACTGGCCCCGGAGCGTTCAGGAATGAACCTACTTTATATTCTGCAATGGCCTTGCGCAGTTTAGCTTCGTCAAGCTGGAATTCTCCATCGACAAAACCTCCCAGTACATCAATGGCAAGTTCGGTCATTTGTCCGATTTTCTCCTCCAGAGTCATTTTCGAAAGAGTGGCTTCCACCTGTTGCTCTAATTTTGCGTCTTTGGCAATTGCTGTTGCTGGAGCTGCCTGTATGGAACAGGCAGCTATTGTGAAAGCGAATAAACTTGATGTTATTTTCTTGTGTATCATATAATGTGTGTTTTTTGAGAATGATTTATTGTACGCTTATTCTGTCTACATAATATCCGTGGCCAATGCAGAGGAAACCGTCTTCTGTCTGGATTTTGTCCAGTACTTCCTGAGTTAATTGAACTTGTTTTACTCCGTCTTCCTGGAATTCGATGACGGCAGTACCGGGCAGATCGTTCCACCAGCCTGTTGTGGTGCGCAACTGGTGATATTCGTCGGCAGAGTTTACTGAATAGTATATGCTTAATACAGCTCCTGCTTTTATGCTGGCGAATACATCCTTTCCTATCAGGTTGAAAGTCTTGTTCGGATTGTCATCGGGTAAATCCCATGATACATAGTGATGACCTTCCCATAAAACTCTTTCTGAAGATACAACTACTGTCTGTTCTGTGATGTTTCCTGCAGTGGTATAGAACATGACTTCTTTTCCTGATGTGGTTCTTCCGGTAAGTGTGTATTCACCATCTTCCAGTGAAGGACAGGTAAAGGCTATCTCGGTTTCCGACTGACGGATAAAGCTGGAAACAGTCTGTCCGCTGAAAGTGAACGATTCTATCTGATTGAGATTGATACCTGTCATTATCCATTCGCTGTTTGCTGTAGTACGTTCTGAGCCAGCTGTGATGAGTGCGTCACTGGTAACGGTTACTTTGTTTCCTCCGTATTCATTGGCACCGTTATCTACAAGAATAATCCGATAGGTTCCGTCTGCCAGTCCTTCCGGAACGGTATATTCGATGTAGCTGTTTTCTCCGTTTTCTGTGTAAGCGATATCGGTTGCTGTTTTTCCGCCGATAACGATGCTATTTACTTTATCAAGGTTGTTGCCGTAAAGTTGTGCTTTTGCTCCAGTAGTAATGATGCGTTCGAAGTCGATTTCGGTAGCCCAGGGATCATCTGCCAAAGGATTGACCTGAATGAGTCCTTCACGGTAAGTCGATTTGCCGATGCTGGTTGTAGCGGTCACTTTCAAATGATAAGTTCCTGCTTTCAGAGCGAGGTCAATTTCTTTTCCTGTCTGTATTTCTTCTCCGTCAATAAACCATGTAACGGTTGTATAATCGGCAGGAGTCACAGTCAGTGTCATCGAGAAGTTGGCATCACGGCTGATATTTGAAACTACCGGCAGTTCACCGTTTACTCGGTCGGGAAATAAAGGGTCAAGGATTCGGGGATCGTCATTTTCTGTTGCTGTAGAAAATGGAGTTTCTTCCGTGCAGGCGATGAGTACGAAGCTCATTGCAAGCATGATTAATAGTATGTGGTATATCTTTTTCATATCTGAATCTAATTAAAAAATGATTGTTATTTTGTTGCATCTTTGTCCCACCATACCGGAGTGTACCAGTTGTCTGTTCCTCCCATGCGGTTTAGAGCCTCTTCGTAACTTACTTTATTGTAAGATGATTCCAGAACCGGGTAGCAAAGGCGTACTGGAATTTCAGTACCGCCGGTCAGATATTGTCCGAAACCGTATTCAGCAGGTGATTTCAATTTCGGATAACCAGAACGGCGTATGTTTGCCCAACATTCAGCCGGATTAGTGAAGTGGAGAATCCAGGCCTGTGTATTGATGGCTTCTTTTTTCTGTTCGTCAGTATGTCCGATTCCGTTTTGATTTATATATTCTTCGAATGTTTCATCCGAAACCTGGTCGCATCCATAGCTTTCTGTCAGGAAATCGATAGCTGCACGTACTCCTGTTCTGTACAGTTCGTCTATAGACTTACTTCCTGTATTCCATCCTTTGAGAGAAGCTTCGGCCAATAGAAATTCAACTTCTGCGTATGTCATGACTACGCCGGGGTTTGTACTTTTCAGAAAGTTGTTAGCCAGTTTAGGTTCTGTTTCACGAGCTACTGTTGTGCTTATGGAAGGATTGGTTTCTGCAAGCTCCTTCAAAATATCGCTGTCATATCCACTAGGCCACGGATCATAGCTGAATGCTCCCGGTTCGCATGGCTGGAAAGCGATACCTTTTTCCAGCATTTCGTTTGTCAGATCGATGCGGTTATCGGGGCTGGTAGAACTCATCAGGCCATCGTAATAGCAGCGTCCGATCATAAACGTACGAGGATCACCTGTGTTATACAACTGATTGAAGAGAGTAGAACATAGATAGCTTGGGTTATTGGCCGGATCGTTACCGAACAACAGTTGTGACAAGGCATTTCCACGGTAGTCTGTATAGGCTTCTTGTCCGAAACTGAATGATTTTTCCATGTATTGGATAAGTGCATTGTCATCATTGCTTTGGAAGATGCCGCCTTCGTCTTGCAGGGCTGCCTCAAACTCTTCCTGAGCTTTTTGAGGAGCGACATTGGAGATACGCATGGCAAATCTCATTCTCAATGAATTGGCAAGTTTTTTCCATTTGCTTACGTCGCCGTTGAAAATAACATCACCTGTAATTTTGTCTTTGCTGGCATCCATGTTGTTGCCGGCAGTTTTGAGTTCTGTGAAGAAATCGTTGTAGATTTCTTCCTGTGTATCGTAACGTGGGTTGAATTTCTCTTCCAGAAAGCCTTTGCCTGCTTCACTGCAAGGTACATCTCCGTGAATATCTGTGATGACAGACATGAGGTATACTCTGTAGATACGTACTGCCGAATTGATATTTACTTTTTCAGCATTGTCGGCTGTACGATATTGAGCATCTGTCAGGTTTTTGATAGCTGTTGTATAAAACGTAGTCCAGATACGTCCCATTTCATTATTGTCGACAGTATGTCTGCCTCCATAGTTTGTTGTATTCCAGCATCCCATAAGTTGTTGGTTGAATGCATACAGGTAGTTCCTGTAAATTTCTACCATTCCTAAGTCGCCATAAGTCTGTAGCTGGGCTGTGGTAAGCTGTGCATTCGGATCGATAGTTGAGGCTTTCGATGGATCTGTATTCATATTCTCCATATACTCATCGCTACATGCTGTAAAGAATATGGTGAATGCCGCCAATATCAGGGTAAAATATGATTTATAGTTTTTCATTGTATTTCTTCTTTAATATATTACGTAATGAACTATCTTTAGAATTTGAGATTGACATTGAATCCGTAACTTCTGCGTGATGGGAGTGAACCATATTCCAATCCCATACCGGTTGTATTGTTATAGTTTGAATCCGGATCAATATTTGGAATATTCTTCCATACGATAAACGGATTACGTGCAACGAATGAAACTGTGAGTCCTTTTACTACGTTTTTCAGCCATGACTGAGGTACTCTGTAGCTTAAGGTGATTTCACGGCATTTGATGTATGAATTGTCGTAGATAAACATTGACGGAGCATTTCGGCAGACACTCATCCAGTAATCTTCCGGGTTAATGTAAATATCATTCGGACGATAAGTTCCGTCACCATTATCAATTACACCCGGAGCAATGAAACCACCGGTAGGAGTCCAGTCGGGAGAACCTTTGGCAATACCTGCGGCCTGGCGTTGTTCTTCCGAGCGATACCATTCTTCACGGCCTGCGAGTGTTTCTTTACTTTTACCAGATTCATAAGAAGCACGGGCAGACATAGAATAGAGGTCAGCTCCGACTTTGATATCGAAAAGAGCAGAGAGAGATAAGTTTTTATAAGTAAGCGTTGTTCCAAGACCTCCGGTCCAGTCCCAGGAAGCATTACCCAGTACATGATTGCTCTTGTCGTACTGTGGAAGTCCGGTCTGCGGGTCTATAAGAATGTCTCCGTTTTCATTGCGTTTGAAGTCCGGTCCTACGATGGCTCCGAAGTTCTCGCCGACTTTTGCTGCAACTTGTACATCCAGCCATGCTGCTTTTTCAAGTTCGAACATGTCCATGCCATCTACCAGTTTCTTTACTTTATTGCTGTTCTTTGAAAAGTTCAGGTTCAAATCCCAGGAGAAATCCTTAAGTTCTATCGGACGTGTGTTAAGTGCGATTTCGATACCTTTATTTTCAATTTCACCAGCGTTGATCAGGCGGTAATTATAACCGGAAGTCCATGAACTGGCCATACCCATAATCTGATTCTTACTGTTTTGAGTGTAGTAAGTAAAATCGAGTCCGATACGGTTCTTCAGGAACTTCATCTCCAGACCAAGTTCGAAAGAGTTGGTCTTAGTCGGTTTCAAGTTTTTATTAGGCATTGTCGAATTGTTGATGTATCCGATGGTATAGCCCGGGTAGGTGAATTTCGATTTGCTGTAAACCAGTCCTAATTGATAAGGATCGGTGTCGCTACCTACTTGTGCCCATGATAAACGGAACTTTCCGTAAGGCATCAGGTCACTTTGTTTTAGTAATTCCGAGAATACAAAACTTCCGGAGAATGACGGATAAACATATACATTGTTTCCGATAGGCAGGGTAGACGACTGGTCGCCGCGTAAAGTTGCATCGAGATAAACCAAATGTTTCCATCCTACGTTTACTGCACCATAAACCGAATTGATTTGTTTACGGTAACTGTTCTGTTCCAAGCTGGTTTCATTGAAGCTCATCAGGGCTACTACATCACGAATCTGCATATCCTGGGCAGTAGTGACGGTAGTCTGATTATTGACCTTGTAAACGTTTCCTCCCAATGTTGCATTGAAATCGAAATCTCCCCACGTATTGTTATAGAGGGCAAGTAGTTCGAAGTTGTACATGCGGTTACGGAAATTACTGTTCTGCAAATAACCGGCTTCGTATCCCGGGGTAGTAGGAGCTTTGAAATCTTCGAATATGAAGTAGTTCAGTTCTGCACCGATTGTACCTTGCAGTTTCAGGTGTTTGTTAATGTTCCAGATTGCTTTTCCATTGAAACGGAACTGGTCTTTCTTCGAATTGTTGGAGTTTTTGTAAACGTCCCAGTAAGGATTTACGTTGTATGGGTCCATACCATTCCAGTTGGAATATTCACCGTTTTCATCCTGATAGTTTTTCAGCCATTCCTGATCGTAGGTTGTTGCCAGAGTCATCAGGTTCTTTCCGATGTTCGATTTACTGTCACCCAGTGCCGGACGATTTTTTACAGCTTCGCGAGTATAGTTGGCACTGAAGTCAACATCTACCTTTCCCAGACTGGTGTTGGTACGCAGGTTGAAAATGTCACGGCTCATGTTTGACTGAGGAACAATATCTTTGTTTCTCATATCGGTATAGGTGAAACGTACACCTGTATGTCCGCTGTTGGCACTGATGATAGCTGTATTGGTAGCTGTCAGACCTGTTTGGAAGAATCCGGAAGTATTGTCTGGAATGATGAGATAAGGACGTGCTACACCGTCAAAATATGTCAGCATATTACTGCCGTCAGCTTTTGGTCCCCAGCTTTTGTTCGTATTTGAAATGGCATCGATGCTGTATGTTCCGTTGCTTCCCATACCATATACCTGCTGTATATCGTTCCATTTAGCCAACTGAGTATCGAAGGTGAGTGTACCATTATATTCTACACTGAATTTCTCTTTTCCATTGGCTTTTTTGGTTGTAATGAGGATAACTCCATGACTGGCACGGCTACCGTAAAGAGCAGATGCAGCAGGACCTTTCAATACAGACATGTTTTCGATATCATCGGGATTGATACTGGAAATTCCGTCACCTAAATCGAAACCTCCTGAAGTACCGGCACTACCATAGTTGGTATTATCAAGAGGTACACCGTCGATGACATACAACGGCTGGTTGTTTCCTGTCATTTCTGTGCTACCACGCAAAATAACTCGTGTTGATCCGGAAGGACCTCCGGCTGTCTGGCTGACTACAAGTCCCGGAACGCGACCTGCCATCGAGTTGATTACGTTTGTTTCCTTGGCTTTTGTAAGCGATTCACCTTTTACCTCATCAACTCCGTAGCCCAATGCCTTACGTTCTCTTTTGATACCTAATGCAGTTACTACGACTTCATTCAATACCTTACTGTCTTCAGCCATGACAATATTCAATGGCTTTTTACTTGCTTCTATTTCTATCGTTTTGTAGCCAATGTAACTGATAACCAGTGTTGCACCTGGAGCTACGTTTAATGTAAACTTTCCATCTAAGTCGGTGATGGTTCCGTTGGTAGTATTTCCTTTTTCTATAACTGATGCTCCGATAACGGGACCGGTAGCATCGGTTACAGTTCCGGTTACAGTGTGAGTCTGTTGCTCAACAGCAGAATGAACTGGTTGGGTAATTGCTTTTATCGGTGAAATTCCACCTATAAAACAAAGTGAGAGTGTGCCACATAATAGTGTGTACCTGCAATTTTTTGTTTTCATAGATTTGTTTGTATTAAGATTAATAAACTTTTATCCAGTCGATATACATGTTTACCTTCTCTCCGTCTTTCAATGCAGTGATGGCATTGACGTCTGTGATGCCGGTAAAACTTCCACCTACAGCCAGATTGAACAGGATGTAGAAGTTATGGTGAAAATATTCATAACGTCCGCTGACTTTGCTGATGTCGAAAGTGTAAAACTTGGTTCCGTCTATGCTTACAGTCAGACTGTTCTCATTCCATTCCAGCAAGTAGGTATGATATTTCCCATCTTGCAGACTCTGTGAAACATTATCGGCATGATATTCCTGACGATGTCCGCTTTCGTAGTCGGTTCCATAGTGGATGGCTGTGTTGAGATAGGTTTCAGACGTACCGTTGATTATACCGTTTTCCTGTCCCATTTCCATAATATCGATTTCTCCGCACTGAGGCCAAGGCATATTATTGTCGCCCATCATCCAAAATGCAGGCCATAGACCATTTGCTGTTTGGGGAAGCTTGATGCTTGCTTCTATCTTACCATATTGAAAACTTTTTTTACCTTGACTGTTTACTCTTCCGGAATAGATTTTGTCTCCTTTCCGTTCTGCCGTTAAAATAAGTACAGATCGTCCTTCATCTGTCCCGGTCGATACATGTGCTGCATCATATATTTGCAGTTCTTGATTTACCCATCCGGCTTCGTGTTCTTCTTTGGTCCATACATTGCTGTCGAATGTTTCGAAGTCATCTTTAAATACAACTTTTTCCTGAGATTCTTCCTGCGGATTCATGTTTACTTCATCGGATGAGCAGGACTGATACATTGAGCACATTGCCAGTGCCAGTAGAATTTTTACTTTTTTCATATTACAGATATTTATGGGTTAAGATCATTATCGGTTCGTAGGGAGCCCGGTTGTAGCTGCGGTGACTAATACGCCGTGTGGCTGTTGAGCTCTGTGCAAAAGTGGGGATTGTATGCAAATAAGATGGTCAGATAGCTGACATATAAGGTTTGATTGCTGACATTTCTACTGGAAGTGATAGTTTTATGACTATCTGAAACAGCTTTATGCCGGTGAAAAGAGTCGTTTTTGAGAGAAGAAGGCATAAAAAAAGCCGGTAAACTGTTTTTTTACCGACTTTCTTATGTAAGACTAAATGAATTTCTTATTGCTTGTCTGATGATGAGGCTGAACTGTCCTGCTCATATTTGCTGGGCTGAATGCCAAATTGTTTTTTGAATAGCATGCTGAAATATTTTACATTTATAAATCCTGTATCAGTAGCTACTTCTGTCACGTTTTTGCCTTGCTTCAGCAGTTCGGCTGCTTGTTGTAATCGGATGATACGGATAAACTCTTGCGGAGCTTTTCCTGTCAGCGATTTGAGCCGGCTGTAAAAAAGAGTACGGCTCATAGCCATTTCCTGACACAGACTGTTGATATTGAATTCTGCATTGCTGATATTCTCAATGACCAGTTGAGTAGCACGTATCACAAATGCATGGTCACTTTCGGAAAGTGCCGGCTGGTTGTCAATGGTGTCATCACTTTGTTGAGCTGGCTGGTCAGGAGTTGATGTGGTATTGTTTCTGCCATTTTCTACCTCTTTGAGAGCTTGTCGCATGAAGAAATCTCGCTGACGATTTCTGTTTTCTATGAATCCGCGTACCTTTAACTTTAGTATTTCTGTACTAAAAGGTTTGGGGATATAATCGTCTGCGCCTTTTTTCAATCCTTCTACTACGGCATCATAATTGGTTTTGGCAGTGAGCAAGATAAAAGGTATACCGGCTGTATCCGGATTTTCTTTTACCATTTGACATAATTCGTCCCCCTGAATACCCGGCATCATTACATCCGATAAGATCAGATCGGGATATTCATTCGACAGATAATCGAGAGCTTCTTTCCCATTTGCGACATCAATGACACGGTAATAGTGTTCAAAGGTCTTGCGTAGATAGTAGCGCAATTCTTCGTGATCTTCTACTATCAGCAACGTATCTTTACCTTCCAATTTCTCTTCAACCTCTTTCTTCTCTGGTGAAGAATATGTAGTATTTTCGTTTTGTTGTGAAGGTGCTGATAGGTGTGAAGTAGCCTGAAGTGTTTGTGATACGGCAGCTGTATTATGAGCTTTCTGTAATGTAACAGAGAATGTTGTACCTTTGTTTACTTCTGATTCATAAGATACTTTTCCATGTAGCATCTTTACAATACGCTGTACCTGCAACAAACCGAATCCTGTGCCAGACTCGTGTGATTCTCTGGCATTTTCAGCCCGGTATACACTGTTAAATAAGTGTTTTCTGGCTTTGGAGGGTATACCGATGCCATTGTCTTTTACTTCGATGATAACTTTTTGCTTATTGTACCGCAGACTTATTTCTATATTTCCGTGCGATGGAGTGTACTTGCATGCATTGGAGAGTAAATTGTCGAGTAACATTTCCATTAGATGTCTGTCTGCCATGGCATATACATCCTGATCTGGTAGTGAAATATGCAAATGCAACTGTTTTTTGTCGCATAGTGCCTGGAAGCTTGCACATTCTTCAACAAGCAGTTCACTCAGATTTACAGGTTCCAGTGTGATAGACTTCTTGTGTGTATCTACTTTCTCAAACTCCAGCAGTTGTGTGATGAGAGTGTGAAGCTTGCGCGTGTTGTTACGTGCCATATCCAGCAGCTGATGTGCATCGACAGATAGTTCCTGTTGTTTTCCTAAATCTTCCAGTGGGGCCATAATCAGTGTAACCGGAGTTCTGATGTCGTGAGCCGTATCTATGAAGAATTTGATTTTGTCTTCATCATATTGCTTCTGAAGCTGGTTGCTCTTGAAGCGGAGGATAAAGTAAAAAATACCTCCTACCAGACAAATATATACTATCCATGCATACCATGAGTTCCACCAGGGCTGTGCGATTTGTATGGGTAGTGTCTGCTCGGATATAATTTCTCCATTACTTTTTCTCAAGCTGCGTACTTTGAGTGTATATGTTCCGGGAGATACATTGGTATATCGTACAGATCCGTTTGAAGATAGATTACTCCATGACTTTTCGTATCCGTCTAAAATATACTGATAAGCAATGTCGTGTTGGAACCGATAGTTTATAGATTCGAAAGTAACGACAAACGAATTGTGGCTGTATCCCAGATGGACGTCCTTATCAACTAGCATCTGATAGATGCAGGGATGTAGCTGTCTGGCTTCATGCGGATTGAGATATTCAACTCGTAAATCGGTAAATCGCAGTGGAGCTTGATAATCTACCATCATTACTGCGTCGGGAGAAGTAAATACAGCTCCGTTAGTACTTCCGTATGCAAATCTTCCATCAGATAATTGGGTATACGATGATTTATTATATACTTTGTCTATGTCATAGATATAATTCAAATTTGATACCTGGAAGTCTTTAACAATAGCCAGTCCTTTTCCTGTACTTGCCCATATACCTCCCTGAGAATCCCGTTGCAGACTGTATACGTCGTCAGACAACATACCTTCGTGGGTAGTAAATGTTTTCAGCTCGTGAGTATTCATGTTGTATAAACTCAGTCCTCCTCCTTCTGTACCTAACCATACCGTTCCGTCATCATTAAAAAGCATGGAAATGATGTAAGCACTGGCATTTTGCTCATTGAGATCTTGAGTGGTAGCATAAGGTTTGACTGTTCCACTCTGTTTGTCTATTATGCAGAAGCCATTTACTGTGGCTACTGCTATCTGATGATGGTTTATAGCCATAATGGAGTGTATCCAATTTACATCGAATACCTGTTTACGTTGTCTTGATTTGTCCCATTTAACCAGTCCGCCATCAAGTCCCCCAATCCACAAGTCGCCGTCATAATCTTCGGTGATCGAGAATATGTAGTTGGTAGTCAGTTCTCCTTTTCCTTCTGTGAGGTGTGTGGTTGTTTTTCCGGACTTATCTAGTTGATACACACCGTCTCCGTAGGTTCCGGCCCATATATTGCTGTCTTTACCTTTGCACAACGTTACGGTAACGGTTGATTTCAGTATATGTTTCCAGATGCCAGAGGGAGTTAAAATACTGATTCCGTCGTCAGTGGCAAACCATATATCACCGTTGGTATTTTCTTCGATATCATTGACATTATCGTTTGCCAGCGATTGTGGATTACCTCTTTCATGGTTGAGGATAGTTATGGGATATTTCAGGTAGATAGCAACAGATACTCCTCCCGTATAACTTCCTATCCAGATATTTCCCTGATGATCGCGGGTTACGGCATAAACTCCATTTCCTTGCAGGTAGATATCGCTGTTATCTTCTGTATTGATAAAAAGATTACTTCTTTTAGTTTCCAGATTGACTGTATGTACACCTCCTCCATCTATTCCGATCAGTAGGGTATGGTCGTCGTAGGCTGTGATGGCCCGGATGGGACTGGAAAAGCAGGAGTTCTGTTTTTCGATGTGTTCTACTATGCCAGTTGTCGGATCCAGTGTCCATAGTCCATTATTGAATGTTCCGATCCAAAGCTGTTTATGTGCGCTATCATAAAAAAGAGTTTGTACGTTTTTGTTCTCTGTGAGAACTTTGTTATGCTGAGGATTTGAACATGATATATATAGCACTCCGTTGGATGTTCCTGTAAATAGAGAATCTCCTACACAGATAATGTCATTGATGTACTTATCCGGAATAATCTGTGAAACAGCTTCATCGGGAGCTTTTTTGTATAATCCTTTACTTAACCCCAGCCATAATGTTCCGTTTGAGTCCATACAGAGCTTATTCAGGATAATTTCTCCCTTGATAGATTCGCCTAAATATAATTCTTGTTCGAAACTATCTGTATCAGGTCGGTATCGATAGATTCTGCCAGTGTGATCGTATGCCCATAATCCGTACTTTTCGTGATGCAGCAAGCGGATTCTGCGTCCAGCCATATCACCATAATAGAAGTTTCCCTCTAAGGTATAGTTTTTTACCATCTGGCCATTGTATCGGTCTATACCTGCTTTTGTTGCAATCCACATTGCATGATGCTTGTCTTCTACGATTGAAAACACTCGTTGGCTGCTAAGTCCTTCTACGTGACCGATATGTCTGATGTTGAACATCTTGTTTGTCAATTCAGCCTGAGCAGTAGTACCTATAGCCCATACAAGGAGAATAATGATATATTTCAGTAAGATTTTCATGCGGTAAAGTTTATCAAAGACATGAGGTCGTTTTTCATAAGTATGATATGCTGATGTTTGTTGGTGATTCAAGGATTATTGTAAAAATAGTTGTATACAAAATCATTTGTCACATATTGCAAAAATAATTAAACTAAATCAAATATGAAAAACGCATGTGAATATAACTTTTCTATTTAGCTGTATAGTTACTTTTGTCGGTCTTTCATGATTTCTTCTGCATGATCAAGTGCCCAATCGGTTAACATTTTCAATATTGGCATTAAACTTTCACCTCGTTGAGTCAACTTATATTCCACGCGAGGGGGAACTTCCGGATAAACGGTGCGTTTTATCAGTCCGTCTGTTTCTAAAGAGCGTAATGTAACAGTTAGCATTCGTTGTGAGATCTCTCCGATACTTTTCTGTATGTCATTGAACCGCATAACTCCGTTGGTATGAAGGGTTGTTAAAACCAGCATTGCCCATTTGGTACTGATGCGTGCGATGATATCTCGAATAGGACATATACCTGAATGATGAAAGTTTTGCATATATTAACAGTTCGTAAATGCTTGTTTTATAATAATACTTACACTGGTGTAAGTGACTGACATTGATGTGCCTTCTTGTATTATCCGGTTGAGGCTCATACATTTGCAACACAAAAGTAATAAAGTTACTAATAATAACTAATGTATAATTTAAAAAACTAGAATTATGGCAAAGCGTATTGCAGTATTAGCCGTCAATCCGGTAAATGGATTGGGGCTGTTTCAGTACTTGGAAAGTTTTTACGAAAATCAGATTATCTACCGTGTGTATGCAGTTGCGGAAACTACTGATATGCGTACTAATTCAGGTATTCGATTTTATGCGGATGATGTAATAGAGAATCTGAAAGGGCATGCTCATGAGTATGATGCATTGGTATTCTCATGTGGAGATGCCGTCCCTGTTTTTAAAGAACATGCCTCAGAGGTACATAATGTTGCATTGATGCAAGTGATCAAAGAATTTGCAGAAGAAGGTAAATTAATAATAGGGCATTGTGCTGCTGCTTTGATTTTTGAAATTGCAGGTATAACGGAAGGAGTACGACTGGCAGTTCATCCGCTGGCAAAACCTGCTATATGCAAAGGAATTGCTACGGATTCAGCTTATGAAATTGACAGGAATTTCTTTACTGCACAAAATGAACATACACTTCCATCATTAATGCCTGAACTGATGAAGGCCTTGAAATAGTATTATGGCTGTATTTCATTCCACCCGGCAGCATTGTACCATGCAACGGATGACTGGCAATATTTATCCCATGAAGATTTAATTTGTCTGCCGGGGAAATACATGCCCATACCACAATAACGTGTAGCATCTATTTTCAGTGTTACAAACGGATATTCTTCTCCATTCAGGCAATTCTTTGCTACAACAGCTTGAGACAAACTGTTTTCTACTGTAGCTGGAATAGTACCTCCATTAAGTTGTTTGATAAAATCGAGTAAGTCGAATGAGAAGTTTTTATATTTTTCGTAACCGTATTGTTGTATCTGAGTATAGTCGAGTGTACTTAATTCGGACTGGTGTTCCTTTAGCTCTGCCTTTATAGCCTGAGCTACATTTTCCATTGCAGTGCAGTCTACTGCTGCGTATGTTCCCCACCATCTGTTTTCCTTATTGTATTGTACGGTTTCATTACAAATCTTTGCATAATCTATATCACTTTCGTATAAACCGGTGAAAAAGCGGTTATAAGGAAATCCTGCAGCAGGAGTTTCCATTACTGAGGCAATACAGTAGTGGGTAGCATTGCGTAATTCATAAAAGACTTCAGCTGTCCCCATCATACAGGCATCGAACAGCGTAAAGTCGAGATTATTTTCAGGAAAACTTTGTTCCAGAGTAGTTGCAAGTTCGGGTATGTCAATGGTATTACTTTCCACTCCGTCCCATCCAAAAGAAAATGTACTTATTGCGTTAGGAGATGGAAGCCATCCACTGGCATGAGATCCCAAGATCAATCCGTATGATTCTGCTTGTGCTATGTCTTGCATCATACGAAGATTTTCTGCCATGATAAAAGGATCGGTTGCAATTCCTATTGATGCCTGATGATGAACGGCCTGCGATATAACGTTTTCTGAAGTAAGCGAAGAACCACTTAATATTGTTTGTCCGTTTATTCTTCCATATCCGTCGGTTGTGAACTCAAGTATCTCTGCCGTTTTCATGTACTGGTTGCTTTCTGATGGTTTGTAGTAAACTACCAGTGTACAAGTATCCTTGGCTGTAGAAAGACTTTCGTACATCCATTGTATATTTTGCATAATAAGCCCATCGAGATTATTGTTGGCTACCATATAGGCAAGTACAGCACGTTTTGCACGGACAGGCTGATGATGTTCAGGAATTTCATCAGAACAAGCAACCAGAATTAAGGTCGAAACAATATATAGCAGGATTTTTTTCATGCTTAATAATATAATTCGGCTTTCTTGAAGATAAATTCAGGATCAACCTCTAATACCACGATACTTTTATTCTTCTGATATTTTTCCTTCAGCTTGTTTATTTCTTTTTGCAGATTTTTCTTTTTCCGGTTGAAATAAACGAAGCAAGTGCGGTTTTTTAACTGTTTGTTTGACTCCAGATAATCTTTAAGCTGCATACTGTATTCTGCACGTCCGACAAGCAGATCCTTATCATCAACAGCAGCACTATCTACATACTGTATATTAGTAAAGTAAACCAAAGAGTCTGAAAATGATGCAGAAACTCCTGTAATGTAAACACCGTATTTATGTTTGTCTTTTGGTGATTTTGCCAGCGCAGGGAAAATTGCAGACGCAACCAATAAAAGGCAGAGTAATTTAAGATATTTCATGATTTAGTTTATTTTAGGTCACAAAAATAGATATTTGCGATAATATATGAAAAAGGAATAGAGAAAATTAACAAAGAAAAACGCATGGATATAAAAAAAGATGCAATAGTGTGGCGCTCTGCCCACTGTTGCATCCTGTTTTGTTTTCGGAAACGATCTTTATCTTATTACCCTAAATAAGATTTGAGCAACTTGCTACGAGAATTTTGTCTTAATCTTCTGATAGCTTTTTCTTTAATCTGGCGTACGCGCTCACGTGTGAGGCCGAATTTATCGCCGATTTCTTCCAACGTCATTTCTTGCGTGTTAATACCGAAAAACATTTGGATAATATCCTTTTCTCTTTCGGTTAGCGTAGAAAGTGCTCTGTCGATTTCCCTCGAAAGTGATTCATTAACCAGCGAACGGTCCGCCATTGGAGAGTCGTCGTTTACAAGGACATCCAGCAAACTGTTGTCTTCTCCTTCTACGAAAGGAGCATCTACAGAAATGTGGCGTCCTGAAACTTTCAGCGTATCTGAAATTTTATCTACCGGAATTTCAAGTTCGTCTGCTAGTTCTTCCGGTGAAGGACGACGTTCGTTTTCTTGTTCGAACTTGGAGAATGCCTTACTGATTTTGTTCAGTGAACCAACTTGATTCAACGGTAAGCGTACGATTCGCGATTGTTCTGCCAAAGCTTGAAGAATAGACTGGCGGATCCACCATACAGCATAACTGATAAATTTAAATCCACGAGTTTCGTCAAACTTTTCAGCAGCCTTTATCAAACCTAGATTTCCCTCGTTTATCAAGTCAGGAAGGCTCAAGCCTTGATTTTGGTACTGTTTGGCTACTGATACTACGAATCGCAAGTTGGCACGTGTAAGTTTCTCCAAAGCAATGCGGTCCCCCTTACGAATACGCTGAGCGAGTTCTACTTCTTCTTCAACCGTAATCAGGTCCTCGCGACCGATTTCCTGCAAATACTTATCAAGAGAAGCACTCTCTCGGTTAGTGATACTTTTGGTAATCTTTAGTTGTCTCATTATTATACACCGAATTTGGCTACAAAAATACTAAAAAACTTTCATATAGCGATTCTTTCATTAAGAAAGATTAAACATAAAGATAAAAATATTCGGATAATTTTCAGGGCTTTTGTCCTGTTTTTATTGAAAAAACGTCAGATTTTTTGAGAATGAAGACACTTTTCTCTTTTATTCTTTAAAATTCAGAGTTAATTGGATCCATTTTTCTTTATTGCTTTCTGTAAATTGAGATTCTTCTTCTTTGGGGTTAGAAACGGAGAGGCCGAGAAGCCGTATAGGATGTTGCTCGTAGTCTACTTCCGCAAGTAATTGTTTGGACAGCGGAAGGATATCTTGCAAAGTATGCAACTGTTTGTTAACACTAATACTGCGCGTAATCTGGGTAAAATCGTGAAATTTTACTTTCAGTGTAAGTGTACTGCCTTGAAAATCTTTGGCTTTAAGCCGTTCTGCCAATTCGCATGCAACATGGTACAGTTCTATGATAACGGATGATTTGAGTGATATGTCTTTTTCGAGTGTGTGCTCACATCCTATTGATTTCCGGATACGTATAGCTTCAACCGGACGATTATCTACGCCTCGGGCAAAGTCGTAATATACTTGCCCCATTTTTCCAAATTGCCTTGTCAACATTTCTAGTGAACAGTTACGAAGCGTACTTCCATTGTAGATTCCCAATGTATGCATCTTTTTGGCTGTGACAGGTCCTACTCCCCAAAAAGCTTCAATCGGTAATCCGGCAATGAATTCTTCAGCTTGGTCGGGGTGTATAGTGCAAAGGCCATCTGGCTTGCGTAAATCGGAAGCAACTTTGGCCAGGAATTTATTATACGATATTCCGGCAGAGGCTACAAGGTTTAACTCTTTTCGTATCCGGACTTTTATTTCCCGAGCTATATCTACAGCCAGTTTGATGTCTTTTTTATTTTCTGTCACATCCAGAAATGCTTCGTCAAGTGATATCGGTTCAATAATGTCTGTATATTCGTGAAAAATTTCGTGAATCTGTGCCGATACACTTTTGTATACATCCATACGCCCTTCTACGAATATCAGTTCTGGGCAGATTTTTAATGCTTTTACCGATGACATAGCCGAACGCACTCCATACTTGCGTGCTTCGTAACTTGCAGCAGCCACAACTCCTCGTTTCTCTGAATGTCCGACTGCTACAGGCTTACCTTTTAAATCTGGATTGTCACGCTGTTCTACAGAAGCGTAAAATGCATCCATATCTATGTGTATGATTTTCCGGCTCGTGTTCATGTTTTGACGTAAAAGCTCTTTCATGCAAATTTAATGAAAGTTTTTTGGGCTATCATAAAAATCATTTGTACTTTTGTGAGGCTTTGAATAAACTAGCGAGAACAGTCATTATGATGAAAGATGAAATTAAAAAGGCATGTGAGATCATGCAAAAAGGCGGTGTGATACTTTATCCGACTGACACCGTTTGGGGAATAGGCTGCGATGCAACCAATGAGGAAGCTGTAAAGCGAGTATATGAAATTAAGCATAGAGCTGACAGTAAAGCGATGCTGGTACTTGTAGATAGTCCGGTGAAGGTCGATTTTTATGTTAGTGACGTACCTCCTGTTGCTTGGGATTTAATCGAAATGACTACCAAACCTCTTACTATAATTTATGATGGGGCACGTAATTTAGCTCCTAATTTGCTTGCAGAGGATGGCAGTGTGGGTATTCGTGTAACAAATGAAGCCTTTTCGAAAGAATTATGTTTCCGCTTTCGTAAAGCAATTGTTTCTACTTCTGCCAATATCAGTGGCCAGCCTGCACCTGCTGTTTTTTCTGAGATAAGTGAGGAAATAAAGAATGCGGTAGATTATGTAGTTGATTTTCGCCGTGAAGAAAATGGTCATCCTAAGCCTTCCAGTATTATTAAATTAGGTAAGGGCGGTGTTGTGAAAGTTATAAGAGAATAAAAAATTACGCGTTTGATGAAAACTTCACAAGACAAGTTCGATTTGCTTCAACGTTTTATCCGATGGAGGGAAAAACATATTACAAATAAGCAGTTTATTTTAATATTGAGTTTTCTTGTTGGTATATTTACCGCATTGGCTGCTTATGTGTTGAAGTTTCTTGTAGAATATATAAAGGAGTTCCTGACAGAGAATTTTGACCCTATGGGGGCAAACTGGCTTTATCTGGTATATCCCGTAGCGGGTATTTTTATAACCAGTTTGTTTATCCGTAAGGTAGTACGTGATGATATCAGTCATGGTGTAACTAAGATTCTTTATGCCATATCGCGTAAACAAAGTCGCATTAAACGGCATAATATATGGTCGTCGGTTTGTGCTTCTGCCATAACTATCGGATGTGGTGGATCTGTAGGAGCTGAGGCGCCGATTGTATTGACTGGGTCTGCTATAGGCTCTAATTTGGGAAGTGTTTTCCGTATGGATCACAAGACCTTGATGTTACTGGTTGGTTGTGGAGCGGCTGGTGCTGTATCTGGTATTTTTAAAGCTCCTATAGCTGGACTAGTATTTACGCTGGAGGTGTTGATGATAGATCTGACGATGGCCTCACTTCTTCCGTTGCTGATAACGAGTGTTACCGCAGCTTCTGTTTCATATCTGCTTTTGGGTACAGAAGCAATGTTTCAGTTTCATCTGGATTATCCTTTTTCGCTCGAACGTATTCCATATGCCATAGCTTTAGGTATATTTTGTGGCTTGGTTGCTTGGTATTTTACTCGTTCAATGAACTGGATAGAAAATATATTCCGCCGGTATTCCAATCCTTATGTTAAGTTTGTTATTGGTGGAGCTATGCTGAGTATTCTGATATTTCTTTTTCCACCACTATATGGTGAAGGATATGATACCATTAGTTTGTTGTTAAACGGTGAAACCTCGGAAGAGTGGAATACTGTAATGAACAATTCATTGTTTTATGGTAGCACGCATCTGTTGGTCGTATACCTTATTTTGATAATCTTATTTAAGGTTTTTGCTTCTAGTGCAACAAATGGAGGTGGTGGTTGCGGTGGTATTTTTGCTCCTAGTCTGTTTTTGGGATGTATATCGGGTTTTGTCTTTTCGTATGTATGTAATGAGTTCCATATCGGAAATACATATATTCCAGAAAAGAATTTTGCTCTGATGGGGATGGCTGGTCTGATGTCGGGAGTTATGCATGCTCCACTGACGGGTATTTTCTTGATTGCAGAACTGACAGGTGGATATGATTTGTTTCTTCCGCTAATGATTGTTTCTGTATGTGCTTATCTGACTATCATCGTATTTGAGCCTCATAGTATTTATTCTATGCGTCTGGCAAAAACTGGCGAGCTGATAACCCATCATAAAGATAAGGCGGTACTGACACTGATGAATATGGAGAGTATTGTGGAAACAGATTTTCTGAAAGTACGTCCTGATATGGATTTAGGTGAGATGGTGAAGCGTATTTCTCAATCTAGCCGTAACCTTTTTCCTGTGGTTGATGTAAATGATGAATTAATTGGTATAGTAGTTCTTGATGATATTCGTAATATTATTTTCCGTCAGGAATTATATCACCGTTTCCGGGTAGAAAGTTTTATGAAGCCTCCTAAAGCACCTATTATTAGTACAGACTCTATGGAAGTTGTGATGAAGAAGTTTGACCAGACAGGGGCCTGGAACTTACCTGTAGTTGATGAGGATAATAAGTATATTGGGTTTGTTTCGAAATCAAAAATGTTGAATACCTATCGTCAGGTATTGGTGGATATTTCAGCTGAATAAAAAGTACAAGACTTATGGATAAGAAGGATTTGAGAATTGTATATATGGGAACTCCCGAGTTTGCAGTGGAAAGTTTAAAAAGACTGGTAGAGGGAGGATATAATATAGTAGGTGTCATCACGATGCCTGATAAACCGATGGGGCGTCACGGAAGTGTATTGCAACAGAGTCCGGTAAAACAATATGCGGTTTCCCAAGGTTTAAAAGTGCTACAGCCTGAAAAATTAAAAAATGAAGAGTTTGTAGCAGAACTTCGTAGCCTGAATGCTGACTTACAGATTGTGGTCGCTTTTCGTATGTTGCCTGAAGTCGTATGGAGTATGCCGCGTTTGGGTACGTTTAATCTTCATGCTTCATTGCTTCCTCAATACCGTGGGGCAGCTCCGATAAATTGGGCTGTGATAAATGGAGATACTGAAACTGGTATTACGACCTTTTTCCTGAAGCATGAAATTGATACAGGAGAGATTATAGATCAGGTCCGTGTACCTATAGCTGATACTGATAATGTGGAGGTCGTTTATGAACGTTTGATGCGTTTGGGAGGTGATTTGGTTTTGAAGACTGTGGATGCTATTCTGGAAGGTTCTGTAAAAACAATTCCACAAGAAGAACTGGCTCAGGTTGGTGAACTTCGTCCTGCTCCAAAGATATTTAAAGAAACCTGTCGTATCGATTGGACAATAGGCGTGAAACGGATCTACGATTTTGTACGTGGTTTATCACCTTATCCAGCTGCATGGACTGAACTTTATCAGGAAGGGGCTGATCCTATTATGCTGAAGATATTTGAAACTGAAAAATTATTCTGTGAACATTCATTGGCTCCGGGTACTATTGTAACCGACTGTAAAACATATTTTAAAATAGCATCGTCTGACGGATATGTGAATGTTCTTTCGTTACAGTTGGCTGGTAAAAAACGTATGGAGATAAATGATTTCTTGCGTGGGTATCGCCATACAGAAAAAGCATATGTGAAGTAACAAAATAAAAAACCATTCAGAACAGCCCGAAAAGAGGGAAGGGGCTGTTACTGAATGGTGCAGAGATATAAACTTAGAAACAACAAGACTCAATATAACGTGACGGATTTTGTTCTGTTTGTGTACCTTGAGAGTTTATTTTAACTATCCATTCTGCACGACTGTTTGCCCCGCTGTCATAGATAATCTTAAATCCTTTACACTTAGACTCATCATAATCAGGGATGCTTTCCAGTGTATATGAAACAATTCCCCACAATCTTTCAGAATAAGTATCTCCTTGATTGTTGTGACGGAATTCTACCTGTAGTAACCCATTTTCATCCAGTTGAGTTTCAGAATTTAACACTAGGCTGATTCGGTGGCTGATGTTTGTACTTCCATAATATTCATATTGAATGTTCAGATGTTTCTGACTGATAGAAGCAGCTGTAATTTGAATAGGACTATTGCCAAATACATCTTCTATACCAATTCGTAAGTCATCAGCTTTTTTGGTTAATACTTTGTTTACTCTTACTAGTTCTACCTGCATACCTGTTTTTCCTTCTTTAGTTGTGTTTTCTGTATATTGAAAAACAGCAAGTATTCTTTGTCCCGTAGAATCTGTTTGAGTGGAAGTAATGAATCCGGGGTTAGTCGGAATTAATAATCCATATGAGTCAGATTCTATTGTTATGTCGTTTTCATCTGCATTGACAGTTCCCAGTGTCGGAAAAAAGGTTTCGGGTTCATTATCATCCAGACACGAAGAGAATAATGTGCAGCAGAGTAATATTCCAATAATTTGTTGTAAACAATTTCGTCGTTTCATGGCTGTTGCTTTTATAATCCGTTTATATAACGGATAAATTTACTTTTTACTGCATCTTAAATTGTTAAAAATAATTTAGAATAAAATTTATTTCTCTTTATGTGCAGTATTTTTGCCTCAAGGACATTTCATATTAAAATGCAGATGAAAGCCGATATGTCAGAGGAAGAATTGTCGTTGCAATGCCAACGGGGAGATATGCGGGCACGCCACACGCTGTATGAGCGCTATGGTGGGTCGCTCATGGCTATATGCCTTCGCTATATCGGTGACCGTGAAACTGCAGAAGATATTTTGCATGATGGTTTCTTGCGTATATTTCAATCTATCAAGCAGTTTTCTTATCAAGGTGAAGGCTCTCTCAAAGCTTGGCTTTCGCGGGTGATGGTAAATGAAGCATTAGGGTACTTGAGAAAGAAGAATACGCAAGTGCAGCAAGAGGTATTGATGACTGAAATACCTGATGTTCCTGATACTGATGACAGTGAGTTGGATGATATGCCTCGTTCTGTGTTGATGAAGTTTATATCAGAACTTCCTGATGGTTATCGTACAGTATTCAATTTATATGTATTTGAAGATAAAAGTCATAAAGAAATTGCTTCTTTATTAGGGATAACAGAACATACTTCTTCATCGCAGTTCTATCGTGCAAAAAGCTTATTGATAAAGAAAATTAATGAATATAGAAAAAGGAAACTAGAATGAAAGAGGATGATAAATGGGTAGAAAACCTTCGCAATAAACTGGAGGATTATTCTGAACCTCTTCCCGATGCTTTGTGGGAAAGGTTAGAGGAGGAGTTGTCTGCGCCACGCGTCATTCCAATGTGGAGGACACGTCGCTTTGTTGCAGCTGCTGCTGTTTTGGTCGTAGCCGTTTCGTCGTTGACGTTTTGGTTTATAAATTCTCCTACTGCCGATTATATGCGTAGTAATGAGGCGTTGGTTGAAGAATTAGACTTTTCATCAACTCCTGATGATGAGGTTTTATCTTCTTCTGAAAAGATATTTTCATCAGATAATTCAAAAATGGATTCTTCGGATCCGGTCGTAGCGTCTTCTCCGGCTAAAGTCTGTTTGGCGAAAATCGAGACACCTGAAAATCACAATCAGGAGGTTATTGCTGAAAGTGAAATAATGTCTATAAAGGAAGAAGATAAGGTAGAGGATAAGGAACAAGAAACCGGCAGTACGAATTATGAAACTGATAAAAAACGGGCGTATCGTACTTTGGAAGCAGACCGTCGTCAAGTTAAGCGAAACCAGGAAATGCTGGCTATGGGGAAAAGTGAAAAGGACCGTAAGTGGTCGGTTGGTTTGTCTGCAGGAAATACTCCTTATTCTTCATCTCGCTCATTTGGAGGTATGAGCCGTCTGAATAGTCGGTCGCTTTATGCTACTCCTATAAATATGGGAGCCGTTTCTGAAAGTGATGAACAGACTGCTTATAGTCAGGTATTGCTTAATAACCGTGATCGCAGTTCTACTACAGATGTGAAACATAAAATGCCGGTAACAGTAGGTCTCTCGATAAAGTGGAATGTTACTCGCGAATGGGCATTGGAAACAGGAATGAATTATACAATGCTTTCTTCGGAATTGCATTCCGGTTCAGGTTCATATATCGAAGAACAACAGAAATTGCATTATATAGGAATTCCTTTAAAAGTACATCGCTCAATATGGAATAATCGTTGGTTTTCATTTTATGCATCAGCCGGTGGAATGGTTGAAAAATGTGTATCAGGAAGTATGGATGCTGTATATGTAAACGGAAACTCAAATCGTGAAGTTGAACACACTTCGTTAAAAGTTAATCCTTTGCAATGGTCTGTTTTGGCAGCCGCAGGAGCACAGGTGAATTTTACTAAACACTTAGGATTATATGCTGAACCTGGTATTGCATATTATTTTGATGATGGCAGTCAGATTGAAACGATTCGCAAAGAACATCCATTCAATTTCAATCTTCAGTTTGGTTTGCGTTTCAGCTTTGAATAGAGCTGTTTTTGTTGAGCCTTACCTTTTATCTCGATAAAAATACTTATCTTTGTTCTTAGGAATAAGTTTTTAAAGTATGAAGAATGAATTGAAAATATCGCCTTCTCTCTTATCTGCAAATTTTGCTAATCTGAAAGAAGATATCGAGAAGATAAACCATAGTGATGCAGACTGGTTGCATATAGATATAATGGATGGGGTTTTTGTTCCAAATATATCTTTTGGATTCCCTGTCTTGAAATATGTGGCAGAGCTGAGTGAAAAACCATTGGATGTACATTTGATGATAGTGCAACCGGAGAAATTTATTCGAGAGGTAAAAGAACTGGGCACCATGATGATGAATGTGCATTATGAGGCGTGTACTCATTTGCATCGTGTGGTGCAGCAGATAAAGGATGCAGGTATGCGTGCAGGAGTAACGTTGAATCCATCCACTCCGGTGTCAATGCTTACTGATATTATCAGTGATGTGGATATGGTGCTGCTGATGAGTGTTAATCCTGGTTTTGGAGGACAGAAATTTATTCCTCATACACTGACAAAAGTACGTGAGCTTCGTGAACTGATAGATCGTAGTGGCTCTCAGGCACTGATAGAGGTCGATGGTGGTGTAAATCTGGAAACTGGTTCACAGTTGGTTGAGGCAGGAGCGGATGTGTTAGTTGCTGGTAATGCAGTTTTTAAAGCTCCCGATATGGTTGACATGATTCGTCGTTTGAAGGAGCTAAAATAATAAAATGGTGAGTTCTCGTTTCACATTTTATCCTTTGTTCCGGTTGTCGGTAGCACTGGCAACCGGAATTTTTTTATCTGATGTGTTTGCTTTAGATGGAACTTACTTGTATGCACTTTGTTTTGTTTTTGTTCTGTCTGTTCTTTTGTCTTCTATATTTTACTTTTCGAAGACTTATCGGATTCGTTTCTTGTTTGGGATATCTGTTAGTCTAAGTTTTTTGCTTCTAGGAGGAATACTATTTGTTATATCATTGGAAAATATACATCACGAGTGGGATTCTGATAAAGCGGTGTATGTTGCTTTCGTATGTGATGTACCTCGTGTGAAAGGCAAGACTATTCAGGCAACTGTCAATGTGGAAAAAGTAAAAGATGTTGCTACAGGAAGTTGGAAACCGGTAAATAAGCAGATACTTCTTTATTGGATGCCTGATTCTATGCAACCTCCATTACAATGTGGAGATCGAATGTGCTTTCGTGCACATGTCGGGATACCTATGTCTGATGCAGATTTTACGGGATTTGATTATGGACAATATCTTCAGCGACAGGGGATAAGTGGAACGGCAATAGTCTACTCCGGATATTGGCGTAAACTGCTTCAGCCAAGTACTCCAACATTTAAGATGCAGGCTTTGATGCTTCGAGAACAAATCATTAAAAAGTTTCGTACATGGAATTTGGAAGATGATGTGTTGGCTATAATATCAGCACTTACTGTAGGTGATAAATCAAAACTTACTCGTGAGATAAAAGCTACATACAATGCAGCTGGGGTTAGTCATATTCTTGCGCTTTCTGGTTTGCATATTGGTATGCTATCGATGATTCTTTCGTGGCTGTTCTATCCTTTACGGCGGGTTTGTGGCGGAAAATGGATTGCAAGTTTTCTCATTGTCGGACTTTTGTGGGGATTTGCTTTCTTGTCGGGGCTGAGTCCTTCGGTAATAAGGGCGGTCACAATGTTTTCTGCGTATGTGGTAGCTTCTATCTTTTCAGAGGATCGCTTCTCGGGTTTTTCAGCTTTAACTTTGACAGCTTTTATAATGTTGATATACCAGCCCATGTATTTGTTTGATGTCGGTTTTCAGTTATCATTTATGGCTGTATTGGGCATTTTCTTATTTTATCCATTAATTGATAGTTTATTTGTAGTGCGAAATAAAATTGTTGCTTACTTGTGGAACATTATTTCTCTTTCTCTTGCTGCCCAATTAGCAACACTGCCACTTATATTATATTATTTTGGAACGTTCCCGGTTTATTTTTTGCTATCTAATCTTGTTGTTGCTCCAATAGCTGTTTTTATCCTATCGGCTACGCTGCTGGCATTGGCACTTGGGGTGTTTCCTGTAGCCGCAAACTTTGTGGTACAGGGATTGGATTTTGCAGTACGGACTTTGAATGAGGTAATGGAGCAGATACAACATTGGTCGGGAGCACAAATTACATCTGCCTATCTTTCGGTATGGCAGGCATGGTTACTTGCTGTTGCAATAGTGACTTTATGGAGGTATGTTGTCTGTCGTAGTGCATGTAGGCTGATTGTATTTCTACTGACTGTAAATGTTTTGATAGTGTCCTTTTTGTGGAAACAAAGGGAGCTGCCTGGTACTTATATCTATTTGTCTCGTGCTGGAGTTTATACCAAATACGACAGAGATATTAATGAGTTGTCTTCTGCATCATGTATCTATAAGGTTAGAGATATTTGTATTGTTTTGGTCGATAATAATAAATGGAGAAAACAAAAGGCACTTTCTCCTTTGCATGTAGATTATGCTTATATATGCCGTGGATTTTATGGTTCTGTAGCTGATCTCAAACGGTTGTTTCAGATAAAACAAGTTGTTTTAGATATTTCGTTAGAAGACTCATATCGGGAAAAATTGAAACGAGAATGTGAAATCTATGGGTTGAATTATATAGATATGTCAGAAAAAGGTTCTTACGCTATTCTTCTGTAGATTAAGAATTAATTTGTATTTTTGCCATTCAATTTAATTCGTTTTTTTATGTTGACAAAAGTTATACTTCAAGCCAATATTGATAAGGTTGCTAAATATTTTGAACGTGCTGACAAGATAGTTATTGTAACTCATGTATCTCCTGATGGTGATGCTTTGGGCTCTTCGTTAGGATTACTTCATTTTCTGGAAACACAAGAGAAAAATGTACATATAATTGTCCCTAATGCTTTTCCTGATTTCTTACGTTGGATGCCTGGAGCAAAAGATATTATCCGCTATGACAAATATTCGGAATTTGCCGATAAACTGATAGCTGAAGCCGACGTAATTTGCTGTTTGGATTTTAATGCTTTATCGCGTATTGACGCAATGGCCAAACCTGTTGCTGCTTCTGCTGGGCGTAAGGTGTTGATCGATCATCATTTGAATCCAGAAGACTTCTGTCGCGTAACTATATCTCATCCTGAGATTTCTTCAACTTCTGAATTAATTTTTCGTTTGATTTGTCGGATGGGTAATTTTGAAGATATAACTCGTGAAGGAGCTGAATGTATTTATACTGGTATGATGACTGATACGGGAGGATTTACTTATAATTCGAATAGCCGTGAGATTTATTTTATCATTAGCGAATTATTATCGAAAGGTATCGATAAGGATGAAATTTACCGTAAGGTCTTCAATACATATTCGGAAGATCGTTTACGCCTTATGGGGTATATTTTATATGATAAAATGCAGGTCTTCCCTCGCTTTCATGCTGCATTGATATGGCTTACCAAAGATGAGCAGAGTAAATTTCATTATGTGAAAGGAGATACTGAAGGATTTGTCAATATTCCACTGCAGATGAAGGGAGTTTGTTTTTCAGTTTTTCTCCGTGAAGATACTGAAAAAAATATGATAAAGGTATCATTGCGATCTGTAGGAACCTTCCCTTGTAATAAAGTCGCATCCGAATTTTTTAACGGAGGTGGACATCTGAATGCTTCTGGTGGAGAATTCTATGGAACGATGGATGAGGCTATTGAACTGTTTAAGCAGGCATTGGTGAAATATGAGGACTTGCTTAATAAGTAAAATCAGGAATTGATTTGGACTATATATTTCTTTTTTAAGCAGATCAAAGAATATACTGTCATAATTCAGTCTTAAAATGAAACTTAACTTTAAATGAAAATATGAAAAAACTAAAAGTACTGGTTTGGAGTATGTGTCTTGTGTTAGGGGCATGTGCAGTGAAGCCGACTACTGAAGTGTATACGTCGGAAAGAGGAACACAGTGGGAATGGAATAAAGGTACAATTGTCGTGCATACACCAGAAAGACCTGCTGGTCAGAAAAGTGTATTGGGACTGACTGTGCCTAAAATGGACGTCGTTCGTGTTGGTTTTGTTGGGCTAGGTATGAGAGGACCTGGTGCTGTTGAACGTTTTACACATATTCCCGGTACTCAGATTGTTGCCTTATGTGATTATGAGCAGAAACGCGCAGAAGATTGCCAGAAATACTTGAAGGCAGCATCTCTGCCTAAAGCTGCTATTTATTCAGGTGAGAAAGGCTATGAAGAGTTGTGTAAACGCGATGACATCGATCTGGTTTATATAGCTGCCGACTGGCTACATCATTTTCCTGTTGCAAAATGTGCCTTGGAGCATGGTAAGAATGTTGCTGTAGAAGTTCCTTCAGCTATGAATCTGAAAGAATGCTGGGCTTTGATCAATTTGAGTGAAACAAGTCGTAAACATTGCTTTATTTTGGAGAACTGCTGTTATGACTGGTTTGAGATGAATACCCTGAATATGGCTCAGCAGGGAGTGTTTGGTGAGGTAATTCGTGCGCAGGGAGCTTATATCCATAATTTGGAAGCTTTTTGGGATTATTACTGGAAAAACGGTAAAGGGGATAAGTTAGGATGGCGTCTGGATTATAATATGAGACATCGTGGTGACGTGTATGCTACTCACGGACTTGGTCCTGTAGCACAGGCTCTTGACATTCATCGTGGCGATCGTATGGCGACATTGGTGGCTATGGATACAAAGTCGGTAGTAGGTAAGTCTTTGGTGGAAGAGCGTACAGATTCTGTATGCAATAACTTTCGTAATGGTGACCATACGACAACACTGATTCGTACTGCTAAAGGAAAAGTTATCGAGATACAGCATAATGTAATGACTCCACAACCTTATAACCGTTTATATCAACTGACTGGTACAAAAGGCTTTGCTAACAAATATCCGGTTGAAGGATATGCACTTGACGCTAAACAATTGGTAGCTTCGGGAGTACAACCTAAATTGGACGATCTTAGCTCACATGGCTTTTTGCCGCAAAAGGAAATGGAAGCTTTGGTAGAAAAATATCAGCATCCTATTCTGAAAAAATATGGAGAGATGGCAAAAGAAGTTGGTGGACATGGAGGTATGGATTTTATTATGGACAGTCGTCTTGTGTACTGCCTTCAGAATGGATTGCCATTGGATATGGATGTATACGATTTGGCTGAGTGGTGCTGCTTGGCTGAGTTGGGAGAACTATCTATGGATAACGGTTGTGCTGCTGTAGAATTTCCTGATTTTACACGTGGAGAGTGGAATGTAGTAAAAGGTTATAAGCATGCGTTTGCTAGTCCTGAGGACGAAGCTGCAACTGCTAAAAAAGCCGCTGAAATTACTGCAAAACTGAAACAGCAGGGAGCAAAAGAATGGGCAAATAACGAATAATCAAGATAGCGTGAACTGATGGAGATTTTAACTAGCATAATTTCTCATTTCCCCGAGGCTGGTGAAGTGAAAAAAATAAGTCCGTTGACTTCCGGTTTAATAAATAAGACTTATCTCGTGCAGACACTTGATGATTCTGCCTCTGATTATATATTGCAGTGCATCAATCATCAAGTCTTTACTGATGTTGATATGCTTCAGCATAATATAGAAGTTGTAACAGCTCATATCCGTAAAAAGTTAGAAGAAAAACAGACAAAAGATATAGATAGGAAAGTGCTTCGCTTTTTGAAGTCGGATACCGGGAAGACATATTATTTTGATGGCGAAAAATATTGGCGGATGTGTGTCTTTATTCCGAATTCCCGTACACTGGATGCTGTTACCCCAGAATCTTCTTATCTGGTAGGCTTGAAGTTTGGTGAGTTTGAGGCAATGCTTACAGATTTGCCAGAACCATTGGGGGAAACGATTCCTGATTTTCATAATATGAAATTTAGGATGCAACAATTGCGTGAAGCTGTGCAGAAAGATGCTGTAGGACGTATGGAAAAAGTACGTTGTCTCGTGGATGAGATAGAGCGTGATGCTGATGAAATGTGTTGTGCAGAACGTCTGTTTCAAGAAGGAAAATTACCAAAACGTATTTGCCATTGTGACACGAAAGTAAGCAATATGTTGTTTGATGATAAAGGGGAGGTATTATGCGTAATCGATTTGGATACAGTTATGCCAAGTTTCGTATTTTCCGATTTTGGTGATTTTTTGCGTTCAGCAGCTAATACAGCTCCTGAGGATGAGCCGGATTTGAATAAAATACATTTTAAATTCGATATATTCAAGCATTTTGCTAAAGGGTATATTGAGTCTGCTAAACATTTTCTGACTCCTTTGGAAATCGAACTATTGCCTTATGCTGTGACTTTGTTCCCATATATGCAGGCTGTACGTTTTTTGGCTGATTATATTAATGGTGATACTTATTATCAGATTAACTATGCCGAGCACAATTATGTACGTGCATTGGCACAATATAAATTGTATAAAGAAACGAAAAAAAATGTGCCTGAGATGAAGGCTTATATAGAGACATTGGTAAAGTCATGATTTATTGATTGCTTATAGGTATATCAATGTGTGTTAAGGGCTGTTAATGCACTGTTGCCTTTTGAAATATATGAAGCAATTTGCTATTTTTGCGCCATAAATGATATGAAAATGAAAAAGATAAAACTGTTTTTTGCGGTATTCTGCACACTGGTCTTCTGTTTGCAAAGTTGTGATAACGGTAAGACTTATGCTGAGATGAAGGAGGAAGAAGCTGACGCTATCAACGCTTGGATTCTGAATCATAATTATCAGGTAATTAGCGAGAAAGATTTCTATAATCAGGATACAATTACGAATGAGAATCAGTTCGTATTGTTCGAAGAAAGTGGTGTCTATATGAATATCCTGCAGCAAGGGGAAGGAGATTCCAAATTGGCTGATGGATATTATGAAATAGCATCCCGTTACATAGAAGTTGCTATTCAAACTCGCGATGAGATGTTTAGCGCCGGTGATACACTTTCTGGAAATATGAATTTGTATAATTACCCTCTTTATACAGCTAATTCAAGCTGGAGTTTGCCGCAGTATATGCTTTATCCAGAGGTATATAAATTGACGATAAGTGGTACATCATATTCGGCTGCATTTACTGAAAGCTATCAGATGTATTCTATTTATGGTACGACCTCAGTTCCTTCAGGATGGTTGATTCCATTAAAATATATCAAACCATCTCGTACCGTATCTTCTGATAAAGTAGCACGTGTACGTTTGATTGTACCTCATGGACAGGGAACAAGTCAGGCTTCACAATATGTTTATCCTTGTTATTACGAAATTACATACAATTTAGGTAAATAATGACACTTATTAAATCTATATCAGGTATCCGAGGAACGATCGGAGGAAAAGCGGGGGAAGGATTAAACCCACTGGATATCGTAAAATTTACTTCTGCTTATGCGACTTTGATTCGTCGTACTTCAACAGTGAAAAATAACAAGATTGTTGTAGGACGTGATGCTCGTATTTCTGGCGAGATGGTAAAGAATGTAGTTTGTGGTACATTGATGGGAATGGGTTTCGATGTAGTGAACATCGGTCTGGCTTCAACTCCTACTACAGAGCTGGCTGTTACAATGGCTGGTGCATGTGGAGGTATTATTCTTACTGCAAGTCATAATCCCAAACAGTGGAATGCATTGAAACTGTTAAATGAGCATGGAGAATTCTTAAATGCAGCAGAAGGTGAAGAGGTGCTTCGTATTGCAGAAGCGGAGGCTTTTGAATATGCTGATATTGATCATATTGGTTCTTATATAGAAGATAATACATATAATGAGAAGCATATTGAAAGTGTATTAGCTTTGAAATTAGTTGATGTAGAAGCTATACGACGTGCGAATTTCCGCGTAGCAATAGATTGTGTTAATTCTGTAGGTGGTATTATTCTTCCAGAATTGCTTCATCGCTTAGGAGTACAGCATGTAGAAAAGTTGTATTGTGAACCTACGGGAAATTTCCAGCATAACCCAGAGCCGCTTGAGAAGAATTTGGGAGATATCATGAATCTGATGAAAGGCGGAAAAGCAGATGTGGCATTTGTTGTCGATCCAGATGTAGACCGTCTTGCTATGATTTGTGAAGATGGAACGATGTATGGTGAAGAATATACATTGGTAACTGTTGCCGATTATGTTTTGAAGCATACACCAGGAAATACGGTTTCTAATTTGAGTTCTACACGTGCTTTGCGTGATGTAACCCGTAAATATGGTATGCAATATAATGCAGCTGCAGTGGGTGAAGTGAATGTAGTTACGAAGATGAAAGAAACAAATGCTGTAATCGGTGGTGAAGGAAATGGTGGGGTGATTTATCCGGAATCGCATTATGGACGTGATGCACTGGTTGGAATTGCTCTTTTCTTAAGTCATTTGGCACATGAAGGCAAAAAGGTTTCTGAGTTGCGTGCTTCTTATCCCAATTATTATATTGCTAAGAACCGTATTGATCTTACACCGCAAACTGATGTTGATGCAATATTGGCAAAAGTGAAAGATCTCTATAAAGCAGAGGAGATAAATGATATAGACGGTGTAAAGATTGATTTCCCGGATAAATGGGTTCATTTACGTAAGAGTAATACAGAACCGATTATTCGTGTCTATTCAGAGGCTGCGACAATGGAAGCTGCTGATGAATTAGGAAAACAGATTATGGATATCGTATATAGTTTAGCGAAATAAAAGCGAGGGAAAAAGTGTGATGCGAATTTTCGTGTCACACTTTTATTTTGTCCAAGAAGAATAAGATTATCTATATAAAAATAAAAAAAGACACCCAGGAGTGGAAGCCTCCCAAATGCCTTATATCTGCGCTTTTAAGCTTTGTAGCGGGACCCGGGATTGAACCGGGGACCTCATGATTATGAATCATGCGCTCTAACCAGCTGAGCTATCCCGCCATTTGCAATCGATTTTTTTTGAGTAGCGGGACCCGGGATTGAACCGGGGACCTCATGATTATGAATCATGCGCTCTAACCAGCTGAGCTATCCCGCCATTTGCAATCGATTTTTTTTGAGTAGCGGGACCCGGGATTGAACCGGGGACCTCATGATTATGAATCATGCGCTCTAACCAGCTGAGCTATCCCGCCATTTGCAATCGATTTTTTTTGAGTAGCGGGACCCGGGATTGAACCGGGGACCTCATGATTATGAATCATGCGCTCTAACCAGCTGAGCTATCCCGCCATTTGCAATCGATTTTTTTTGAGTAGCGGGACCCGGGATTGAACCGGGGACCTCATGATTATGAATCATGCGCTCTAACCAGCTGAGCTATCCCGCCATTTGCAATCGATTTTTTTTGAGTAGCGGGACCCGGGATTGAACCGGGGACCTCATGATTATGAATCATGCGCTCTAACCAGCTGAGCTATCCCGCCATTTTGCAATCGATTTTTTGAGTAGCGGGACCCGGGATTGAACCGGGGACCTCATGATTATGAATCATGCGCTCTAACCAGCTGAGCTATCCCGCCATTTGTTTTTCGTTTGCGGGTGCAAAGGTAAGTTAAGTTTTTGAATTGTGCAAGATGCTTGAGCGTTTTTTGGGGATTTTATGTGTATTTCTTTAGTCTGTAAAGATTTTTTTTGAGTCATTTGGCAAAAAAATATCTTTCATTATCTAGTATATGAAAAAAATAGTTTATTTTGCCTCCGTAATCTTTAATACCTTAATAAAACAATAGTATGGAATCTATGAAAAAGAAAATACGTATTGAGTATCCACTCAATCCAGCTTCAGGAAGTATTTTATGGGGGGCTATCAGTACTCCTTCTGGTTTGCAGAGATGGTTTGCTGATAATGTTTCAAAAATAAATAAGACTTATACCTTCAAATGGGGGAAAACAGAAACACGTAATGCTGAAATTCTTAATCAGCGTACAGAATCCTTCATTCGTTTTCATTGGATAGATGATGATCCCAAAACATATTTTGAGCTGAAAATTCATTATAATGAACTTACTAAAGATCATCTCCTGGAAGTTACCGATTTTGCAATTCCGGGTGAAGAAGAAGATACCAGAAACCTGTGGAATTCTCAAATAGAAATTTTAAGAAGGATATGTGGGGTATAATTCCAAAAATAATGTAAAAACATCATTACCTCTCCGTTTTTTATGCTACTTTTGTGCGCTGATAATGATAATATAAGGAATGCTACGCATAAAAAAACTTGATATATTTGTATTAAAGAGCTTTTTGTTGCTCTTTGCGGGAACTTTTTTCATCTGTTTATTTATCTTCATGATGCAGTTTTTATGGAGATATGTAGATGAGTTGGTGGGGAAGGGATTGGAGATTAATGTACTTGCACAGTTTTTCTTTTATTCAGGATTAACCCTTATACCTTTGTCTCTTCCTCTTGCCATCCTGTTGGCTGCATTGATGACTTTTGGTAACTTTGGAGAACGTTATGAATTGCTTTCAATGAAAGCTGCGGGTATTCCCTTATTACGTATAATCCGTCCGGTTGTATTGTTTTGTGTGTTTTTGGGGGGAATGTCTTTTTTCTTCCAGAATATTATCGGTCCACGTGCTCAAAAGCAATTATGGACATTGTTGGTTTCCATGAAACAAAAATCACCGGAAGTTGATATTCCGGAAGGTGTTTTCTATAGTGATATCGATGGATATAATATTTATGTAAAGCATAAAGATCGTAAGACTGGTCTGCTGAAAGATATTTTGATTTATAATTTTTCAGATGGTTTTGAAAATGCCCATATCATTTGGGCAGCAGAAGGAAAACTGGAGTTGACAGCAGACAAACAACATCTGTTCCTGCATCTGTATAATGGTGAGCAGTTTGAAAATCTGAAGTCACAGTCTGTTATTTCTCGTAACGTACCTTATCGACGGGAAACTTTCAAGGAAAAGCATACATTGATTCAGTTTAGTTCGGAGTTTAATATGGTGGACGGAAGTTTTCTTGACCGTCGTTCGGATATTAAGAATATGCACGAAATATCTGTTGCTATAGACTCACTTACAACGCATGCCGACAGTGTAGGGCGTTCGATGTATAGCGATATTATGTCTACCACCTACCGGGGAGCTGTTCTGACTCCGGCAGATTCTGTAAAAATAAAAACCGAGAATATTGCTGTTATCAATACAGACAGTATTTACAATTCGATGACTTCACAGGAAAAGTTAAAGGTGCTGACAACAACAGAGAATCGGGTGAAGTCGTTGTCTACAGATTGGGATATGAAGAGTTTCCTTACCAAAGATACAGACAACAGCATTCGCTCTCACCGTTCAGACTGGCATAAAAAGATAACTTTATCTTTGGCATGTATCATATTCTTCTTTATCGGAGCACCTTTAGGAGCTATTATCCGAAAAGGAGGGCTTGGAATGCCGGTTGTTATTTCTGTATTGATCTTTGTCATCTATTATATTATCGACTCTGGAGCAACCCGTGTTGCAAAGAGTGGGGAAATGAATATCGTTTTAGGTACTTGGATGAGTACAATAGTCTTAGCCCCCTTGGGAGCATTTTTTACCTATAAGTCAAATAAAGACTCTGTTGTGTTTAACTTAGACGTTTATGCAGCTTTCTTCAGAAAGTTGTTAGGCATACGTCAGTCTAGACATATGTTTAAGAAAGAGGTTATTATTCATACGCCTGAGTATGCAAAAGATATTGAAATATTGGATGAGATAAGTAAAGACTGTCAGACATATCTGGAAACTCATCGATTGAAAGGAATGCCTAATTACATTCAGATTTTTACTAATAACAAGCATGATGATGCAATAGCTGAAATTAGTAAAAAAATGGAAGCGCTTATTGAAGAGCTTTCAAATACTAAAGATGCTGTTTTGCTGAATCTGATGAACAATTATCCTTTCTTGTCGGTTAAAGCACATAAGAGCTTGTTCGATAACCGATGGCTGAATCTGCTGTTTGGTATTATTGTACCAGCCGGATTATTGCTTTATCTGAATATCTGGCGATACAGGCTTCGTCTGGAAAAGGACTTGAGAGTGATTATAAAAACCAACCAAAGTATAATAGAGCAAATAGAAAAACAACAATTATATTTACAAAAATAGCATTATGAATAAAATTAAATTAGATACCATTGAAGAAGCGATAGAAGATTTCCGTAAGGGTGAGTTCGTTATTGTCGTTGATGACGAAGACCGTGAAAATGAAGGTGATTTGATTATCGCTGCAGAGTTGATTACTCCGGAAAAAGTTAATTTCATGCTGAAGCATGCCAGAGGAGTACTTTGTGCACCTATTACTATTTCGCGTTGTAAGGAATTGGATTTGCCACATCAGGTTTCGAATAATACTTCTGTTTTAGGAACACCGTTTACCGTTACAGTCGATAAACTGGAAGGTTGTAGCACAGGAGTTTCGGCTGTCGATCGTGCTGCTACCATTCGTGCTCTTGCCGATCCTGCTTCTACACCAGAAACATTTGGACGTCCTGGACACATTAATCCGTTGTATGCACAAGATAAAGGAGTATTACGTCGTGCCGGACATACTGAAGCATGTATTGATATGGCAAAACTTGCCGGATTATATCCAGCAGGTGCTTTGATGGAAGTAATGAATGAAGATGGTACAATGGCCCGTCTTCCGGAACTTCGCAAAATGGCAGACGAATATGGCTTTAAACTTATTTCTATAGCCGATCTGATTGCTTACCGCTTGAAACAGGAGTCATTGGTAGAAAAAGGTGTAGAAGTAGATATGCCTACAGAGTTTGGACATTTCCGTCTTATACCGTTCCGTCAGAAAAGTAATGGATTGGAACATGTTGCTTTGATTAAAGGACAGTTCACTCCTGATGAACCTGTATTGGTACGTGTTCATTCTTCATGTGCAACCGGTGATATTTTCGGTTCATTGCGTTGTGATTGTGGCGACCAGCTTCATAAAGCCATGCAGATGATTGACCAGGAAGGAAAAGGAGCTGTTATCTATCTTATCCAAGAGGGTAGAGGTATCGGTTTGATGGAAAAAATGAAAGCATACAAGCTACAGGAAGAAGGCATGGATACTGTAGACGCTAATATTTGTCTGGGTCATCAGGCTGACGAACGCGATTACGGAGTTGGTGCTCAGATCTTGCGTGAAGTAGGTATTCATAAAATGCGTTTACTTACCAATAATCCGGTAAAACGTGTAGGACTTGAAGCTTATGGATTGGAAATTGTAGAAAATGTACCAATCGAGATAACTCCAAATCAATACAACGAACGTTATCTCCATACTAAAAAAGACCGTATGGGTCATACCTTACATTTTAACAAGTAATTTTTATTATTATGGAAACAAATAATTTAGTAAAGACTTATGCCTCTAAGGCTGTGCAGTCTGCTTTAATGCGTAGTGTGTACACATGGATGACTCTTGCTTTGGTTATTACAGGATTCGTATCTATGTATGTAGCAAAATCGTATACACTTTTGTCTGTAATTATGCAGAATTCCATGGCTTTCTGGGGACTGATTATAGCAGAATTAGGACTTGTATGGTATTTGTCTGCCCGAATTAATAAGATGTCTTTTACTACTGCTACTGTTCTGTTTATCGTTTACTCTATATTGAATGGTGTGACATTGGCATTTATATTCTTGATTTATACCATGAGTTCCATTGCCACTACCTTCTTTGTTACTGCAGGCACATTTGGGGTGATGGCTCTTTTCGGATATGTTACGAAGAAAGATCTTACTCGTATCGGAAGTTTGTGTATCATGGGAGTAATAGGTATCATTATTGCTTCGGTAGTAAATATGTTTCTGCATAACTCGATGATGGACCTGATTATTTCCTGTATAGGAGTATTGCTTTTTGTCGGGCTGACTGCTTACGATTCACAAAAGATCAAACAGTTGCTTACTGCAGATGATATAGAGGTAAATGAGACAACACAAAAGATTGCTTTAATGGGAGCGATGACTTTATACCTCGATTTTATCAACTTGTTTTTGTACCTGTTGCGCTTGCTCGGTGACAGAAAGTAAGATAAATTCTTTTTTATTTGAAAGAAAACGACTTATTTTGCATAAAATTTTGAACTAAATAAAACAAAGGCAATGAATCAACTATCAGATCGTTTGAATAGCTTGTCACCTTCGGCGACATTGGCTATGTCACAAAAAAGTAGTGAACTTAAAGCACAAGGTGTTGATGTTATTAATTTAAGTGTCGGTGAACCCGATTTCAATACTCCCGACCATATAAAAGAAGCTGCAAAGCAAGCAATCGATGAAAACTATTCACGTTACTCTCCTGTAGCCGGATATCCAGCTTTGCGTAATGCTATCGTTGCTAAACTGAAAAATGAGAACGGTTTGGAATATACTGCTGCTCAGATTAGTTGTGCAAACGGTGCAAAACAATCTGTTTGCAACACAATCATGGCTTTAATCAATAAAGGTGATGAAGTTATCGTGCCTGCTCCTTATTGGGTTAGCTATCCGGAAATGGTGAAGCTTGCCGAAGGAACTCCTGTTATTGTACGTGCTGGTATTGATCAAGATTTTAAAATTACTCCGGCACAGCTTGAGGCTGCTATTACTCCTAAAACTCGTGCACTGATACTTTGTTCTCCTTCTAACCCGACTGGTTCTGTATATTCACAGGAAGAACTGAAAGGATTGGCAGAAGTGTTGGCTAAACACGAACGTGTTATCGTTATTGCTGACGAAATTTATGAGCACATTAACTACATCGGCAAACATCAGAGCATTGCTCAGTTTGCAGAAATTAAAGACCGTGTAGTTATTGTAAACGGTGTGTCTAAAGCTTATGCTATGACGGGATGGCGTATTGGTTTCATTGCCGGACCAGAATGGATTGTAAAAGGTGTGAATAAATTGCAGGGACAATATACTTCAGGACCTTGCTCTGTTTCACAAAAAGCTGCTGAAGCTGCTTATACTGGAACACAGGCTCCGGTAGAAGAAATGCGTAAAGCATTCGAACGCCGTCGTGACCTCATTGTGAAACTGGCAAAAGAAATTCCTGGATTCGAAGTAAACTTCCCTCAAGGTGCTTTCTATTTATTCCCGAAATGTGATTCATTCTTTGGAAAGAAAGACGGTGACCGTGTTATCAATAATGCTGACGACTTGGCAATGTATCTGTTGGAAGTAGGTCATGTAGCATGTGTAGGTGGTACTTCATTCGGTGCTCCTGAATGTATTCGTATGAGCTATGCTACTTCTGATGAAAATATCGTAGAAGCTATGCGTCGTATTAAAGAAACATTGGCTCGTTTGAAATAATTCTGGAATATTATTTCTGCTTATAAGTCCTCCGCTATCAGTGTGTCAAACATTGATAGCGGTTTTTTTATTGTTTTCCTTTTTTAAATTCACTGGGAGATATGCCACAGCATCTTTTGAAGAATTTACAGAAAGCGGCCTGGTCTGAGAAAGAAAGTAGCTCTGCCACATTCTGTATTGAATGAGCCGGATTTTGCAGATAGGCTTTGGCTTCTATTAATAAATATTCATCTATAATCTGGCTGGCTGATTTTTCGTACATTCTTCTGGCCTTTGCAGAAAGTGCGTCAGACGAGACACACAATTGATTGGCATACCACTTTACGTCATGATGAAACCGGCAGTTTGTACGTACCAGGTGTAGAAAATGTGAAAGAATGTCACTCCATAAATGCTGCTCATCAGTAGTTTCATTCTTATATAGACTGAATACCGTATTCCATACTTCCAGCTGAAACATGCGCAACATATTTTCCATAGCTTCATAGCGGAAATGATATTCAGGCTGCGTGATGATATTGGTCAGCATGTCTATAAAAAGATGTACTCTTTGTACAGCTTGTTCATTAAGAGAAACAAAAGGTCTGTGTGCGTATTGATAAATAAGTCCTACAAATTTAGAGCGTATGCTTTCCGATATTTTGACGAAAAAGCTTTGTTCCGTCATGATAAAGTATCCTTCAAAGTCTTTGCTGGTTTTCATATTACTCCACGGATGAATAAGTATGAAATCTATATGTGCAGGAGCATGAATCTCTATATAATCTCCATTAACTTTAAAGCTTAGTTTTCCTTTCGCTAGAAAAAGAAAGGCAGGATGCGATTCTTCCAGCTGATTGGAGCACAATACATTTTCTCCTTTTAGTTTCAGAATTGCCATTTTATCGTTTGCAGCCAGTTCTTCTACCTGCTTTTTTAATATAGCTTCATTGTTTATCCATTGCGAAATAATACATTTTTTCATTTTGTGAACGTTTTTGAGCGCGATAAAAATACGGATATATTTCAATCGTAAAAAGGGCTTTTAAGTGTTTTATGTTTTGTAAACAGAAAAATTCCTAAACGTCGGTTTTGGGCAAGTATCTTTCGGTTTGGGACAAATATTTTACTGATACAGCCTTTTAACTTTACGCCGGATTTTAACTAAAAAAAGAAAGGCAAAATGAATAGATTGTTTTTACCGATGAGTTTCGCCTCTTTCTCTTTGGCATTGCTTTTTACAGCATGCAGCCAACCGGCAGGTCAGCAGGGAGGAAGCGAATACAAGCTGATAACAGTAGAAAAAACAGACCAGACATTGACTAGCTCTTATACAGCCGTAATCAATGGAAGGCAGAGTGTAGAAATTCGTCCACAAGTAAGTGGAACCATTACAGACATTTGTGTAAACGAAGGTGCTAAGGTTACTAAAGGGCAAACCTTATTTATTATTGATCAGGTTCCTTATCAGTCGGCTTTACAGACAGCTTTAGCGAATGTGAAAAGTGCAGAAGCTGCTGTTGCTACAGCTCGCCTTACGGCAGAAAGCAAAGAAGAATTGTTCAGGGAACATGTCGTTTCCGATTTCGATCGACAGACAGCCCAGAATTCTTTGCTGGAAGCTGAGGCTACACTGGCACAGGCTAAGGCTGAAGAAATCAACGCGAGAAATAATCTTTCGTACACTGTCATAAAAAGTCCCGTTGATGGAGTGGCAAGTATGTCATCATATCGTGTGGGAGCATTAGTCAATTCTTCCATTACGACTCCGTTGCTGACTGTATCAGACGATGAGGAGATATATGTTTATTTCTCTATGACTGAACAGCAGATTTTATCACTGGCTCGACAATATGGCACAATGGATAAGGCACTTGAGGAAATGCCGGAAGTGGAGTTGCGTTTAAGTGATGGAGGTATGTATGCTCATAAAGGAAAGATTGATGCTATCAGTGGGACTACCGATACAGAAACCGGAGCAATTACTTTACGTGCAGTATTTCCGAATCCGGAAAGAATGTTGCGTAATGGAAGTACGGCGACCATCATCTTCCCTTATGTCAAGAAAAATGTTTTTGTCATTCCTCAGGAAGCAACATTCGAAATACAAGACAGAGTTTATGTATATAAAGTAAATAGTGAGGGCAAGGCTGAATCGGCACAGGTTACCGTATTCCCTTTGAATAACGGAAAGGAATATATTGTAGAAGACGGTTTGCAGCAGGGGGAAACAATTGTTGCAGAAGGAGCCGGACTGATTCAGGAAAATACACAGGTTGCTACTTCTCCGGTAGGCAGACAATAATGGAAGGAGGACTATTATGAAACTGAAAACATTTATTGATCGTCCCATCCTGTCATGTGTGATTTCTGTACTCATACTGATGCTGGGAATTATCGGGCTTACCAATTTGCCGATGGAACAATATCCGGATATTGCTCCGCCTACTATTACGGTTTCGGCAACTTACACCGGAGCCAATGCTGAAACTGTGCAGAAAAGTGTGATTGCTCCTTTGGCAGAGGCTATAAATGGTGTGGAGAACATGACATACATGACTTCTACTGCTACCAATAATGGTTCGGCTTCCATTACGGTTTACTTTTCGCAGGGAACCGATCCGGATATGGCAACCATTAATACGAAAAACCGTGTGTCGGAAGCAGAAGGAGTGTTGCCAGCCGAAGTTACCAAGATTGGTGTTACGGTAGAGAAACGCCAGAACAGTATGGTAAAGATTCTGGCTCTTTATAGCGAAGATGACAGTTATGACCAGAATTTTGTAAATAACTATTTCAAGATAAATGTTGAGCCTCGCTTGTCGCGTATCACAGGTGTAGGAAATGTCAATGTGATGGGTGGCGACTATGCTATGCGTATCTGGATGAATCCGCAGGTTATGGCGCAATACGGTCTGGTTCCCAGTGATGTGACAGCTTTGCTTGATGAGCAGAATATAGAAGTAGCTACGGGTACATTGGGTGAAGATTCTGAGAACACGTTTCAGTATACACTGAAGTATCGTGGGCGTTATGAAACGGAAGAAGAGTTCGGCAATATGGTTATCAAGGCACTTCCATCGGGAGAAGTTCTTCGTCTGAAAGATATAGCCCGGATTGAACTTGGTGCGCAGACGTATAGCTATAATAGCCAGATAGCCGGACATCCTGGAGCTACTTGTATGATTTCACAAACGGCAGGATCCAATGCCAACGAGATTGTGAAAGAGGTAGACAAACTGGTTGAAGAGATTTCGAAGGATTTGCCGAAAGGTCTGGTACTTACCGACCTGATGAGTACGAAAGACTTCCTTGACGCTTCTATACACGAAGTCGTAAAAACACTGGTGGAAGCCATTATCTTGGTTATCCTTGTGGTATATTTTTTCCTGCAAAGTGTACGTTCCACCATTATACCTTCTATATCTATTATCGTTTCACTGATAGGTACATTTGCGTTTCTCTATGTAGCCGGTTTCAGTTTGAACTTGCTTACCCTTTTTGCGCTGGTACTTGTTATCGGTACGGTGGTCGATGATGCTATAGTTGTGGTGGAAGCGGTCCAGGCAAAATTCGATGAAGGCTACCGTTCTCCGTATAAAGCTACTATTGCAGCCATGGATGGCATATCGGCAGCTATTGTCACCACTTCTTTGGTGTTTATGGCTGTGTTTATTCCTACCTCTTTTATGGGAGGAACCAGTGGAGTCTTCTACACCCAGTTCGGACTTACCATGGCGGTTGCTGTAGGTATTTCTGCTATTAATGCTCTGACTTTGAGCCCGGCTTTATGTGCTTTAATCATGACGCCTCATATGGATGAAACGACAGGTGAAAAACTCAGTTTTTCGAGCCGGTTCCATCAGGCTTTCGAAGCATCTTTTAATAGGTTAGTATTGAAATATAAAAATGGAGTCTCCTTCTTCTTGCATCGCAGATGGCTGGCATGGATTGCTCTGGCTGCAGCTTGTGTATTGCTGGTATTCTTTCTTCGTACAACCAAGACAGGACTTGTACCCGATGAGGATATGGGAACTGTATTCGTGAATGTGACCACACCTCCGGGAAGTAGCCTTGCACAGACGAAAAAGGCTATGGAGCAGATAGATGAACGTATTCGCGAAATTCCTCAAATAAAGCTTTACAGTAATGTGAGCGGATATAGTATGATGGGAGGACAAGCTGCTTCGGGAGGTATGCTTATTATCAAGCTGAAGCATTGGGATGAGCGTACCAGACCGGAAGATAATATAAATGCAGTTCTTGCTCAGATTTATGCACGTACGGCAGATATAAAATCGGCTAAATTATTTGCATTTGCACAGCCTACTATTACGGGATATGGTATGGGAAGTGGTTTTGAACTTTATGTACAAGACCGTGCCGGAGGTGACGTAAACTCGTTGCAGAAATATTGTCAGGATTTTATTGCAGCTCTGAACCAGCGCCCTGAAATTTCTATGGCCTATACAACTTTCGATACCAAATTTCCTCAATATATGGTTGAGGTAGATGCGGCTAAATGTAAACGTGCAGGTATTACTGTTTCCGATGTGTTGGGAGTGCTTTCAGGTTTTATCGGAGGTAATTATTCCTCAAACCTGAACCGTTTCTCGAAACTTTATCGTGTAATGATACAGGCTGATAAAAATTACCGGCTTGACAAAGAGTCATTGAACAATATGTTTGTTCGTACAAGCAGTGGCGAGATGGCTCCTGTAGGACAGTTTTTAACCTTGACAAAAGTTTATGGAGCTGAAACTCTTACACGTTTCAATATGTATACCTCTATTCCGGTCAATGGTATGCCGGCAGAAGGATATAGTACGGGCGATGCCATCAATGCAATAGCGGAAGTTGCCGCTCAGACACTTCCTACTGGGTATGGCTATGAATTTAGTGGTATTACACGCGAGGAAACACAAAGCTCAAGCAATACGGTTATCATTTTTGTCATCTGTATTTTGTTTGTTTATCTGATTTTGTGTGCCTTATACGAAAGTATGTTTATTCCTATGGCAGTCATATTGTCTGTACCTTTTGGTCTGATGGGAAGTTTCTTGTTTGCGAAATGTTTCGGACTGGAGAATAATATTTATATGCAGACTGGTTTGATCATGCTTATTGGTTTGCTTTCAAAGACTGCTATTTTGCTTACTGAATATGCTTCTTCACGCCGCAGACAAGGAATGTCTATCGCACAGGCAGCAATTTCGGCAGCTGGTGTTCGTCTGCGTCCTATCCTGATGACTGCCCTGACTATGATTATAGGCTTATTCCCTCTGATTGTTGCATCAGGAGCCGGTGCTAACGGAAACCGTTCATTAGGAGTTGGTGCAGTGGGAGGTATGCTGGTCGGTACATTGGCTTTGCTCTTTGTTGTGCCGGTATTGTTTATGGTTTTTCAGGTAATTGAAGAACGGGTGATGCCAAAGCGCAGGATAGAAGACGACGATGAAGAGAGGTAATTCAGGACTAGTCATTTTTTAGAATTAATGAAATATGCAGAAAAAAGCTAATTATATATTGATGTCTATAGCAGCCGTTCTATTGTTTAGCGGCTGTGGCATCTATAACAAATATCGGCGTCCGGAAGTAAAGACAGATAATCTTTTCGGGGAAATGCCGGTAGAAACAGATACTTGTTCTTCTATTGCTGATTTGAAGTGGCACGAATTATTTACGGATACGTTGTTGCAGAAGCTTATAACTCGTGCGCTTGATGCTAATACTGATTTGAATGTAGCCAGACTGAAAGTACAGGAAGCACAAGCTTCTCTGACTGCGGCAAAACTGGCATATTTGCCTTCGGTGCAACTGAATCCGGAAGGTTCACTCAGCAAGGTGAAGGACGGGCAGACCAGCAAGACTTATACACTCGGAGCTTCGGCTAGTTGGGAAATTGACTTGTTTGGTAAGTTGACCAATGCGAAACGCAGTGAACTGGCTGTACTGGAACAAAGTCAGGCTTATCAGCAGGCTGTTCAGACGCAGCTGATAGCTACTGTTGCCGAAAGCTATTATACCTTATTAATGCTCGATGAGCAGATTAATATTACCACCGAAACGATAGAAAACTGGAAGGAATATATTCATAGTTTGCGGGTTCTGATGAAATCCGGGCAGGCAGACCGTGCGGCAGTCAGTCAGGCAGAAGCCTCCCGGCTTGGTGCAGAAGCGTCGTTACTCGACCTGAAACAGCAAATTGTCGAAATGGAGAACTCCCTTTGTTCTCTTTTGGCATGGCAGCCTGCCCATATCGAGCGCAGCTCACTGGATTGTCAGGTATTTCCTCAGGAGCTTTCTGTAGGAGTTCCTTTGGAGCTATTGTCACGTCGTCCTGATGTTATGCAGGCAGAAGCTGAACTGAAGCAGGCTTTTTATGGAGTTAATCAGGCCCGATCCGATTTTTATCCAAGCATAACCTTAAGTGGTTCGGCCGGATGGACAAATAATGCCGGAGCGACAATAACCAATCCCGGAACATGGCTTTTACAGGCTGTAGGTTCGCTGGTTCAGCCTATTTTCAATCGAGGTAAAAATATAGCCAATCTGAAAATATCCAAAGCTCAGCGTGAAGAAGCATTGCTACAGTTTCAGCAGTCATTACTTGATGCGGGAGGTGAAGTAAACAATGCATTGAATCAGTGGCAAAATGCCCGGAAAAAAGTAGTGCTGGATGGTCAGCAGGTAGAATATCTGTCGGTTGCTGTACATGATACTCGTTTGTTGATGGAACATGGCACAACGAATTATCTGGAGGTACTTACTGCACAGCAGTCGCTTCTGTCTTCGCGTTTGACGTTGGTTTCCGACAGAAACTCTGAGATTCAGAGTGTAATCAGCCTTTACCATGCTTTGGGAGGAGGCTCCGATAATTGAGTTTTTTTCGCAACATATTCATATTTTTTATTTTCCCACCTCGTTCGTGAGGAATAGGGTGGGATTCTTATATTAAAAACAATACAAAAATCATGAAAAAATATTTGCTGACAGCGGGCTGCGGTTTTGCTTTGTTGGTTGTATCGTCTTGTAATAAAGAAGAGATAGGAGCATATACTCCCATACCTAAGCTGCACTTAGGAGAACCTTTTACTTATAAATGTGACGTAAGCAATTATGTGCAGCTTGAATACGACTCACTGGGGCAGGCAGCTATCCTGAATTTTTATAAAGAAGAAATAACAGAGTTGGATGATGTACATTATGATGAACATACCTGTACGTTTTCCTTTCATAAAGGAGAAACGGCAAAATATAAAATCAGCTGGGATTATACTTCACGGTTAAATGTAATCCGTTTCTTATATGGTCAGAACGGTATGTGGTACCGGATGAACAATGATAAGAACGAATATATACTTACTGCCAATGATGGAATGACTGTACGTGTTGTAGCCTATCGTGCCAATTATGATTCCCTCAGCTTTACTATCAATAATTTTTGCATTGAGGAGTACAATGATTGATTAAATAAAGTGTTTTTCTCAATATAACTTCCCCTCCGTATCAGTCTACCCATAGCATGTCGCTCATGATGCCGTCGGAAATAAAAATGCCTTTTTCTGTGAGTTTCAAAACTCCTTCAGACTGTTCCAGAGTGCCTTGCTGTAAATGCGGGTAGGCCATACGGAGGCAATAATCGTATAGCTTGCTGCCAAATGTTTTTTTCAGCATGTCGAGATTCATCCCCCACATCGTACGTATGGTAGTAATTACAAAATCGTTATAGCGGGTATATAAATCCAGCTCTTCTATTTCAGAATAAGGCTCTCCCTCGTTTATATTGGTGATATATTCGTCTAAAGAGGATATATTCCATTGTCTTGATACGCCATTGTATGAGTGTGCAGAGGGACCACATCCTAAATACTTCTTTCCGGTCCAGTAACTTGAATTATGTCGTGAGTACATTCCCGGCAGACAAAAATTGGATATTTCGTAATGTTGGTATCCTTTTTCTTTCAGTTTATGAATGAGTAGTGTGAATAAGGATACGCTCAGTTCTTCATCAGCCTCTTCCACCCGATGCTGTTCACGCAATTTCCAAAGTGCAGTTCCTTCTTCATAAATCAGGTGATAAGCCGATATGTGTTCCGGTTTCATACGGATAGCCTGATTCAGATCTGATTCCCAGGTTTGCATGCTTTCTCCCGGCAGTCCATACATGAGGTCGATACTGATATTCTTAAATCCAGCTTTTCTGCACCGTTCGAAAGCATCAATAGCTTGTTGTGCAGTATGCCTCCTGTGTAGCAGGCGTAAAATATCTTCTTGAAAAGTTTGGATACCCATACTCAGTCGGTTGAACGGAAACTCACGTAGCATACTGACGTAGGAACTTGTCAGGTCATCAGGATTTGCCTCAATGGTTATTTCTGCATTCGGTTGAATATCGTAGAGTCGGCCGAGTGTCTGAAAAATAAGCTCAAAATCTTTATATTCCAGTTGCGATGGAGTTCCTCCACCCAGATAGATTGTTTCTATTTTTTCACCTTCCAGATAGTTTTTTCTTTCTTCCAGTTCACGGCACAAAGCGTTGATATAACTGGATTTTTTTTCATTTTGGGTAGTAGAATAAAAGTCACAGTATATACAGCGACGTTTGCAAAAAGGGATATGAAGATAAATTCCTGCCATTTGTTTTTCTATTTTTCGGATACAAAAATAATGAAGAACTTATAAATATGAAAATATACCTCGTCACGTACGTGGTGAGCTCTTGTCACGTACGTGTGAATATCTCGTCACGAACGTGATAAGCTATAGTCACGAGCGTGATAAGGTAATTTGATGCTGTAATTCTTCTCTGAAAGCCATGATGGGTATCCGAAGTAAAACAGATTACAAAATGTCAGCAAAACAAACTTTTCTATATATATGTGAAAAATATTCAGAATAAGAATTGTTTATGTGTTAAAGTTATTTTATATTTGCATATAACACAAAAACTAATTCCTTTTTTCGGATAATATCTTAAATATTTAAAAATATGAATGGTCGTAAGTGGATGAATCTTTTAGCTGTACTGAGCGTGGGAGTCTTGCATGCGGAATCAGTTTTTGCCACAGTAAGTTCTACAGTCAAAAGTGTGGAAGTGCGACAGGCAAATCAGCAGAAAAATGTTGTGAAGGGAACGGTTACCGATGAAAGCGAACTTCCTGTACCTGGGCTTCGGTAGTAGTTGTAGGTACTACGGAAGGAACTGTAACCGATATGGACGGAGCTTATTCTCTTGCATTGCCGAGAAATAGAGCTGTGTTGCGATTTTCGTTTATAGGCTTGAAATCGGTTGAGTTCTAAATGTTGTTTTGAAATCAGATAATCAGGTGCTCGACGATGTGGTTGTCATCGGTTACGGAAGCAAGAACCGTAAAAGCCTGACAAGTTCTATTTCGTCTGTCAAGAAAGACGATTTGAATAAACTGTCGGAAACATCATCTACAGTTCAAGATATGCTTGGCGGAACGATAAAAGGTGTGCTGGTGACACAAAACAGCGGTGAACCCGGTGAGACGATGACGGTCAATGTACGTGGTATTACTTCCCCTTATCCGATTTCTACCTCGCTTACGGCAAATAACGCTCTGCTTTATGTAATAGACGGTGTGCCGATGTTTGTCGACAGTAATGCACTGAATCCACTTATGAATATTGCACCGAATGACATTGAAAGCATTGATATACTGAAGGATGCTTCGGCTACGGCTATTTATGGTTCGCGTGGAGCAAATGGTGTAATTATAGTGACTACCAAGAATGGACGGAAAGGAGAGAAGGCTACTGTGGAAGCCGGATATACATTGAGCATTGCAAATCCGGTAAAGGTCTTTGAGCCGTTGAACAATCAGGAATTCCGTTCGTTGCAGGAAGAAATTTTGCGTAACACGATGGATGCGTACAATTATGATATGGCGAATTTTACCATGACTACGCAGTATAGCATGATGTACGATCCGACAATCTTGATGGCTTACGGTAATTTTGAAGTCGACTGGAATACGTTGATGTATACTAAATTCCTGGGACTGAACGAAAGCGCATTTGGTAAGGAAAATATTAATTGGGAAGATGAAACAAGAAATAAAAATGCAATAACCAATCAGTATAATGTTTCTGTTCGTGGCGGATCTGAAAAAACAGATTATTCGTTTGCTTTCAATGCCATCGATCAGGAAGGTTTATACAAAAATGACAATCTTGAAACTTATAGCGGACGTTTGTCTGTCAATACCGACATAACCAAACGCATACGTATGGGAGCTTTGCTTGGCTATTCTTACTCAAAGCGTACTAGTCCTAGTCAGGAAAGTATCATGGCTCCTGATACACATCCGTGGCTGGTTCGTCCGGATTTGCCCGTCTATGATGAGAATGGTGATTATACCCGACTGGATAAAGGATCGTTGTATTTTATGCCGTCAGGGTATGTAAGTGGCCCGAATCCGGTTGCTTTGCTGAACCGTAAAGCAAAATATGAAAGCGACCAGTTTATGGGAAATGTTTATGTCGACATAGAGCTGCTGCGTAACCTGAAGTTCCATTCCGATTTTACGCTGGCTTCTTATAATTATGACAATAGTTATTTTTCGCCCAGTTATTTGCAGGAAATTTGGGTAGGAAGTCCTTATTATGCTCAGCTTACCACAAACAACTCGAAGTATGCCAGTACATCGATAAATTTCCGTTTAGATTATAACTATCATACAGGCAAACACTTATTTGGTGCAATGGCTGGATATGGAGCCGACCGTTCACGCAGTACTGGTGGAACAAATATGTATCAGGGCTTCCCGAATGATGATAATTTGGATAATGTGGGTTCAGCACAGTCTGTATTGATGTATTCCGACTACGTTGCAAAGAGTGGTTTGAACTCTGTATATGGACGTCTGTCGTACGATTACGACTCACGTTATCTGCTGGAAGTGAGTATGCGTGCCGATGCTTCATCTAAATTCGGTCCGGGAAACCAGTGGGGAGTCTTTCCGGCAGTTTCTACCGGATGGGTTATAAACCGTGAAGCTTTTATGGAAAAGGCATCCTGGATAGATAACCTGAAGATGCGTTTAAGCTGGGGACAGACCGGATCTACGAATGTTTCCGATTTTTCATTCCGCCAGTTCTATACATCCAGTCAGTATGGAGAAAGTTCGTCTGTCAAGTTGCAGGATTTACTTCCTAACCGTGGTATCCATTGGGAAAAGACGAATGAAGTGAATTTTGGTCTGGATTTCTCTTTCTTTGGCGACCGCTTGTACGGAAGTTTGGATGCATATTATCGTTATACCGATGGTGCACTGGCTCCTGCTCCTCATATACTGGAATCCGGAATGTCGAATTATTACGATAATATAATCGATATGTCAAACCGTGGAGTGGAAGTTTCGCTAGGTGGTTATCCTGTTCGTGGTAAGGATTTTGCCTGGAATACGGATTTGAATATTTCGGTAAACCGTAACCGTATAGAGTCGCTGAACAATGCACAGATCAATTCGTATATGCAGGATGCTTTTATTGTGGGAAAACCGGCAGGAACAGTGAAAGGTTATATAGTTGACCATATTATTCAAAATATGGATGAAGTGAATGAACTGAATGCAAAGGCTGTAGAAAAAGGTTTTGCTGAGTATCAGTCTGGTATCGGTGTTGGAGATTTTCTGATGAAAGACACTGACGGAAATGGTACGATTACATCCGACGACCGTCAAGTCATAGCAACTCCTGAACCTAAATTCTTCGGAGGATGGACCAATACGTTTACTTATAAGAATCTTTCTTTGTCCTTCCTTATGCAGTTCTCTTGTGGAGGAGAAGCTGTATATAGTAACTTAGGAGAGGAAATCAGCGGCGTTTTGGGACAAAGCGTTGGCAGAGAGCTTTACGGAAACACCTGGACACCGGAACGTACGGATGCTAAGTATGCACGTCTGGTTGCAGGTACAATGAGTTATAATTATATGGCGAACGACCGTTTTGTTTTTGATACATCTTATTTGAGGATGAAGAACATTACGCTGTCGTATTCATTGCCTAAGGCATGGATAAATAAATTGTATTTAAGCAATGCTTCACTCTTTGTGACGGCTACCAATTTATTTACGATTACTCAATGGCCTGGACTTGATCCGGAAACTGTTGCTACTGGAATTACAAGTATGGGAACTAACAACGACCCTTATCCGTTGAGCCGTTCCTTCTCACTGGGAGTTAAGTTACAATTCTAAAAAAAGACTATTTATGAAACTGAATATAAAATCTTGTTTAGTGGCAGGCATGTTTTCTCTGACAATGGCTTCGTGCAGCCTGCTGGGACCTATTGATGATATCCATCCCGAAAATGTGTTGGATGATGAAACTGTCATAACCGATGCCCGTTCGGCCGAAATAGCAGTAAATGGTATCTATGAAGGCTGGAGAGCGAAAAGCTCTATTTACAATGCATTGTTTTTGCGTACCGGAGTTATGCAAAGCTCGAGTGTAAGTGGTGCCAGAAGCTTTTTGACTGGAGATATACAGGATGACAATGTAATTGTGGAAGAAACTTATATCTTCTTGTATTACATAATCAATCAGGCAAATTCGGTGCTGGCGGCTTTGGATAAGGATATAAAAGGACTTTCTGAAGAAGAAAATCTGAATTATCAGAGAGAAGCGAAGTTCAACCGGGCGATGGCAAACTTTATGCTGCTACGTTTGTATGGTGAATTTTGGAACATGGACTCTCAGTATGGTATCGTGCTTCATGATGCTCCTGTACGTGACAATACCCCAAAAGCGAGAGCGACTGTCCGCCAGTGTTACACATCTATTCTTGATGATCTTAAAGAGGCTGAAGTGTTACCGGTAAAACATTCTTCTTTGGGAACAGTAGCCATGTATTATGGAAATTATCTGTCAGCAAAGGCTTTGAAAGCAAAGGTCTTATTGTCTATGGGTAATTTTGATGAGGCATATAAACTGGCCGATGAGGTTATAACAAAAGGGACTGATGAGGGTATTATGCTTGAGCCTGTATATGGTGATATTTTTAGCAGCTTCCAAAGTACGGATTTATTGTTTTATCCATATACGATGAACAATCAGCAGACAGTAGCTGGATACCGTTACGACTGGAATGCCGGAGCAGGAAATACCTTGAGAAAAATAGCAGCTCTATATCCGGAAGATAAACGTTATGCATGGGCTTTTGATGCAGAGAATATGATTTCATCGTATCGTATGAATAAGTATCAGATGAATGATAATGTGGATAAAGTTCCGGGAAACTCTTTATATATGCTTCGCCTGTCGGAAATGTACTTGGTGAAGGCTGAGGCTGCGATACGTAAACCGGCTCCTGATTTTACTGCTGCTCGTGAAGCATTGCGTCCGATAACCGATCGTGCAGGATTTGCTGCGGACTTTGTTGATAATGTAGCCGACAAAGATATGCTGATGACAGTCTTTTATCAGAAATATCTGGAGTTGTTCGGTGAAAATTTTGAAGATTGGTTCGACATGATACGTTATAACAAACTGGACGGAACTGATTGGGTTGCATTGGGATATGTTAATTCATGGACCAGACTGGCTCTGCCTATTCCTCGTTCAGCTATTGCTGGAAATGATTTATTAGTTCAAAATCCTTAAATGAAGAATAATAGTTATGAAGAAAATTTTTTTGTTGGGCATGGTAGCTGGTTTGTTGGCTTCATGTCAGAGTAAAACGGATGGATATACCATCGAAGGTACATTAACAGGTGATGCAGCTTCAGGAAAAGCTTATCTGGAACGTTCGGTATACATGTCGGATCCGGTTGTAGTAGATAGCACTGTGGTGCAGAATGGCAGTTTTACTTTTTCAGGAAAAGTGGAGCGTCCGGGACTTTATTATGTAATAATCGACTTAAACAAGCCGGGCGAAGAGCCGGATTATCATAATAAGATGTTTCGTACAATGCTTTATCTGGAGAACTCAGACATTACTTATAAGGGAGATGTAGCTACATTACCAGGAGTTTATTATGCTCCTGAGCGTGAGAATAAATCTCCAGAGATAACCGGTTCGTCAGTTCACGATTTATTTGTTACGATGAATAAGGAGATTCAGGTATATTCTGATACTTTGAATACTTTGATGGAACGTTATGCAGATGAATACTTGGTGCCGGAGTCGGAAGGAAAGGATGTGAGTGCCGTTGGTATGGAAATAGCTCGTGAAGAAATGAAATGGAAGGATAAGCTGTTACAGTATCAGCTTGACTTTATCAAGAAACATGCAGACTCTCCGGTAGCGATGGATCAGGCAATGTATTATCTTTCGGGTATGGAATTCTTACCTGATGTTAAGGAGATTGACCAGATGCAGGCTTTGTTTGAGAAACATTGGGCAGGAACTGCCGAGCTGGAACATTTTACAACTGCTGCATCAGCGGCACGTCCGTTGGCTGTAGGACAGAAGTATAAAGATATCGATGTTTTAGACCGTAACGGAAAGACTGTAAAACTTTCTTCTATGATTCCGGAAAACGAATATGTCATGCTGGAGTTTTGGGCAAGCTGGTGTGGACCTTGTCGCGGAGAAATACCTCATTTGCGTAAAATACATGATAAGTACAAGGATTTTGCTATTGTAAGCATTTCACTTGATGAGAAAGACTCTGAATGGCAGAAAGCCATGAAAGAAGAAAATATGAGCTGGACACAAGGACGGATAGAAGGAGGTATTTATGGAGCAGGTGCCAAAGAATATAATATTCAGGCTATTCCGATGTGTCTGATTCTTGATAAAGAAGGACGCTTCTATAAGACAAATATGAGAGGTGCATATTTGGATGTATTTTTAGATGATTTATATAAGGCGAATTAACCTCTGTAAGGTTATTTTTCTTGAAATGTTCCTCAGTAACTGGTATGTGCTGGGGAACATTTTTTGTTTGTTCTCAAAAAAACGATTATCTTTGCTTCCGCAAATTGTATGCAGATGGATAAACAGTTACGATATAATGACTTTGCCGGTTTTTTGACGAAGCAGTTTCCGTTCAAGGTACAGAAACTTTCGGTTAATGCGGGTTTTACTTGTCCTAACCGTGATGGCTCAAAAGGGTATGGAGGGTGTACATATTGTAACAATCAGACGTTTAATCCGGAATATTGCCGTACAGAGAAAACGGTAACCACACAGTTGGAAGAAGGCAAGCTGTTCTTTGCCCGCAAATATCCTCAGATGAAATATCTTGCCTATTTTCAGGCGTATACAAATACTTACGGAGAATTAGAACAGCTGAAGCGAATGTATGAAGAGGCTTTGGATGTAGAAAACGTTGTGGGGCTGGTCATCGGTACGCGTCCGGATTGTATGCCCGATTCGTTGTTGGACTATCTGGAAGAACTGAACCGCCGGACTTTCCTGCTGGTTGAATATGGCATAGAAAGCACTGATGATCATACACTGGCACGGATAAACCGGGGACATACATTTGCATGTACGGAAGATGCTGTACGTCGTACGGCCGGAAGAGGGATCTTGACAGGTGGACATGTGATATTGGGCTTGCCTGGGGAAGATTCTGAAAAGTTGATTTGTCAGGCTGAGACCTTGTCTCAGTTGCCACTGACAACGCTGAAAATGCATCAGCTGCAACTGATAAAGGGTACGCGTATGGCCCATGAATTTGCGCAACATCCGGAGGATTTTCATTTATATACGGTCGATGAATATATTGATCTGGCTATCGACTATATAGAACACCTTCGGTCGGATCTGGTTTTGGAGCGATTTGTTTCGCAGTCGCCCAAAGAATTGCTGATAGCTCCTGACTGGGGACTGAAAAACCATGAGTTTACAGCCAGACTGAAGCGCCGGATGGAAGAACGTGATGCATGGCAAGGAAAGCATTGTAGTAAAAAAATATAGTATAATTAATTCGGATAACAAAAATGGAAATTAAAGGAAAAGTACATTACGTAGGTGTGAACGACCGCTCAAAAGCGTTGTTCGAAAATCTTTGGCCGCTGCCTTATGGTGTGTCTTATAACTCATATCTGATTGCCGACGATGAAATGGTAGCGCTGGTAGATACTGTTGATGTAGCATTTTTCGAGGTTTATTTGAAGAAAATTCGCGCCGTTATCGGTGACCGCAAAATCAATTATTTGATTATTAATCATATGGAACCCGACCATTCTGGCTCTATTGCACTGATTAAGCAGTATTATCCTGATATCGTATTGGTTGGAAACAAGAAAACTTTCGATATGGTAGAAGGTTATTATGGAGTAGGTGGTGACCGTTATGTTGTAGGTGACGGTGATTTCCTGAAATTAGGACATCATAATTTACGTTTCTATCTGGTTCCGATGGTACACTGGCCTGAAACAATGGTAACTTTCGATGAAACAGAAGGTATCTTATTCTCAGGTGATGCTTTCGGATGTTTCGGAGCGCTGAATGGAGGATGTATCGATAAGAATATCAATACAGATATTTATTGGAATGAAATGCGTCGTTATTATTCCAATATTGTAGGAAAGTTTGGAAATCCGGTACAGAAAGCCTTGCAGAAATGTGGTGGACTGCCTATCAAGATGATCTGTTCTACTCATGGTCCTGTATGGGAAGAAAAGATTCCTCAGGTTATCGATATGTATGATAAGATGAGCCGCTACGAAGGTGAAGAAGGTGTGGTTATTGTTTACGGTACAATGTATGGCAATACAGAAGAACTTGCAGAAACCATAGCTGAAGAATTAAGTGCTCAGGGTATCAAGAATATTGTAATGCACAATGTTTCGAAGACTCATCATTCATTTATCTTGGCAGATATCTTTAAATATAAAGGTCTGATTGCAGGATGTACTACTTACAACATGAACTTATATCCCGAAATGGAAGCTTTGTTGAGCAAGGTGGCTGCCCGCGAGATGAAGAATCGCGTAATAGGATATTTCGGTTCGTTTACATGGGCTAGTGCCGCAGTCAAGAAAATCGGTGAATATACAGAAAAGCTTAAATTCGAGGTTGTTGGCAATCCGGTAGAAATGAAGCAGAGTATGAAGGAAGATACTTGCCGTCAGGCTAAGGAACTGGCAAAAGCTATGGCAGACCGTTTGAAAGCTGACCGTTGATTGTGTTGGTAGAAAAATAGAAGTGTCAAAGCTAAAATAAGTATATAGAAGAACTTATATATTCTAGTATACAAACATAAAAGAACTGCATCAGGCTTTATTTTTATGAGCTGTGATGCGGTTCTTTTTTTATTTATTTTTCGAAGATATATCGGTGGTTTTCTCCCCATTCATCCAGTATGTCTATCAAAGGCAATACACTTTTGCCTAATTCTGTTAGTGCGTATTCGCTGTGGGGAGGTAGTTCTGCATATATTTTCTTTTCTATGATGCCGTGTGCTTCGAGCTCTCTCAGATTCTGATCTAGCACGCGAGAGATGGCCTCTGGTATTTCACGGTGAAGCTGGCTGGGACGTTTGGGAGTTTCTCTCAGTGCATCTATCAGGCAAGGCTTCCATTTTGAACCGATAATTTCCATTGTAATGCGGATTCCGCAAGAAAGATCAAGAGGTGTTTTTCTTTTATACATGCATGTTATTTTTAGTTTACTTGCAAAGATAGTTCTTTTTATTTGCTTGATAATCAATATATGGATAAAGTTGTTGGTATCCGATTATTTTATCGTGTATTGCAACGGCTGATAATATCCTTTACTTTTGCTGTAAAAAGAGGCACGTGTTAGAGCCGTAGTAGTTATATAAAAAATCATAGTATGAATTATAGAGTTTTTGGAAAAACTGGATTTAAAGCGAGTGAGGTATCTTTAGGAACCTGGCAACTTGGTTCTAAATGGGGAGATCCTTTTGATGAGCAGGTAGCTATGAATACATTGCAGGCTGCATACGAACAAGGGGTAAATCTGATTGATACGGCTGATATTTATCAGGATGGAATGAGTGAACATACTGTCGGAAAGTTTCTGAAAGGCAAGAAAGATAAAGTGTTTGTAGTAACCAAATGTGGTAGAAAGCTCAATCCGCATGTTTCAGCGGGATATAATGAAGAAAACATCGTGAAATTTGTGGATGCTTCACTCAAGAATATGGACGTTGATAGCCTTGATCTGGTTTTGCTTCACTGTCCGCCTACTGAAGTATACCGGAATCCGGAAATCTTTTATGTGCTTGATAAATTGAAGAGGCAGGGCAAAATCTGTCATTATGGTGTCAGTGTAGAAAAGGTAGACGAAGCACTGGAAGCATTGAATTATGACATATCTGCCATTGAAGTTATTTTTAATATGTTTCGTTTGAAGCCGGCAGAAGAATTGTTTCCGAAAGCAAGTAAACAAAATGTCGGAATCATAGTCCGTGTACCTTTGGCTAGTGGACTATTGACAGGAAAATACTCAGAAGAAACAACATTTGGAAAAGCTGATCACCGCTGTTACAACAGAAACGGAGAGTTTTTCGATAAGGGAGAAACTTTTTCAGGAGTAGACTATATGACAGGCGTGAAGGCTGCACGCGAACTGAAACAGCTGTTGCATACAGATAATCTTGCAGCTCGTGCTTTAAGATATATTCTGATGTATCCCGAAGTCAGTACTGTCATTCCGGGAGCAAGTTCTCCTGCTCAGATAATGGAAAATGTCAAAGCTTCTTCTTTGCCTCCTTTTTCACATGAAGAAATGGAGGTGGTACGCCAAGTATACGACAAGCATATCCGTCCTCTGGTACATCATTGCTGGTAACCAGTTGTATTTTTAAAAGCCTGAAATGAATAATCACAGATAAAAAAGTCATTGCATTTTAAAAAGTGCTATATTTGTGATTATGATACAGAAATTATATTCCAAGAATAACGATCCCGATGTGTTGCAGCACATTGTGGATATATTGAATGACGGTGGGATAATCATTTATCCCACCGATACCATGTATGCTATGGGTTGTCATGCCCTGAAAGAACGACCGATCGAACGAATCTGCAAGTTGAAGAATATCGATCCGCGTAAAAACAACCTCTCTATTATTTGCTACGACTTGAGCAATATCAGCGAATATGCCCGTGTAAGCAATGCTACCTTTAAGTTGATGAAGCGAAATCTGCCCGGACCGTTTACATTTGTCCTTAATGCAGACAGCCGGTTGCCTAAGATATTCCGTAACCGGAAGGAAGTAGGAATTCGTGTGCCGGACAATAATATTATTCGTGAAATATGTCATTTACTTGATGCACCTATTCTTACCACTACTTTACCCTTGAATCCGGATGAAGATGTCGAATATGTCACCGATCCGGAGCTTATAGACGAGAAATTTGGTTCGGAAGTTGATTTAGTGATAGACGGAGGTATAGGAGGCGTTGAACCTTCTACCGTTATAAATTGTTGTGAAGATGTGCCCGAAATAATTCGTCAGGGCAAAGGGGTATTGGAAGAATAAATATTAATCAATTTAAAATAAAACAACTATGTTATTATCATCTTTATTGAATGCAACTTTCCTGAGTGCAGGTTCTAAGGGAGTAGACATAGAACAGCTGCTGTCGAAGTTGCTTGACTGGGGTATTGAGGTAGGAAAAGACCTGTTAGGAGCAATCATTATTTATATTGTCGGCCGCTTTATCATCAAGCAAGTCGGACGTTTGCTTGCACGCATTCTGGAAAAGAGAAAGCTTGAAATCAGTGTGCAGACTTTTTTGAGAAGCCTTGTCAGTATATTGCTGAATCTGATATTGGCTTTTGCTATTGTTAGCCGTCTGGGAGTAGAAACTACCAGCTTTGCAGCCTTGCTGGCTTCTGCCGGTGTTGCTATTGGTATGGCTTTGTCTGGAAATCTTTCCAACTTTGCAGGAGGATTGATTATTCTGGTATTCAAACCTTTTAAGGTAGGCGACTATATTGAAGGCCAGAATGCGAATGGTACTGTACGCGAAATTCAGATATTCCATACTATTCTGACAACTGTAGATAATAAAGTCATCTATGTTCCGAATGGTGCATTGAGCAGCAATGCCATTACAAATTACAGCAAACAGGAAACACGTCGTGCTGAATGGGTATTCGGAGTAGAATATGGTGAAGATTTCGAGAAGGTAAAAGCCGTATTGCAGCGTATTATCGATGCAGATCCTCGTATATTGAAGGATCCGGCTCCGATGATTGCTTTGGGAGCTCTTTCGGCAAGCAGTGTGGATATTAAGGTCCGTGCATGGGCTAAGACAGCTGATTACTGGGATGTATATTTTGACATGAATAAAATCGTGTACGATACATTCAATAAGGAAGGTATCGGATTCCCGTTCCCGCAGCTTACTGTTCATCAGGCAAAAGACTGATTGTGATTTTTACATAAAAAACGGAAAAAGCATTTCCTCTTCCTATGTGTGGATGGGAAATGCTTTTTTGTTTGAATGAAAGTTATTTGCAATATCGTTCTATCAGTTGGCGTGCTTCATCTTTTCCTGAGGCGAAACTCATTGTATCAATGATTAGCTGACGGTTGTGGTAGTCGTATATGTGAGGCGCCATGACTTGCAGGAATTTTATCCGTTCATTGTCGAAATCACATATAGAAAGCAGTTTGACACATTGCTTGCATGTAATATTTCTGCCATTCATGCCTGTTTGCAGTATCTTTAGCTGATCGAATGAGAAAGCATCCTTTACCTTTTCATATAATACATTGATTTCACTGTCACTATATAGCCGACCGCTGTGATGCTTCTTGTTCAGTATATTTTTTGCTTTTTCCTCTCCCGATATAAAAGTCATTGAATCAACAATCCGGTCGGTATTTTCCCGGTCGATAATGGTTGGTTCCAGAATGACCAATGCTTCCAGTCTTTCATCGTCGAAGTTGAATATTTTCATCAACTGTACGATTTCATCACAGGTAAAGTCTGACTGGCGTGCGGCTTCTCTGAGTATTTTCAGACGTTCGTCTTTGAAGGGCTTGTCTTTTACCTTCTGATACAATTCCTGAAACCATTTCTGATCGTCTGTCGGATAAGCCAGCGAAGGTATTTCTTCAACAGGAGCAGGCGGACAGATAGCTATAGGAGGATAGGCAGGAGAGGGGGTATCTCCAGCATATGAATTGAATGAGATGACTTTATCGTGTTGAAAATCGAGCAGAATGGTTGTTACTGCTCCGCTGATGAAATGTAATTTCTTATATTCCCACTGCTCTATTCCATTGTAGGAACGTTTGAACTCGGGATTTCCCAGTAGGTCAACGACTTCACGTTTTGTCATACCTGTATGTAGGCTTTCTGCCAGGCGGGAACGCTGTAAGGAGGCATCTAAAACTCCGCAGCTGGTTGTAGTCAGTAGCACGACTGCCATAATGACGACTTTCATAAAGTTCTTCATATCCATTATTCTTTTTGGTTGGTGTTACAAAAATAGACAATAAAATGAATGATAGACGAATAGAAAATCCTATAAATATGCAGGCAAATTCCTATAATGAATAGGGAATTTCCCTATAAAGGATATACTATCTGTATTATTTAGGGTATATTTCCTTCTGTCTTGCTTTTTTATTATAAAAAGAACTATTTTTGTGATAAATCCGAAAACTATGAATACAAATCTGTCTCTTCGTCGCAGGCTGGGGTTAGAGATAGCCCGTAAGATAGCGAATACATTGGTCGAACAGCATCCTCTGAAACAATTATTCTGGGAATGTACTTTACGCTGTAACTTGCATTGCCGTCACTGTGGCAGCGATTGCAAGAAAATATCCGGTTATGCCGATATGCCTAAAGAAGATTTTCTTCGGGTTTTGGATAATATAGCTTTGTACACCGATCCGCATCATGTTTTTGTGGTAATTACGGGTGGAGAGCCTCTTATGCGTGAAGATTTGGAAGAGTGTGGAAAAGCTATTCATGACAAAGGATTTCCGTGGGGAATGGTGACAAATGGGCTGGCTATGACTCCTGAACGATTTACTGCTTTGCTGAAGGCCGGAATGCATACTGCTACAGTCAGTCTGGACGGGTTTGCCGATGAGCATAACTGGATGCGCGGACATCCGCAAAGCTTTGACAAGGCTATTCGAGCCATTCGTATGATGGCCGCTATTCCCGCATTTGTGTTCGATGTGGTAACATGTGTCAATAAGCATAATTATGCGCAGTTAAATGAATTGAAAGAGTTTCTCATTGGCATTGGGTTAAAACAGTGGAGGTTGTTTACGGTATTTCCTGTAGGACGTGCAGCCAGTGATGCCGAACTTCAATTGTCTGGCGAGGAATTTCGTGGAATGCTGGATTTTATCAAGCAAACTCGTAAGGAAGGGCGTATACGCATCAGTTATGGGTGTGAGGGATTTTTAGGTAATTATGAAGGTGATGTACGCGATCATTTCTTTTCCTGTCAGGCAGGGATAACAGTGGGATCAGTCCTTATCGATGGCTCTATATCCGCTTGCCCCAGCATTCGTGCCGATTTCCATCAGGGAAACATTTATAAAGATGAGTTTATGGATGTATGGGAGAATAACTATCAGCCTTATCGCGACCGCACATGGATGAAGAAAGGAGAGTGTGCTACATGCAAGTATTTCCGCTATTGTCGTGGAAATGGTATGCATTTGCGTGATGGACAAGGAGAGTTAATGGTCTGCCATTTGAAAAGAATCGTCAATCCTTAATGTAAAAAATCATACAGTTATGAGAAAGAAAGTTAGTTGTTTTAGTACTCGAGTCTGGGCTGGATTTCTTGCTTTGCTAGGCTTTGCTTCATGCACCAGTAATGAGGATCCAGAAGATATTCCATTGGAATATGGAACACCTACGGTTGGTTTTCAGGTGCAAGGAGTAGTAACCGACGAGGAAGGCAATCCGCTGGAAGACATTCAGGTTATCGTACGCAGAGCGTACAATAATGATTATCGTTCGGGGGATACAATTTACACGGACAACAAAGGGGCGTTTGCAGCAGAGAAATTTGTTACAACCGGTTTCGAGCCAGATGAGCAGAAAGTTTATTTTAATGACGAAAAGAAGGTTTTCAAGTCGGATTCTATTTTACTGAAAGATATGAAGCTCGAAAAAATAGAGGAAGGGTCTGGCTGGAGCCATGGTACTTATCAGGCCACTACGGAGGTTAAGTTGAAGAAAGCAGAAAAAGAAGAATAAAGCAGCTTTTCCCTTTGAAAAAAGACGATGAATTATGGCGAAAAATCTGTACGAAGTTTCCTGATCTTTGTACAGAAAAAATAAAAACTTCAGCATCTTTTCCCGAAAAGATGCTGAAGTTTTTTATATTGTTACATAATAAACTTTACAGCCACCCAGCGGTTCTTTTCCCGATGGTGAACGAAAGTCATTCCCAGACTTTCAGCCTTTTCGCGGATAGCAGGAATGTCTTCTACGTAGAATCCGCTCATATAAAGTTCGGATCCCTTGTGCATGCATGCTGCATAGGCAGCCATATCATTCAGCAGAATATTACGGTTGATATTGGCTATGATGATGTCGAACGGCTTGCGTCCTTTCAGAAGCGATGCATCACCCAGTTCTACTGTGATGTTTGAAATATTGTTCAGGGCAATATTATCGCGTGAATTGTTTACACACCAGTCGTCTATATCAATAGCAGTTACCGGATCTGCTCCTCTCATGCTTGCCAGAATAGCCAGAATAGATGTTCCGCATCCCATATCGAGTACTGACTTGCCTTTCAGGTCGGCATCCAGCAGTTCGCCCAGAATAGAACTTGTTGTTTCGTGATGTCCGGTTCCGAAAGCCATTTGCGGATTGATTACAATATCATATTCAGCCTGCGGGTAGTCATGATGGAAGGTGCTGTGTATCACGCAGCGGTCTTCTATCACGATAGGCTGGAAAAAATTCTTTTCCCATTCCTCGTTCCAGTCTTTGTCTTCCGGTTCGGTAATGGTATAAGTAATTTGGGTGTCGGGTATAGGAAAGTTTGCCAGTGTTTCTTTCAGGGCATTTTCATCGAACAAGCTTTGCTGTACATAAGCCTGAACGCCTCCTTCACACTCAACAAAACTCTCGAAACCTATTTCGCCTGCCAGTGCCGACAGGACATCGGTTACAATTTCATTGCACGGCTGTGCAGTAAAAGTGACTTCAAAGTATTTCATATATAGAGATATTCGTTTGTTTACACAAAGGTAGTGAAAATAGGGAAAACCCTATACTGAAATAGGGAATTTCTACTTGCCTGTAAGAAATTACTTCTTACTTTTGTAATTGAAATAAACCGTATAAAATGATATGAGTATGAAAAGTAGAATATGTGCTTCGCTGCTGATAGCTTGCTTGCCGTGGCTGGCTATGGCTCAAAGCAACGACGACCTTTACTTTATTCCGAAAAAAGAAAAGAAAACGGAACAGAAGGCAGAGGTTAAGTCCGTTCCGAAGCAGACTTCAAACAATACGACGGTATATGCAGCTCCAGGGTCGACTATCGTGGTGAAAGACGTTACAGGAAAGACTCGTGACATTGACGAATACAATCGCCGTTATACTTCACGCGATAATACCTTTTCTATGCAGAACGATACACTGTATATCGAAGAGAAGCCTTATGGAGAGCGTGGAGAGTGGGTTAACGGTTTCGAAGGTTCGCAGGATGATTATGAATATGCCATGCGAATCATACGTTTCCGCAGTCCGCGATATGCCATACCTGTAAGCAGCCCGCTTTATTGGGATGTTGTATACGGGGGATATGCTTCATGGGACTGGAATATTTATGAAGACGGATTGTATGCATATGTTTTCCCGACATCTACGAACCCGTTGTGGTGGGACTGGCGCTGGAATTGGGGCGTTGCAGGTCCGAGATGGGGATTCAGCTGGGGATGGTCTTCTCCGTGGTATTATAGCAGTTGGTATTCTCCTTATTGGTATGGTGGCTACTGGGGTGGCTATTGGGGAAGTTACTATGGTGGTTACTGGGGTGGTTACTGGGGACCTGCCTGGCATCATCACCATCATTATCCGTACTGGGCAGGCAACTACCGTGTCGGACATACAGACTACCGCCCGTCAAGATATACAGGATATTCTTCTTCCAGACGCAGTACGTCAGGATTTGGTAATACCAGCAGATTTACAACTAGCTCACGAAGAGGGTCTTCAAGTAGTGTAGGTCGGGTTGTTCGTCCGGGAAGTGGAGCAGGAAGTTCTTCGTCTACTTCTGTTCGTCCTTCAGGTGGAGGATCAAGTTTCCAGCAGAACGGTCCATCGTCAATAACTCGTCCGTCACGTGGAAACGGAAGCAGCTACGTACGTCCTAGTAGTACAGTAGACCGTACAGGATCTATCTACAGCCGTCCCAGCAGTACCCGACGCAGTTCGAACTATAACAATAACCGTTCGAATACTCGTTCCAGCAGTAGTTATTCCACTCCTCGTAGCTCAGGAAGCTCTTTCTCAAGAGGAAGCAGCAGCTATAGCCGAGGTTCAGCAACGGGAGGAAGTTCTTCACGTTCCAGCTCAAGAGGTGGTAGCTCAAGCAGAAGATAAAGAAACAAAAATTAGAAGGTCATTCGAATTATGAAAAAGAAAATAATGGTTCTGACTGTGGCTGGTGCATTAGCTTCGGCCGCAGCAGCACAAAATCAATATGATGCACTTCGTTTCTTAGGAAACGATGTAAATGGTACGGCACGCTTTGTCGGTATGGGAGGAGCTATGAGTTCACTGGGGGCAGATTTGTCTACTATTGGAACAAACCCTGCCGGCATCGGACTTTACAGAAGTAATGATGTTGCGTTGAGTTTTGGCTTTAATGCCAACAAATCGCATAGCGACTTTAATGGTAGTGTGATGGATGAAAGCCGTAATCGTGCTTCGTTCGATCAGGTTGGTTTTGTATGGAGTACGAAAATTGGCAACAAGACCGATTTGCGTTTTCTGAATTTCGGATTCAATTATCATAAGCGTGTTAATTTTAACCGTCAGTTTGCTTCGAAAGGTGGTTTGAATGGAAATTCGCTTACCTGGCAGATGGCTGATATGATAGATGGAGCTGGATATCAGACTGATAATCATTTTAATGGTCTGCTGGATGCCAACAATCCTTATACTGAAAGTTCGTTTTATGATACTCCATATTTAGGTGCTATGGGAGCACGTACCGGTCTGGTCGATGTGGATCGGGATGATAAAGGAAATATTCTTAATATCTATGGATGGAATGGTATAGATGGAGAATATTACAGCCGTGAGACAGGCTCTGTCAATGAGTACGATTTCAATGTTTCCTTTAATGTTCGCGACCGCTTTTATTTTGGTGCAACCTTAGGCGTTTATGATATTGATTACTTGCGTTACTCTTCGTATGGAGAAAACATGCAAAGATTAAATGGAGAGTATCAGGGAAATTTCACCTTAAACAATACGTATAAAACAGAAGGTACAGGAATTGATCTGAAAGTTGGTACTATCATTCGTCCGTTCGAATATTCTCCGTTCCGTTTTGGTCTGGCTATACATACGCCTATATTATATAATATGTCCGACCGTTATACATCGGTGCTGACGAGTAATTTGCCGTCGGCTAGCTATACTGAGAATTTAGCGGATTATTTATATGGCGGGCAATATGCATGGGATTACAGACTGATTACTCCGTGGCGCTTCAATGTTAGTGTCGGTACGATTGTAGGAGGCATTATGGCTTTGGACGCTGAATATGAGTTTGAAAACTATTCTGCAACCAAACTTCAGAATGCTGAAGGTGTGGAACTGAACGGTCAGTCAGCTGTTAAGGAGACCTTGAAAGGGGTTCACTCGTTCCGTGTAGGTATGGAAACAAAAGTTTCATCTGCCTTCAGTGTACGTGCCGGATATCATTTCCGTTCGACACCTATTACGAGTGACGCATTCAAGAATATTCCGGTTACCGACAATACCCGTACCGATGCCGAATATCTAAATCTGAAATCGCGTCAGGCTGTCAGTGTTGGATTGGGTTACAGAGGTCGTCTGGTTTATGCAGATGTTGCTTATAAATATGATTTCTATAAAGGTGATTTTTACGCGTTTGACGGAGGTCTTGACCAGTCAGGAAATTTATTATTATCACCGACAAAAGTGAACAATGAGCGTCATCAATTGTTATTTACTATAGGAGTACATTTCTAAAAGATAGGATTATAATTGTGTGTGTTTATCGGCTTCACCTCGGGTAATGATATTACTTGGGGTGAAGTTTTTTTATTACTTTTCCTGTCTGTATTCTTTTCTTTTCCAGAAATTGAATCCGGCGTATATACGTAAGCTTCCGAAAGAATTTGTCATCGAGAAATCAGATTTGCGATAGTCATACGTATTTAATACGAGTGAGGCCCCGATATAATATTTGCTGTTGTTCCATGTTAAGCCTGCGCGGGTTACCAGATCGAAATTAATATCGTTTATCCACTCAAACCAGTCGTTTTCCATATCTGTTGGTTTTCCGTTCATTTTAGCTTTTTTATAAGCAATAGCTGGCATTAGCGAAACGTTGAGCAGACAGTTCTTGGCAAATACCCAGTTATATCCGTATCCGAAACTTAAATTGTAATCACGATATTTCAGGCTGTTGAATTTTAGTGACGATTGTATTTGTTCAATCATCTCGGCTGGTAGTTTGGTATGATTGAAAGAAATACTATGGTGTGAGTATGAAAAACCAGCCATAAACGAACCACAGCTGCGGCGCTGATTAGTAGACTGACTGTATGCTGCCGGATATGAAAATTTCTTGTTGTTGAAAATCCAGTATGCATTAAGGCCGACTATTTTGCTTTGGAAGCCTTCGAATTTCTGACCTACATAATCTTCCGGAAGATTGAATCCTGAATAGGAATTTATATGAAAGTCGCTACCTGTTTTTCTGTAATAAAAGTCAGCTCCAACTCGTGAACTGTATAGGTTGAAAACATATTCTTTCTTCGATTTGCCGCTTTGGCTTTTGCCTATGAGATCGGGAATGCTGAATGACATTCCTAAAAATATCCATCTCCAGCCGAAATAGGCTCCTATCTTAGGGGTTGGAGTAGGTGCAAAACTGATGTTTTGTCTTTCTTCGTTTATTCGGGTTCCCAGACGGTAACGTTCATGCCAGAAACTTTGTTCCACCATAAACGTCAGGTTATATTTGTTGGGAGCAATGTAGGTGGTATCTGTTTCTGTAAAAATCTTTTCCAAATGTTGCATAAATTTATTCTGCTTTTCGGTCTGTGCCTGTATTGTCTGACCGAAAAGCAGTAGGATTATGCCGATATGTCGGAAAAATTTCATGACGTCTGTATTGAGTGGCGCGATGAATAAAGTTTTTCAGAGTTTATTTAGAATACGGTCCATTACCCAGTTTGTAGGAGTTGCACTCACCCCGTCGCATGTGCAGATCGCTTTCCCCTGTAAATGTTCTACCACAGCCTGAATCAACGGAAGTTGTACATATGGCGGATTCTGTGGGAGTATTTCCTCACGACCGCGTTCAGTGTGCAGGGCAATCGGATCATAGGTAAAGACAGAGAAGCAAATCATACCCTTGTCACCTATAATTTCTATACGGTCTTCTTTTGCCGATTCGTGAGCAACGAAGCACCATGAACCTGAACCAGGCAGTCCGGAAGCAAACTTAAAGCAGGCACTGATGGTATCTTCTGCCTGATAAAGCCCTCCACGGTTACTTGTATAACCTTCTGCTTCGAGTATACATCCGAACATTTCCTGAAGAAAGTCCAACTGATGGGGTGCCAGATCGTAAAAATATCCTCCTCCTGCGATGTCAGGCTGTACACGCCATGGAAGATTGGTGCTGTTGTAATCGAGTGCTCGCGGAGGCTGTGCGAAACGTATCTGTACATTGATTACATTTCCTATCTCTCCCTCTTCAACCAGTTGTCGTACCTTTTGGAAATAGGGCAGATATCTGCGGTAGTAAGCTACAAAACAAGGAACACCTGTTTCTTGCGATATACGGTTGATGCGGGCGCAGTCTTCATAACTTGCGGCCATCGGCTTTTCTATATAAACAGGCTTGCCAGCTTTCATCGCCATAATGGCAAATGTAGCGTGCGAAGAAGGAGGAGTGGCAATATAAATAGCATTGACATCCTCGTCGCCTATCAGTTCCTGAGCATCTGTATACCATCGAGGTATATTGTGACGGCGTGCATACGATTTTACTTTTTCTTCGTCACGGCTCATTACTGCTACTACTTTCGAACCGTCTATCATATTGAAGGCAGGTCCACTCTTTTTCTCGGTTACTTCACCGCAACCGATAAATCCCCAGCATACGTTATTCAGTTGTATCATAGTGTACGGTGTATGTATCAGTTAAAATATTTATTGTATAGCTTTTTATATTTTGGTGTCTGGACAAAATCATTGAGCCAGATGTTCAGGCTATCCAGCAGGGCAGGAGAATGTTTGCTTACTCCCCAGGCATAAAACTGTGTGAAGCTGATGTCGGTATTGATGTCCAGATTTGGAAAATCGTCGATAGATGCACGGGCAATGTTTTCATCGCATACGGCATAGTCGATATCTCCTCCCGAAACCATAGCCAGTAATTGTTCCGGTCCATATAGTTCTACTTCATTTATGTAAATAGTATCGGCTATTTCGTCTATCAGATTATGTATACGCAGCAGTGCCGGCGATCCTTTTATCACATGAAGATGCTTATGTGCCAGATCAAGCTGACTCTGGATGTATAAGCTGTCTTTACCTTCTTCTTTCTTTCGTTGTACTAAAACCTGTTTGCTTAATAGTAGAGTCCGTGTAAAAAGCAATGAATCTTTTAGCTGGGTCGTTACGACTGTTCCGGTAGCCAGTATGTCGTATTGACCGTTGATGATACCTTGCAGACGCTTTTCAAAACTCATTTCAGGAGTAATTTCCAGTTTCAGTCCTTTCTCAGAAGCAAAAGCATTCAATAGTTCGTAATCGAATCCTTGTAATGTATCTTTGCTGACATGATAGCTTACTGCATTATATTCGGTTACGGCACGCAGTTTTCCGGAACTGAGTATTTCGGCATAGTCACGTGGGGAAGAAGCCGGTTTCTCTTCTTCTTGCGTATTCAGCATGATGATACCTGCTGCTATAGCCAGTGCTATGATGATATATCGTACTCCTTTTCTTAGCATAGTGATGTGGTTCTTAATCGAAGAAGTTCCATGATAACCCGAATTTCAGCAAGCGGGGATTCAGAGGGTAGTGAGGAGCCAGGAAGTAGCTCTTTTCTCCTTGTCCTTGAATCAGATTATACATGGCTATAAAAATACGGGTACGTTTCAAATGAATATTGACATATGCGTTCAGCAGTGGATAACCTCCTAGCTTGAAACGGGTTTCCTTATTTTGCAGATAGAACTGTCCGATAGCAGGTGCATAGTCGGGAGCGTAGTATTGAGTGAAATACCGGACATCTGTTCCCAGTTCTACCTGAAGTACTTTCTTTGCCAGACCGAATTTGAGATAGAAGTTATGGTATAATACCAGGTCGGGCAATGGCAAGACATCCTGATTGCTCGATTTCTGATAAGTAACTTCATTGTCAAGATGGAATATACCCAACTGGAAATCTTGATTCAATGTGGCGCTGAATATCTGGATATTACCCGTATGCTGTTTTACGGCTACATCATTTTTATAGCTTACAACTTCTTTATCCGAAGCTGTTTCGGTATATTTTACAGAAGTATTGTCAAGATATGTATAGTTCTTAATGTTTTCTACTCCAGCTTTCAGTTGGGTTTTCCAATGGTCGATACTCAGTTTCCCTTCAATACGGGTACGCATGATTTTCGATAAGTCATTATTATCCCACCAGTAATGCTTGGAATGGAAATGTCTGTAATAGAATGTCGGATTCAGGTTTTTGATGTATGCATTCGCTTCCAGTCTGACCGTATCGCTGAACAGGCGGAAATTCAGATCACCTTTTCCTTCTATTTGAAACTGTCCGGCATCTTCTCCAGCCAGGGCTATTTCTCCCATGACGTCATAGTGTAATGTCTTTCCTTGTTCCTTGATGAGTTGTCCTCCTACTGATACGGTATTTTCAACATAGTCGGTCGGAATACGTTGTCCCGGAGTTTGAGCAAGGGTATCTGTCATTGTGAAACGGCGGTACTCATGACTCATGAAAGCTGTCAGTCCAGCCTTGGCCCATTTGTTGAATCCCTCACGTAAAGATATACCTATGGTATTTTTTACGGCAAGATGTTCTGTTTCATCACGCTGGATGTCAGTCAAATAGTTATTCTGAAAATATTTCTGGTTCTGCTCCTCGTCGTATGAAATATATCTGCGACGGTTAATATCTACATTTACAGTATGAAGGAAACTTGTTACCGGAACAAATACTTCTGTATTGACCGTATCCTTTGCGTCTGGATTTTCACGGTAGAATCCCAAGTTGTAACGATGGGTAAGGAAAGCATGGTAACCGGTATTATGATTCCATACCTGAGATAAATTTGTTGGAATTTCGCTATTGCCATACACTTTACCTCCCTCTGCCATCGCCAGAGGGTCAGTAATGAAGCGGTCGTCAGTAATACCACCATTCTCGGCAACTTTTAAGTTGTCGTTCATGAAACTGAAATGCATGTTATACTTGTCGCCAAGATAATAAGCAAAAAGATTTCCGTTGAATAAGGCAGTAGACTGGTTCATATATTTACCTCGACCGTAAACATAATCTATATTGAAACCGAATCCCAGTCTTTTATTGGCATTTACGGCAAAATAAGCTTTAAAACGTTCTTCACCGTCTTTACTTCCTCCCTGCTTATAGTAAGTCAGATTTGAAAAAGGAGATTTGGTATTGGTGTAAACGACATCTTCCGGTCTGACGACTGTATAGTCATACGGATCCAGAAAGAAAAACTGTTCAGGATCTTTGCGGTCGAAAAAAACGTGAGCGATACGTGGAGCTCCCAAGTTTCCTAAATATGTATAGTGTCCTGTAGGTCCTCCTGTATCATTCGTATTCTGAAAATTATGCTGCAATGTATCTACCGGAATCTCTGTTCTGTTGCCGAAAAGTCTGTCTATCTTCCATGATGTAAGTCCGATAGGAATAGTACTGGCATCAATTACGGAAGTTGTATCAATCGGGTTTCCGTTGCGGTCGTACAAGTTACTGTCCACTCCTGAAGCAGAACTTCCGAACTGCCCTGTGAATTGACTTTGCTGATAGGTATTTTGCGCAGATATGGTTCCGCAAATCAGTAATATTGTTGCTATAAAAAATATCTTCCTCATAATGGAGGCAAAGATACAATATAAAAACGAAAGAAACCGTGTACGGAGTGCAAAAATACTAGAAGATATATTGATACAGAGGCGTGCAGAGCTTTCTATACAAAAACTATCTGCACGCCTCTGAGTTTTGATTGGAGTTGGTATTTATTATTTTATTTCTTTGATAATATCCATTCCTATATGGATTGCCTCCTCATTCATCGGTATCAGGTGATGATGGCGTTCAGGCAATGTTTTACGCAATGCTTTAATAACGCTTTCTATTGATACGATAGGACGGATTTTCAATAATCCTCCCAATACAATCATATTGAATGTCTTTGCCATTTTACGTTCGTTGGCTTCATCCATAGCATCAATACGATATACATGAATGTCTTTACGTGTAGGAGGGTTTATAATGCCATAACCATCATAAATCAGTACACCGCCTGGTTTGATTTTGTTTTCAAATTTGGCAAGTGAAGGCTGGTTCAGAATAATGGCTGTATCATATTTACTTAAAATAGGAGATGAAATACGTTCGTCGCTGACGATAACCGTTACATTGGCTGTTCCTCCTCGCTGTTCGGGACCGTAGGCAGGCATCCAAGTAACTTCTTTATTTTCCATCAGTCCTGAATAAGCCAGAATTTTACCCATTGACAATACGCCTTGTCCTCCAAATCCTGCTATAATGATTTCTTCTTTCATGATAGTGCTTGTTTTGGTAATGTTATTTGTTTTCTCCGCTTGTATCTTTCAGGTCGCCTAATGGGTAGAAAGGGAACATGTTTTCTTCCATCCACTTGTTGGCTGCTTCTGGAGTCATTTTCCATCCTGAGTTACATGTAGAAACGATTTCTACCAGACTCGAACCTTTGCCTTGCATGCTGTTTTCGAATGCTTTGCGGATTGCCTTTTTAGCTTTGCGGATTGCTGCTACCGTATGAACTGACTGGCGTGTTACATAGCATGTACCTTGCAGTGTCGCTGCTATTTCTGTCATTTTCAACGGATATCCGTGTATTTCCGGATTTCGTCCGTACGGACATGTTGCAGTTTTCATTCCTACCAGAGTAGTAGGAGCCATTTGTCCTCCTGTCATACCATAAATGGCATTATTGATGAATATAATGGCTATATTATCACCTCTGTTTAGAGAATGGATTGTTTCTGCTGTACCGATACAAGCCAAGTCACCATCTCCCTGATATGTGAATACCAGACGGTCGGGCCATAAGCGTTTGATGGCTCCGGCCAGTGCAGGCGCACGTCCATGAGCTGCTTCCTGACAATCGATGTCAAGATAGTTGTACATGAATACAGCACATCCCACCGGACTAATACCGATAGCTTTTTCTGCCATACCCATTTCTTCTATAACTTCGGCAATCAGTTTATGAACTACTCCGTGGCTGCATCCCGGACAGTAGTGCATCGGATTATCATTTAATAAACGAGGTTTCTGGTAAACCAGATTCTCGGGTTTCATTATTTCTTCTTTTGTCATAAATTTCTCCTCCTTATCGGGTTAGCGTAGAAAGAAACGGAACACAAACTCCATCATCTTTACGAACAGCGATGCGCCGCATACATAAAAGAAGATAGTTTTGTCTTCTCCCAATGAAAAATAAAGAATGAAAGAAGCTGCTGCTCCTATCATGAATATCACATTGAGCACGGTTCTGATCTGATCTATATTGCCCATGAGTTTCTTACTTGTTAATGATTTTTTCTTTTAGTGCATCAATCACTTCATCTGGGTCGGGAACAATACCTCCCAAACGTCCGAAGTGTTCAACTGGTATGCTGCATTTTACAGCCAGTTCAACATCTTCAATCATCTGTCCGCTATTCAACTCTACAACAAGGATGCCTTTTATGTTTTTTGCTCTTTCAGCCAGTGGCTTGCTTGGGAATGGCCATAAAGTAATAGGGCGGAACAGTCCGACTTTGATTCCTTCTTCACGTGCGTGTTCCATTGATTTCTGTGCAATGCGGGCACATGAACCGAATGCAACAATCAGGTATTCTGCATCTTCGCAGTCTATTTCTTCATATCGTACTTCGTTGGCTTCAATTTCTGCATATTTTTCCTGCAAGTGTAAATTACGTTTTTCCATTACAGCAGGATCGAGTTCCAGTGAAGTAATGATATTCGGTTTGCGTCCCTTACATCCGGTAGCGGCCCATGGGCATTGTGCAATGATTTCCTCTTCGGTACGGCGCGGACGAGGAGCTGGAAGAACTACTTTTTCCATCATCTGTCCGATTACACCATCTGCAAGGATCATTGCAGGATTACGATATTTGAAAGCCAGTTCAAATGCAAGACCTACAAAATCGGCCATTTCCTGTACAGATGCCGGAGCTAAAGCTATTAAATGGTAATCGCCGTGTCCGCCACCTTTTGTTGTCTGGAAATAATCTGCCTGGCTCGGCTGTATGGTTCCAAGTCCCGGACCTCCACGCATTACGTTTACAATCAGGCAAGGTAATTCTGCACCGGCAATGTATGAAATACCTTCCTGCTTCAGGCTGACGCCCGGACTGGATGACGAAGTCATTACCATTTTACCGCTTCCTGCGCCTCCATATACCATATTAATTGCTGCTACTTCACTTTCAGCCTGCAATACAACCATTCCGGTTGTTTCCCACGGCTTCTGTTCGGCAAGAGTTTCCAATACTTCTGATTGGGGAGTGATAGGGTAACCGAAGTATCCGTCTACACCGATGCGGATAGCGGCATGAGCGATAGCTTCGTTACCTTTCATTAGAACTATTTCTTCTGCCATAATTCTGATTGTTTTGCTTTAAAGTTATTCTTCACATTTTGCTCTGTATACGGTTAAGCAACCGTCTGGACACACAATGGCGCACGAAGAGCATCCGTTACAGGTATCCTCTACTACCTGTTGCACATAGTTATATCCTTTTTGATTTACTTTGGCGGTGAGCGACAGTACGTGTAACGGGCAAGCTACTACGCACAAGTTGCACCCTTTGCAGCGTTCTGTATTCACTACAACTACACCTTTCATTTTAGCCATAAGTCGATTACCTTATTGATTAAACATATCTTTATTGTAAAAGTTAAGAATATCCATCACCATATTCCGTGCTTCTGCTGCCGGACTATCCGGATTTAATGCAATGGCTTCCTGATAGTTGTTCAATGCTCCTTGCCAGTCACCTTTCTTGCGGAAAGCATTTCCTAATAAATAATATGCTTCGGCAGCATATTCAGGATTTAAATTGATTAATTGATTTAATTGGTCGATAGCGTGTTCGGTAGAACCTTCGGCTATTAAATTCTTTATCTCTTTCAGCTTTTCGGTCATGGTTTTGAATATATTAGTCTACCCACAAAGATAAAGCTTATTTTCAATCGAATAGGAATTTTGGATAATTATTTCCTCTTTATGGATAAAAAATTTTTTTTGCTGATTGTATAATGTATTGATATGTAATACCTTATAGGTAGGGCTTGAATGTTTCATATGAAAAAGTTGTTTGACTAATTATGTGAATGATTATAGGAGCATTGAAAGTAATTTTGATGTGTTTTGTAAAACGGTAATGAGGTCTTTGGTGGAAGATTAAGTGGGTTCTATAGACAAAAATTATATCGGGATGTAAAAAAAACAGCATTATAGGATGTTTTATTTAGAAATTTATATTTACTTTATAAGAGTTATTCAGTTTTTAACTGTTTTATGTTACAGCTGATATTTGCTGACAGTACTATTTTTATTATTAATAAATAATCAAATTTATGAAAATCAAGTTATTATTGGCTGCTACGGTAGCATGTGTATTGGGCTTTTCTTCATGCTCAAATGAATCAGTGAAAACTATTCCTGTATATGGTTGGCAAGGAGAAGGTGAGGAGGCTACAGAAGCGTCTATACAGTCCGATTTCAAAAAATGGAAGGACCACGGGCTGGTAGGTATGTGTTATAATGCGGGTGGTTTCAATGTAGAAAAACATACTCGTGCTGCAAAAATAGCTCATGCTACCGGATTGGAGTATCATGCATGGATTCCTGCAATGTTGAAAGGGGATGCAGATTCTACCTGGTATGCGGTAAACCGTAAAGGCGAGTCGGCATATACTGTGCAGGCATATGTTCCTTATTATAAATGTATGTGTCCGAACAATCCGGATGTAATCAATTATCTGGTTACTGAATATAGTAAGATTGCAGAGATTCCCGAAGTTGATTTCATTCATCTGGATTATATTCGCTATGTCGATGTAATTCTGGCACGTGGACTTTGGGATAAATATGGTCTGGTGATGAATGAAGAATATCCTACAGCCGATTATTGTTACTGCGACAAATGTGTAGCCGATTTCAAGGCTGAAAGCGGTATCGATATCAAGTCGGTAGAAGATCCTTCTACTTGTGAAGAATGGAAACAGTTCCGTTACAACCGTATTACCAGTCTGGTAAATAAGATTGCGGCTGCAGTTCATGCAAAAGGCAAAAAAGTCAGTGCTGCTGTATTCCCAGGTCCGGACTCATATGCAAAAAAACTGGTTCGTCAGGAATGGAACAAATGGGATATCGATGCATTCTTCCCGATGAATTATAATGATTTCTATCTGGAACCGGCTTCTTGGGTAGGAGAAATAACTAAAGAAGAAGTAGCTTCCGTAAATGGAAAGAAGCCTGTTTACAGTGGTTTGTTCATTTGTCGTGACTGGCAGAATAAGGCTAATATCAAAGATCCGGAAGGCCACGGTCTGATTCCTTCAGAAATCGGTGAAGCTGTTCGTGGTTCTATTGAAGCAGGAGCTGCTGGAGTGGCATTGTTTATTCCTGCCAATATGACTGATGAACACTGGGCTGAATTTGATAAAGCTATTCAGGTAAAACCCTGATGCCATTGTAGCAATATAAGTAGTGAGGCTACAAAAATGAAATCTCCTTCGGAATCTTTCGGGAATCCGGAGGAGATTTTTTTATATGGCTGGGTATGTTTATGCTACTTTTTCCCTATAAATATAATGTTTCACTATGGTGGAGTGAACGTTTCATTCAAGTGAAGCTATCATTTCACTATGGTGAGGCGATAGTTTCACTTTGGTGAAATGTTTATATTATGTGGAAGAGTTGTGGATTTTATAAAATAGTAAAATCCCTTTTAAAAATGGTACGCTGACTGCTGATTTTTATAACGGTTATGATTTTATAGTTGAATTAAGAACGTTGTGTGACAAAAATATACAACGAAAATTGTGATTTTGAAGATTTCTTTTGGTATTATTTTATTTAGTGGTAACTTTGCAAAATATAATGAATTGCAAAAAATAACTAACTTATAGTACGAGGAAATGAATAAAATTATTTCAAAAGAACATTTTTCAGAAAAGGTTTTTAAGCTGGTAATCGAAGCTCCCCTGATTGCTAAGTCACGTAAGGCTGGTCATTTTGTGATTGTACGTGTAGGTGAAAAAGGTGAACGTATGCCTCTTACCATTGCAGAAGCCGATCCTGTAAAGGGAACTATTACGTTGGTCGTACAAGAGGTCGGTCTGTCATCAACTCGTTTGTGTGAACTGAACGAGGGTGATTATATTACCGATGTAGTAGGTCCGTTGGGTAAAGCAACCCACATCGAGAACTTCGGAACAGTAGTTTGTGCTGGAGGTGGAGTAGGAGTAGCTCCGATGTTGCCTATTGTTCAGGCTCTGAAGGCTGCTGGAAACCGTGTCATTACTGTATTGGCGGGCCGTTCTAAGGAGCTGATCATTTTGGAAAAAGAAATGAGAGAAAGTTCGGATGAAGTAATTATTATGACCGATGATGGTTCGTATGGCAAGAAAGGTTTGGTGACCGAAGGTATTGAAGAGGTAATCAAGCGTGAAAAGGTAGATAAGTGTTTTGCCATTGGTCCGGCTATCATGATGAAATTTGTTTGTCTGCTTACCAAGAAATACGAAATTCCTACCGATGTTTCGCTTAATACAATCATGGTAGATGGTACAGGTATGTGCGGAGCGTGCCGTATCACTGTGGGAGGCAAGACGAAATTCGTTTGCGTAGATGGTCCTGAGTTCGACGGACATCAGGTGGATTTCGATGAAATGTTGAAGCGTATGGGAGCGTTCAAGGATATTGAACGTGAAGAAATACATAAACTGGATGCTGTACAGCCTGATACATGTGAAGCTGTGAAGGCTGTTGAAGACCGTAATACACCGTGGCGTGCAGAGTTACGTAAAGCAATGAAGCCGAAGGAACGTACTGCCATTCCACGTGTGAAAATGAATGAGCTCGATCCGGAGTACCGTTCTCACAGCCGTAAAGAAGAAGTAAACTTAGGCTTGAATGAGGAACAGGCACTGACAGAAGCTAAACGTTGTCTGGATTGTGCTAATCCATCGTGTATGGAAGGTTGTCCGGTCGGTATCAATATACCTGGATTCATTAAAAATATCGAGCGTGGTGAATTCCTCGAAGCTGCCCGTGTCTTGAAGCAGACCAGTGCTTTGCCTGCTGTATGTGGTCGTGTTTGTCCACAGGAAAAGCAGTGTGAATCAAAGTGTATTCACCTGAAGATGGGACACGAAGCAGTAGCTATTGGTTATCTGGAGCGTTTTGCTGCCGATTATGAACGTGAAAGCGGTCAGATTTCAGTTCCTGAAATAGCTGAAAAGAACGGTATCAAAGTTGCAGTTGTAGGTTCCGGACCTGCCGGACTTTCATTTGCCGGAGATATGGCAAAGCTTGGTTACGATGTAACTGTATTCGAAGCGTTGCACGAAATTGGTGGAGTGCTGAAGTACGGTATTCCTGAATTCCGTTTGCCGAACAAGATTGTTGATGTTGAAATAGAGAACCTGTCGAAGATGGGCGTACAGTTTGTCAAAGACTGTATCATCGGCAAGACTATCAGCGTGGAAGAATTGGAGCAGGAAGGCTATAAAGGAGTATTCGTAGCATCTGGTGCCGGACTTCCAAACTTCATGAACATTCCGGGGGAAAATTCTATCAATATTATGTCATCCAATGAATATCTGACTCGTGTCAATCTGATGGATGCGGCTAGTGAAGATTCTGATACTCCGGTAACATTTGGCAAGCGTGTGGCTGTTATCGGTGGTGGTAATACTGCTATGGACTCTGTACGTACAGCTCGCCGCCTTGGAGCTGAAAAGGCAATGATTATTTATCGCCGTTCGGAGGCAGAAATGCCGGCTCGTCTGGAGGAAGTAAAACATGCCAAAGAGGAAGGTGTAGAATTCCTGACTTTGCATAATCCGATAGAGTATATAGCAGATGAAAAAGGACGTGTAAAACAAGTTGTTTTGCAGAAGATGGAATTGGGTGAACCGGATGCTTCAGGACGTCGCAGCCCTGTTGCTATTCCTGGAGCTGTAGAAACAATAGACATTGATATGGCTATCGTCAGCGTGGGAGTATCTCCGAATCCGATTGTCCCGAATTCGATTCCTGGACTGGAATTAGGACGAAAAGGAACAATTGCTGTCAATGATGATATGCAGTCGTCTATTCCTACTATTTACGCAGGAGGCGATATTGTCCGCGGTGGAGCTACCGTAATTCTGGCAATGGGTGACGGACGCCGTGCTGCTGCCGCAATGGATAAACAGTTGCGCGGGTAAGCGGAAGAAAATTGATATTAGTATATAAATCTTATAGAGAACAGGTTGGCTGGTAATAAACCGGCTGACCTGTTTTTTTATAATTTAAAAATCACTACTTTTGTATTGATATAATTTTATTAATATAAGAGTACCTAATTTTATTATGAAAAAACATCTTTTATTAGGCATCCTGGGAGCTTGTGCGCTTTCTTCTCAGGCACAGACCTTCAAGGAATGGCAAGATCCGGAAGTAAATGCTGTCAATCGTGCTCCGATGCATACAAACTTTTTTGCTTATGAAAGTATGGATGCAGCAGCACAGGCAATCAAGGAACATTCTAACAATTTCATGACATTAAACGGCAACTGGAAATTTTTCTGGGTAAAAAATGCCGATGCACGTCCTACAGACTTCTGGAAAGTTGATTTTAATGATAAAGGATGGGATGACTTACAAGTTCCGGCTGTATGGGAACTAAATGGTTATGGTGATCCTATTTATCTTAATGTAGGTTATGCATGGAGAAATCAGTTTACGAATAATCCTCCTTATGTACCGGTAGAAAACAATCATGTAGGTTCTTACCGTCGTGAAATTGTAGTACCTGCTGACTGGAAAGGAAAAGATATCATTGCTCATTTTGGTGCAGTAAGTTCGAATATGTATCTGTGGGTAAACGGAAAGTATGTCGGATATAGCGAAGATAGTAAGCTGGAAGCTGAATTTGATCTTACTTCTTATTTGAAGCCGGGACAGAAGAATGTAATTGCTTTTCAGGTATTCCGCTGGTGCGACGGCAGTTATTTGGAAGATCAGGATTTTTTCCGTTATACAGGTGTTGCCCGCGACTGCTATCTTTATACAAGAAATAAAAACCGTATAGATGATATTCGTGTAACTCCCGATCTGGATAGCGAATATAAAAACGGTTCTTTGGCTGTTGAGCTGAAGTTAAAGGGCAGTTCGAAAGTGACTCTGGATTTGCTTGATGCGCAGAATCAGGTTGTTGCAACCAAGGAAGTGGCAGGAAGTGGTAAAGTGTCTGCAACCATTGCTCTTGATGCACCTCATAAGTGGTCGGCAGAAACTCCTTATCTCTATACATTACGTGCTACATTGAAAAAAGGTAATGAAGTAAGTGAGGTGGTTCCTGTGAAAGTCGGATTCCGAAAAGTAGAATTGAAGGATGCTCAAATTTTAGTCAATGGACAGCCTGTACTTTTCAAAGGTGCAAACCGTCATGAAATGGATCCGGACGGAGGATATTATGTATCTCGTGAACGCATGATTCAGGACATCCAGATCATGAAACAGTTTAATATCAATGCCGTACGTACTTGTCACTATCCGGACGATAATTTCTGGTATGAATTATGCGATAAATATGGTATTTATGTAGTAGCTGAGGCTAATCTGGAATCTCATGGTATGGGGTATGAAGAAAAAACACTGGCAAAAGTTTCTTCATACAAGAAAGCACATTTAGAACGTAACCAGCGCAATGTTCAGCGTGGTTTCAATCATCCAAGCATTATCTTCTGGTCTTTGGGTAACGAAGCTGGTTACGGACCAAACTTTGAAGCTGCTTACGAATGGGTAAAGGCTGAAGATCCCAGTCGTGCTGTACAGTATGAAAGAGCAGGCCTTAACGGAAAAACGGATATTTATTGTCCGATGTATTACAGATATAAAGACTGTGAGGAATATGCAAAGAATCCTGATAGTCCAAAACCGTTGATTCAGTGCGAGTATGCTCATGCGATGGGTAATTCTGAAGGTGGTTTTAAAGAGTATTGGGATTTGATTCGCAAATATCCGAAGTATCAGGGAGGTTTTATTTGGGATTTTGTTGACCAGTCATGCCGCTGGACCGGAAAAGACGGTAAGATGATTTATGCTTATGGTGGTGACTTCAACCGTTTCGATGCCAGTGATAACAATTTCTGTGATAACGGTCTGATCAGCCCTGACCGTAAGCCTAATCCACATATGTATGAAGTAGGCTATTTCTATCAGAACATCTGGACCAGTGCTGGTGATTTATCAAAAGGTGAGATTAAAGTTTATAATGAAAACTTCTTCCGTGATTTGTCTGCTTATGCATTGGAATGGGAGGTATTGAAAAATGGTAAGGCGGTTCGTAGTGGACGCGTTGAAAATTTGTCAGTAGCTCCACGTCAGACTGCTAATGTTAAACTTGATCTGGGCAAAACTTGTAAGTGTGCAGAATGGTTGCTGAATGTAAAATACGTTCAGAAAAATCGCGAAGGACTGCTTCCGGCTGGTCATGTAGTTGCCAAGGCACAGTTGACCCTGAATCCTTATAAGGCTCCTGCAATGGATCTTGCCAATGTAGAGGAGAAGAACGTAGCTGTAGTAGTTCCGCAGATAAAAGATGAAAATGTAAACCGTATAGTTGTAAAGGGAGAAAACTTCAATATCCAGTTCAATAAGCAGAGCGGATATATGGATAAATATGAAGTAAATGGCTTGGAGATGATAAAAGAAGGAGAAGCTATGACTCCGAACTTCTGGCGTGCTCCGACCGATAATGATTTTGGAGCAGGTTTGCAGCAGAAGTATGCAGCATGGAAAAACCCTGGAATCAAATTAGTGTCTTTAAAGGCTGAAATGGTCGATGGTATAGCTGTTGTATCTGCTGAATATGAAATGAAACAGGTTTCGGCTAAGTTGGCTTTAACGTATGCTATCAACAATAAAGGTGCTGTTAAGGTGACTCAGAAAATGACCGCAGATAAGAGCGCGAAAGTGGCCAATATGTTCCGTTTTGGTATGCAGATGGTAATGCCTGCTTCTTTTGAAAAGATTTCGTATTATGGACGTGGTCCGGTTGAAAATTATGCAGACCGTAAAACTTCTACTGATCTTGGTATATATAATCAGTCGGTAGACGAACAGTTCTATGCTTATATTCGTCCGCAAGAAAATGGAACGAAATCGGATATACGCTGGTGGAAACAACTGAATGTTGCAGGAAACGGACTGATGTTTGTTGCTGAAGCTCCATTCTCAGCATCTGCTTTACACTATACTATTGAATCTCTTGATTCTGGATGGGAGAAGAAGCAGGAACACTCTAATGAAGTAGAAAAGGCTGATTTAACCAATGTATTGATAGATAAAGCTCAGATGGGACTGGGTTGTGTAGATAGTTGGGGAGCAATTCCAGAGCCACAATATCTGCTGCCTTATGGTGATTATGAATTTAGCTTTATCATGACTCCTGTTTATCATTCTTATAGATAAATAAAGTAGAGCGATCTTTTAACTGAAGTAAAAGGCAAGGGGAAATTTGAAAATACCTGATAACATTTTCAAATTTCCCCTTTGCTATTTGTTCCTGTCTATAAATATATTAGGTATTCCGAGTGCCGATGGTGTTTATTGTAAGTCTTGCTGGGTAAGATAACAGATAAACAATTATTTTTTCGGCTGATTGTAAACAAATGCATGTTTGCCAGACAGCAATTTTATTGAATTTCTGTAGCCTCAAAAATACATTCCTGAATATTGAAATACAAGTTATCTGTTGCTTTCAGACTCCATGGAAAGAGTCGGACATGCAGCTGTTTATGCGGCTGGAGGGTTGCTTGTATCGGAAGTACTATTTTATGTTTGCCTGCTACCGGACGTTGGGCTTCTCCAATATCTGTACGTGGATAAAAGTCTTTTCCTCTTGCATAGGCTGCCCGATAACAGATATCTCCATCTAACATGAAAGACATTTGTTTGACAAGCAAAGTCTTGTCTTTGCTCTCTATTATGATTTCTACATACCGGTTGGCAGCTTCATCAATATCTGCTGGCCAGTTTGCTCCTGTTATTGTATATTTTCCCTCATTGAAAGTAATTCCTTTCATTCCGGTAACTTTCCCCTGTATTGTGATATTTTGACTGTTTGTTACTTCTTTGCATACAGCCTGTACCGGAAGTTTACGGCAATTGTCCCCATAACTGATTGTCACATAATCGGAGACTGTATTAGCTTTTCGAGGAGTGTAATGCAGGTAAAAACATTTGTTCCACAGTTTTCCGTCGGTGTAAGTGAGTACGAGTTCATTCTTTTCGTCCTTTGATTCTGGAGAATCCGTTAACGTCATACCCTCTGGAGCTTTCACTTTTAATGTACCCTGCTGGGGAGATAAATGTAGTCCAGTCAGGTCAAAGCATCTCGTGGCTTTGTCACCTGCATATATCGTATCAAAATTAATCAGGGTAGGGTTCAATATTAAAGGAACATTGGTACGTATATATTTTTTTAGGATATCTTTTTCTCTCAAACCTTCTGCCGCAAGTTCTGCGTAGCATGCAGCTCCGGTAGCTTGTGTATGTGTTCCGTCAGTGGGAACATATATCTGTTTTACCGTAGCTGTTTCTCCTAATTGTTCCACAAAGGCTTTCGTTGATGCTGTCATGTCTACGACTGGAACGTGCCGTTCTTGTGCTACATACTTCATTACTCGTACATAATTTAATGTAGAGTCATCGGGAGCGATACTCAGATCGTGGCATCCTTTCGGGCTGATTGTTCCGTCCTTCTGGAAATATCTTCTTACAATGGGAGTCACGAATATCGGTTTACCTCCCAACGAACGGGTTTCATCCACATATTTTTCCAAATAAGATTTATAGGTAGTCCATGGAGCAGTACCTCTTCCGTCTGTACCGTCCTTTCCTCCTTCCTTTTCATCATTATGTGCAAACTGAATCAAGACATAGTCGCCTTTACGAAGATTGTTCTTTACCTTCTCCCATCTTCCTTCCTGATAGAATGAACGTGAACTGCGTCCTCCCCGGGCGTAATTGATTACTTCTACTTCTGGATAGAAAAATTCCTGAAACATTTCTCCCCATCCGCGTGTACGGGTTGTATTTTCTACATAATCGGCCATTGTTGAGTCACCAATGGTGTGTACTCGTACTTCTTGTGCTGAAAGTAAAATGGTACTATATAGCCATAATGCTCCCAGGCTCCAGTATTTTCTTTTCATTGCGTGTCTTATTTGTCTTTGTTGAATAAGTTATCTTTCTGACTAGCAGTTGAGGGTATTCCTACATATCCGCCTAGGTTACAATTCTTAATGCTGATTGTCTCTGTATTCGAGAAACTTAGTCCTATTCCTGCTTTATCTACATTTACATTTTCGAATGTTACATGATGAATAGGTTTGGCAAGGGTACCCTGCAAGACAATAGCTGCCGCCGATGCTTTTTTACAACTGATATCTTTTACGTAGATATTGCATACTTCAGAGTAATGGTTGTTGTCCATTCCTTCTCCTGCATACATCGAAGTGACGTAGAATAAGTCTTCCACTTCACCAAACTGGCAATTGTTTACATAGATGTTACGTAGAAAGCCTCCACGGTCAGGATTGGTTTTCATGTAGATACCGCGTTTGCAGTAACCTCCATATGTGCAATTTTCGATAAATATATTTTGCACTCCAGATGACATTTCACTGCCTAATACTACGCCGTGCAATCCTTTAAACTTACAGTTACGTATAATGATATTTTCTGAAGGTCTGTTTGTGCTCCATCCGTCGTTATCACGTCCACATTTTATGGCTACGTTGTCATCGCCATTGTTGAATTCAATATTTTCTATCAAAAGATTACGTGTATACTCAGGATCTATACCATCATTGTTTACAAGTTTGGCGTCATAACGGATGTTTCGGCAAATAATATTTTCTGATTTCAGCAAGTGAATACACCAGAAGGGTGCGTTAGTGATGAATACTCCTTCTATCGTGATATTCTTGCAGTCGAAAAACTGTATTAGCTGCGGGCGGAGGTAGAATCCTTCACCGAAATTACGTTCTTCTATGGGAACTTCCTTGTGATTCATATCTCGACTTAATTGCTGGCCTTTCTTCTGTTGGCTTTTCCATGTAGCAAAAGTTGTACCGGCATTTCCGTCTATTGTGCCTTTACCGGTGATAGAGATATTCTTGAGCTGGTAACCGTAAATGAAGGGGCTGTAATTTTGCAGAAAAGTACCTTCCCAACTTGTTTTTACGACGGGTAAGTAGTAATGAGGGTCTGGTGAGAATTTCAGAGTTGCACCTTCTTGTAATTCAAGGCAAACATTACTAACGAAATGGATTGGTCCGTTTAGTAAGTATTCACCGCTTGGAACAATAATGCGTGCCCCTCCCATTTGAGAGGCACGCTTCATTGCTTTATCGAAAGCTGGCTTGCAGTCTTTCTTTCCATCGCCTTTTGCCCCAAAAGAAAGGATTTTCAAACTCTTTTGAGGCATTTGGGCTCCTGTAATTTCTGATAAAATTGAGTCACGTTTTGCTATCCGTATACTATCATTAGCGTATGCCATATACGGAAGCATGGCGATTAATAAAATAATCGCCAGTTTCAAGCGTTTGTGTAGTTTCATAGTGTCGTGTGTTATTGTGTCTGAATGTTTCTTTTTATCTCATCAGTGTTTTGGTTACTTCACCGATGTACATCGTATATTGTTTTGATGTATCTGCATTCTGGTTCAGCGATTTCAGCTCTTCAGCAGTCATCTTTTGTGACATTGCTTTTTTGCATTCTATTACAACGCTGGCCTTGCTGTTATCATCTGTATAGAATGAGATTTTATAGGTGTCACTTTGTTCCATCAATGCTGTAGCAGCAATACGACTTTGATCTATCAGCAGGTAAGATACGTTCTTGTTGAACATTTTTCCGAAACCACTCCAGTTGTCTGCTTTTATTTCAATTTCTTCACCATTTGAAGCTGTCAGAGTGATACGTCCTTGCGCTGCTATTTCGTTTAAATTGCTTGGTAACTGTTCCAGTCCAACCTCTTTCAGTTCGGCAGATGCGTTTATTTTTATTGCAGGCTGTAATTTCTGCATCGGAACACTTTGTGGAGCTGCTTCTGGAGTAGTATCTAAGAATTTTTGTCCTAATGCAGAAGCTGCCGACTGGAATAATTCATCTTTTAGATCGATAGTTTCTCGTCTGAACTTACCACAAATAGGGGCCAGTTTGGTCTTCTTTTTGTTCAGAGCCATATCATCTGTAATCCATTCTTCAGCTGAATATTTTTCTCCACCGTCTCTTGCTTCGTCGTACCAATAGCGGATGCGGGTCATCATCAAATCACATTTACCGTCTTTTGTATTAATTAAAAGCTGGTAGTAAATACGTGTGCGGTCGAGTGATAAGGCTGAAGAAGAAAATATAATGTATTCTTCTGCGGATGCAGCTATAACTCCTTCTTCTTCATTTGAATATGAAACCTGGCTATACAACTTACCATCGGGTTTGAAACGACCTTTTGCCCAGTCTAGCATTTGATTGAAAATGTCTGTTTTTGATAATCCAGGAGCATTGATTTCTTTGGTAAAAGCTACTCTGCCATCGATTGTTGTAACGGCTCCCGTCAGATATTTCGGGTTGGAATTATCTTTTTTATCTTTTGCCATACTAATTATTGGCAAACACATCAGTAGGATAAATAAAATTTTTTTCATGGTAAATCTCTATTTGTTTTTCTAATTTTTACTGTAAGCAAATATACAGATAAAAAATATAGGAAGACAAGAGATACCTGCTAAAAAAAAGAAATGGCTGATAAATAAAAAATATTCACTACAATTCATACATGCTTAGAAATAGGTTCTAATTTAAAGCATTGTATGAACTATAGTGAATATATATTTAATTCCTTTTATTTAAAAGAAATATTTATTTTACTGGAATTTTATCAATTCTTGCTTGATGACGTCCACCTTCAAAGTCTGTAGTGAAGAATTCTGACATGATTTTATCAGCCATTTCTGTGTTGATAAAACGTCCTGGCATAACGAGTACATTTGCATCATTGTGCTGGCGAGCCAGATGTGCAATTTCTGGAATCCAGCAAAGTGCAGCGCGGATACCTTGATGTTTGTTCAAGGTCATTCCTATGCCTTCTCCACTTCCACAAATGGCTATACCTGGATAACACTCTCCAGCTTCTACTGCAAGAGCCAGAGGATGAGCAAAATCCGGATAATCACAACTGTCGGTACTATATGTTCCGAAATCTTTGTACTCCCAGCCTTTTGCTTCCAGCCATTGCTTAACATATTGTTTTAGTTCAAATCCGGCATGGTCAGAAGCTAGTCCTATTACTTTCATTATAACATTGCTTTTACTTGGTTGTATACATTTTCTGCAGTGAATCCCAGTTTTTCGTCCAAAACTTTGTAAGGAGCAGAGAAGCCGAATGATTCCAGTCCCCAAACCTTACCGTTGTGTCCTACTAATCCTTGCAAGTTTACAGGCAATCCGGCTGTTAATCCGAATACCTTTGCACCTGTTGGGATAATACTTTCCTGATATTCTTTGCTTTGGCTGCGGAACAGACCTTCTGAAGGAACAGAAACGATACGAAGTTTTACTCCGTCTTTGCGCAACAATTCAGCACCAGCTACCAGTGTAGATACTTCTGAACCTGAAGCTACTAATATCACATCTGGATTTTCATCTGCACCAGCTACGATATAAGCACCTTTTGCTGTTTGAGTATAGTCTGTACCTGCAGGAAGATTTGCAATATTCTGGCGAGAGAAAATCAATGCAGTAGGAGTTGCTGTATTTTCCATTGCCAGTTTCCATGCTTGAGTTGTTTCTTCAACATCAGCAGGGCGGAGAACCAACATAGAATTGTGTCCTTTATGGTTCTTCAGTTTTTCCATCAGACGAATTTGAGCTTCTTGTTCTACTGGTTCGTGAGTAGGACCGTCTTCACCTACACGGAATGCATCGTGAGTCCAGATGAACTTCACTGGCATTTCCATCAAAGCAGCCATACGTACTGCTGGTTTCATATAATCAGAGAATACAAAGAAGGTTCCACAAGCAGGGATTACACCTCCATGCAGTGCCATACCGATACAGCAACAAGCCATAGTCAATTCAGCTACACCAGCCTGCAAGAAAGCACCGGTAAAGTCACCTTTCGTAAAGGCATGTGTTTTCTTTAAGAAACCATCAGTCTTGTCTGAGTTTGAAAGGTCAGCCGAAGCTACTATCATATTTTCTACCTGAGTAGCCAATACTCCCAAAACGGTAGCCGAAGCAGCACGTGTTGCAGCACCAGCCTTTTGTTCGATAGCTTCCCAGTTTATCTTTGGAGCCTGATTTGAGAACCAGAATTCCATTTTTGCAGCCAGTTCAGGATGTGCTTTTGCCCATTCTGCTTTTGCTGCATAGCGTTCTGCTACGATAGCTTTAAGTTCTTTGCGACGAGCAGCATACAATTCTGCCACTTCAGGGAATATTTGGAATGGGTTTTCAGGATCTCCTCCTAAATTGTTGATTGTATTGATATAAGCGTCACCTCCTAATGGAGCACCATGAGTTGCACAATTGCGTTCATAGCTTGATTTGTCTGCTTTCAAAGCGCCTTTACCCATTACGGTCTTACCGATGATCAAAGTCGGCTGATCTTTTACAGCTTTTGCTGCTGTCAATGCTTCACGGATTTCATCGGCATCATTTCCGTTGATAGTAAGAACTTTCCATCCCCATGCTTCGTATTTTTTTGCTACGTCTTCGTCTGTAACAGCATTACATTCGGTAGAAAGCTGGATATCATTTGAGTCGTAGAACATGATAAGATTATCAAGTCCCAGGTGTCCGGCTAAACGTCCGGCTCCTTGAGAGATTTCTTCCTGTATACCGCCGTCTGAGATATAAGCATAGATTGTCTGATTCATTACATCTCCCAAACGTGCTTTCAAGAATTTAGCTGCAATGGCTGCACCTACAGCAAATGTATGACCTTGTCCCAATGGACCAGAAGTGTTTTCAATGCCACGCATAATATCTACTTCTGGATGTCCAGGAGTAGGGCTTCCCCATTGACGGAATTGAGCCAGTTCTTCTAATGTGAATTTTCCGCTCAGGGCCAATACTGAGTATAGCATTGGTGACATATGTCCCGGATCGAGGAAGAAACGGTCGCGACCTTCCCAACGTGGATTTTCGGGATCATAAACGAGAAATTCAGAAAACAGTACATTTACAAAGTCTGCACCACCCATTGCGCCACCCGGATGACCGGAATTAGCTTTTTCTACCATAGAAGCAGCCAAAATACGAATGTTATCGGCTGCACGGTTCATTAGTTCTTTATCGTTTTTCATTATTGGATATGTTAGTTTATGCAAAGATAGTAATATTCTTTAAAATGTAACTATTTTTATTTTTAAAAGCTGGTAAACTCAAGGGTTGCGTAATCCGATTCAAGGGTAAGATGTTTGCCATCTGCTTTTATGACATTGAATGTCGTTTCCAGACTATTTATGCCATACGGTTGAAGTTTGCTTATCGGATAGATGATTTCACCCTTTTCGTTTTTATCTATTCCTACTCGTATACCGTCATCTCCTGTAGAGTAGCGATGTACAAAGTCTTTCATTACAACTTTTTGTTTGTCGTTTTCGTAAGAAAATCTGCCAATGAATGTACCATAGCCATGTGTACATTGCTTTTCTGCTACTTCTACGACCCATAGCTGGATGCTGAAAAACATTCGTTGACAGTCTTTATGGACGACGCCGTCTTCGTGTGTAGTGAACTGTTCCAGCCTCCACATGCCTTCTATATTTCGGTCTATCGGCTCTTTTTGGCATCCGCTAAATGTTATGCAAAGCAGTAATATAGTTATATAAAATATACTTTTCATTGTTCTATATATAAATGAATATTATTCTTCGACTTATAATATGCTTCCTGTTTTCTTTATGCTAAGCATTCCTCCGGTAGAGTTGCCGAGGTAATTACCGCGGTCCAGTCCCATGCTGACTGATGTACTCCATCCTTTTGCCCATTGAGGGCTGTATGTTACTTCATACAGTGAACTGAACTGTTTTCGTTGCTTGTCAAGAGGAGTACTGTAAGTTCCCCAGTGGCGGGCAAAAGAAACTAAAATGCGATAATTCCATTCGTCACTCGGATTACCTTCTATGCCTAAATGATTTGCTCGTACTCGGTTGCTTTTAAAGGTTATTTTTCCATCTTTATTATATATAGGTCCGGGTAGGAGAGGGTTTCCCATACCTTGTCCCCAGTGCTGCCATGCTTGATAGCAGTAATTATTGTAATAATTGTCTCCTGCACTGATTTGATAACCTAAGCTACCTGCAAACGAGTCATATAAAATTGGTCCGGTCTGATCTTTTGTAGACATACCTTCCCATAATATAGAACTTACCCACCGGTTCTTTGGCAATGTAATTTCTATGCCTATCTGTCCGTCTTTCCAGCGTCCATATTGCCAGAACATTTGTGAGTGGTCATCGAAGAAATGTTCCAGATAGGCACGGAATTTCCAGTCTTTCAAATAATAGTTTATCGCAAAGTTCCAGCTACCCAGATGATTACCTTCTACATTTACCTGATCTCCCCAAGGTGTATCACTTCCACCGCTCATTGGGACAAAAGCTTTGAAAAAACTCTTTAAACCATCAGGCATGTCGGTAATCAACTCACTTGTACCGTCACTCTTCTTTTTTAGCTGGTCGCCTGCAAATTGGGTTGCCATGAGTAGACCAAACTCAAATTCAGCAGGAAGTTTTTTTCGGTTACCGATTCGGAACATCAGGGACTTGCTATGATAATAAATATTTTTGCCATAGGTGTTTCCTGCTGACACGAAACTTTCCTGCCATCCGTTATCAGTAAACATTCCGTATGCTAAATGTCCTTTCAGCGAGAGCCATCCCTTGGTTCCGGGAATAGCTACATATTCTGCTATTTCTCCACGGACTTGAGGCACTGGGCGTGCATTGGCGCCTTCTACCATCATACCACTACTCAGGCGTTCATTCTTTGTTAGAGGAAATCCCGGACGTTCTTTGCTTCCAACACTTAGTCGGAGAAATTTCCATGAGAAATCAGCAAAAGCTTGCTGAATAACAAAATCAGCTGTCTGATTAGCTGTCGCTGCTACATCCAGTCCTGCCTGTATCTGCCAGTTATGGCGTAATTCTTTATCAAAATTTATTCCTGCACGGACATAGCCGCTATTAGGTTCTACACTTGAAAGTCCGTAACGGTTTGAGGATAGCCACAATGGGGCATACGTGCCATTTGACACATTTCCGCTTGCTTCCACCCGATAGGTTAGTATGGAGTCTGCTGTCTGTGCATGCATAGTTCCACCCAGACATAACATCGCAAGCCATGTACTGATACATTTGTAAGTCATTGATAATTGATTTGATAAATGTGAATGCAAAGTTAAAACTTTTCTGTCAGTAAACCAAACACGGGATTTGCTGGGCCGTTTGAAATTAACAGAAGCGTTATTATTAAGAACAAACAACTATAGGCTATTGTTGTACTGAGTGTAAAATTTGATATGAGTATAAATAAAATCTCCTCCATGTTTGATACGTGGAGGAGATTTCTTGACTCTGTCTACGAATAAAAGTCTTCGTATAAGATTTAATAAAATTCTATTCTGCGTAAAAGATTACTCGAATAATTCTTTAGCAGATTTTGCGAGCTCCATTGCTGATTACTACATCATATACTTTAGGGCTGCGACCGAATTTTTCTTTGAAGCGTTCTTTGGCTGTGATGATGAATGTTTCGTAAAGTTCATTTTTCACCAAGTTGATAGTACAACCTCCGAAACCGCCTCCCATAACGCGAGAGCCTGTTACACCACAATCGAATGCTACATCGTTCAAGAAATCCAGTTCTTCGCAGCTTACTTCATACAATTTACTCATACCGTGGTGAGTTTCATACATTTTCTGACCTACGGTTTCATAATCATTGCGTTCAAGAGCTTCGCATACATCAAGTACGCGCTGAATTTCTTCGATTACATATTCTGCTCGTTTATAATCTTCTTCACTTACTTCTGCTTTTACCTCTGCAAGCATTTCGAGAGTAGCATCACGCAAGAATTCAACGTTCGGATATTTTTTCTTCAGTGCAGCTACTACGTTTTCGCAACTCTGGCGGCGTTTGTTATAAGCTGATGAGGCAAGTTCGTGCTTAACAACAGAATCAACCAAAACCAGACGATAGCCTTCCGGACGGAATGGGAAATATTGATATTCCAATGAACGACAGTCAAGACGCATCAAGCTGCCTTCTTTACCGAATACAGATGCAAACTGGTCCATAATTCCGCAGTTTACTCCGCAGTAGTTGTGTTCTGTAGCCTGACCTACTTTCGCAAGTTCAAATTTATCTATTTTGTTGTCGCCGAATAAATCATTCAGAGCAAAGGCAAAAGTAGATTCGAGTGCAGCAGAAGAAGACATACCAGCTCCCAGAGGAACATCGCCTGCAAATGCTGTATTGAAACCTTTTACATCTACTCCTCTCTTTATCATTTCGCGGCATACGCCAAAAATATAACGTGCCCAGCTAGCTTTAGGTGCATCTTCTTCATTCAAACCAAATTCTACATAGTCTTTCAGGTCAATAGAGTAAGCACATACTTTATTGGTGCCGTTTGGTTTAATTTCTGCCATAATACCTTTGTCTACAGCTCCCGGGAAAACAAATCCTCCATTATAGTCTGTGTGTTCTCCTATCAGGTTGATGCGTCCGGGTGATGCATAAATACTTCCGGTTGTACCATCGAAATGCTTGATGAAACGGCTTCTTACAAATTCTATATCCATAGTGGTAAAAGCTTAAAAGGTTAATATTGTTTTAGTGAGAAACTAAAAAATGATGAATGAAGACTTCTTTAACAAAAAGTGATAATCTTCATCCATCATTTTCGTCTATCATCTTATTATTCAACAGGGATATCTTTATTTACATTTTTGCAACCTACTAATCCGTAGAACAACAGATAAGCTAACATTGCAATGATAAGCCAGTAACTATTCATGTAACCAGCTGAGTCTGAGATGAACTGCTGTATCAATGGCAGGATTCCACCACCTACAACCATCATCATGAAAATTCCTGATGCCTGTGCTGTATATTTACCCAATCCTTCTACAGCGAGGTTGAAAATACCTCCCCACATGATTGATGTGCAAAGTCCGCACAATACAAGGAACAGAGCGCTCAGAGGTACAGATGCCATCTGGAAACCATTGTCGGCACTATAGCCCGGCATAGATACTGTAACTTCTTTCGGAGTAAAGATAGCGATAAGAATAAAGCAGATAGCAACTATTGATACTGTGATAAGCTGTACACGACTTGATACTTTACCGCTGATGACACTACTTGCCAAACGTCCAACCAGCATCAATAACCAGTAAATTGCAGCGATAGCTCCACCGATAGCGGCACCGTCTGTAAGCAGACCAGCTCCTTTTTCTGTAGAGTCTGCCAAGTAGAAGTTAAGTGTTCCCGGGATACCAATTTCGATACCTACATAAATAAAGATACCGATAACACCTAGTACAGTGTGACGGAAGCTCCATGGGCTGTGAGGGTGTTGTTCTTTTTGAACTTTACCTTTACGCAAGTGCGGTTCTGGAATGCTGACAAAAGAAATAATGATGAATGTGAAGATAAATACACCCATTGCGATGAAAAGCAACGGAGCTACATCCGACATTGCAGTCTGAGGAGTTACACTGCCGATCAATACACCTACGAAAAGCGGAGTAAGAGTACCTGACAATGAGTTCAGTGCACCACCTGCCTGGATTAACTGGTTTCCTTTGTTACCACCTCCACCTAACAGGTTCAACATCGGGTTTACTACAGTATTTAACATACATACGCAGAAACCACAGATGAATGCTCCCAGCAGATAAATGATAAAGTTTAATTTAATAGTGTATTCACCCATTGAGAACACTGAAACATCAGCGCCTACCAAGCTTGAAATATACTGGGTAAGCAAGCCGAAGAAACCTACTGCCATTGCAATCAGGGCAGTTTTCTTATAACCAATTTTTACAAGCATATTTCCTGCCGGAATACCCATGAACAAGTATGCAAGGAAGTTCATCATGTTTCCCATCATACCCAGGGTGTTTGCACCGGCATATTGGTTTTTCCAAATCGTTCCGAAAGGTGCTGCAAGATTAGTGACGAAAGAGATCATCGCAAAAAGAAAGAACATCGTAATAATTGCGATGAGATTGCCATTCTGTTTTTGTTGATTCATGGTTTTGTTGATAATATAGGGTTAATAAATTAGGTTAGTTCTGTTTCATTAAATTATTGCTCTATTCCGAATTTGTATACGGTAACTTGATGGTATACTTCTCCAGGATTAAGGGCTGCAGAAGGGAAATGACCTTTATTTGGTGTATCGGGGAAATGTTGTGCCTCGAAACAGATTGCACTACGTGCGGGGAATGTAGCTCCATGCCATCCAGGGAAACCGCTGTGCCAGTTGGCTGTGTATACTTGTACGCCTGGTTCGGTGGTATAAACTTCAAGAGTACGACCGCTGATTGGTTCTACGCATTTGGCAGCAAATGTCAGTGTCCCAGCTTCTTGCTTATTGATTACATAATTATGATCGTATCCAGCTCCATAAACGAGTTGTTGGAACGGTTCGTTGATGCGGCTTCCTATAGTATGTGGAGTGCGGAAATCCATTGGCGTTCCTTCTACTTTTAGTATTTCTCCAGTAGTAATAGAAACTTCATCAATCGGAGTATAAAAATCAGCGTTGATGGTAACTATATTGTTTTCTACACTGGCGGTCGGTGTTGCCAGACCAGAAAGGCTGAAAAATGCGTGGTGAGTAAGATTGACAATTGTACGTTTGTCTGTTGTTGCTGTATAAGTAAGAACTAATTCGTTCTGATTGGTAAAAGTGTAAACAACTGTTATATCAAGGTTGCCTGGGAATCCTTCTTCTCCATCCTCTGAAAGATAATGAAGTGTTACACTTTGTTTGCTTGTTTGCTGGGCATCCCAAACGCGTGCATGGTAGCCAGTCGGGCCTCCGTGAAGTGAATTCGGACCATTGTTGATTGTAAGTTTGTATTCTTTACCGTCAAGCTGGAATCTTCCTTTGGCTATACGGTTTCCGTAGCGTCCGATTAATGTACTTAAGAAAACTTCCGGGCTATTGATTACACTTTCTATATTGTCATGTCCTTGTACGACATTGGCCAGTTTCCCATTTTTATCAGGAACCATAATGGCTAAGATAGCACCTCCATAGTTGGTGATAGCCATTTCAGCACCGTTGTCGTTTGTCAAGATAAATAAATCAGTTTCTTTGCCTCCGATATTTTTCTGGAAATCGGTTCGCTTTAAGCCGCAAAGGTTATTTTCGTAATAAAATGTGTTATTCATAATTTTTTATATCTGTCGTTATCTTTTTATGACTTGTAAATGTATGCAAATAAAAAGATTTTATTCAAGATACACAAACAAATCTGTTATTTTATTCTTTAGGTAGGCAAGTCGAAAGCAAATCGGCAACGATAAAACTACTTCCCCCTACAAATATAAAGTCATCTGTTTCTGCATCTTTTTGCGCAGAGGCTAATGCTGTTTTTACATCGGGATAAGCTTCACCTTTCAGGCCAAATGGAATTGCCAGTTCTTTTACTTTATCGGCTGGTAGAGCACGTTGTACACTTGCTTGAGTAAAATAGTAAATGGCATTTTTAGGAAGCATTGCCAGTACTCCAGTAATGTCTTTATCATTTACCATTCCGATTACAATGCGTAGTTGTTTATATTTTTGGCAGGATAATTGTTTTACAATGTATTGTATCCCTCCTACATTATGTCCTGTATCGCATATAACAGTAGGATGTTCCGATAATTTTTGCCAGCGTCCCATTAATCCGGTCAATTCACAGACATGAGCAAATCCGTTCCGAATATCTGTTTCGGAAATATGGTAATTCAATTTTTCTAGCTGATGAATAGCCGAAAGTAAAGTATTGGTGTTCTTCTTCTGACAAAATCCTCCCAGTTCACCTTTTAAGTCTTTAAGAGAGCTTGTCTGGTAAGTATATTTTCCATCTTCGTCTTGGAATATATCTGTTAGCAGATGCTCTTCTTCAGCAAAAATGATTGGGGCGTTAACTTCTGCTGCCTTATGTTGGAAAACTGGTTTTGTTTCGGGAGTTGTTTCACCAATTACTACAGGTACGGATGGCTTGATAATTCCTGCTTTTTCGCCTGCTATTTTTTCTAGCGTGTTACCAAGAAATTGCACATGATCGAAACTGATATTGGTGATCAGACATAAATCCGGATGAATGATATTAGTGCAGTCCAGTCGTCCTCCCAATCCTACTTCTATAACAGCTACATCTACTTGCTGGCATGCAAAATAATGAAATGCCATTGCGGTAGTCAGTTCGAAAAAAGAAGGGTGAAGCGGTTCGAAGAAAGAACGATGTTTTTCCACGAAATCAATAACGAAGTCTTGTGAAACAGGAATCCCGTTTATGCGGATACGTTCACGGAAATCGACTAGATGAGGAGATGTATATAGTCCCACACGGTAACCTGCGGACTGAAGGATTGCTGCTAATGTATGCGAACATGAGCCTTTACCGTTTGTTCCAGCTACGTGGATAGACCGGAACTTCTTGTGTGGATGTCCGAAATATTCGTCGAGTGCCAGTGTGTTTTCTAATCCTTCTTTGTATGCTGCCTTTCCTACATGTTGAAATAAAGGAGCGCTATTATATAAATATGCTAGAGTTTCCTGATAAGTCATTTATGTCTGTTGTTTTTTGTCGTGCAAAGATAAATCATTTATTGACATAATATATCAGTACCACCATGGATAATCATTTTTTCTTCCCTCTATACCTATACTGAAAGAGCTGCTTTCGCCTACCTTAAAATTAATCATGCCTCCGATACGGTCGGGTGCATAGTTTGGCAGAGGATAATAATAAGGTGGACGTTGAGGTGTGAAGGATTTGTTCCCATAGGCGTAAATACTGATTCTGTCGGTCAGTTTATATGCTGCTACTCCTGCAATTCCTACCGTATGATATCGGAGTAATCCCCAGTCCATATTGCTGGCATAAAGTCCTCCTGCTACACTGAAGCGTTCGGTGATAGGAACAGCATACATAAATGCTGCATCTTGCCCGAATCCTACTCCTGATGGAGCATATTTGCTGGGGCTGAATGTCAGATTCAAGCCAATGGAAGCATTGAAGCCTTTGTGCAGTTGCCATGTGGCATAACCATAATCGAATGGGGTGATACCATACATACTAAAGGGCTGTATATATCCTGTTTGAGGAATAGGGGATACCAACGGTACATCAAGGCTGTCTTTTATCATTGTAGTTTGCGTAGCTTCAGGAGAAGGGGCAATGTCTTTTTCCTTTTCAGTCTGTGAAAAGATTTTGAAAGGGAATAATAAGATGAGTAGTATCAGGTATATTTGTTTCATGTCAGCGTTTTTTTACATTTATCTTTTACCAAAGATACGGATATTCTTGTATGTCGCATGACAGGAGCAACAGAGATTAACGCAGATTAACGCAGATTTATATGAAAAAAGGTGCAACATAGCCTTTCTCTTATACAAAGAATACTATGTTGCACCTTTTTTGTTGTATGTGAAATATTAATCGAACAAGCTTCTGAACTTTTTGAATATCTTTTCTTTTAAGCTCATATCTGGTTTAAAGCTTTCCGATTCCTGCCATTTTTCCAAAGCTTGTCGTTCTTCTTTGGTCAGACTCTCAGGAATATATACACTTACATTTACCAGTAAATCTCCAGTTCCGGTACTGTATCCATAACTGTTAATGTTTGGTAATCCTTTTCCTCGCAGGCGAAGCACCTTTCCTGGCTGTGTACCCGGCTCGATTTTAATTTTAGCTTTTCCGTCGATAGTCGGAATCTCTACGGTTCCTCCCAGTGCGGCAGTAGGTACACTTAACAGCAGGTTGTATATCAGGTCGCTTTCATCACGAATTAGTTCCGGATGTTTTTCTTCTTCGATAAGAACTAACAAGTCTCCGGCTACTCCGTTGTGCTTTCCTGCATTACCTTTACCGTTCATGGTAACTTGCATTCCTTCGGCTACACCTGCTGGAATTTTTACAGTAACTACCTCTTCGCCATATACAATACCTTCACCGCCACATTCCTTACATTTATTTTTGATGATTTTACCTTCACCGGCACACTGAGGACATACGGTTTGGGTTTGCATCATACCAAATATGCTTTGTTGTGTACGGGTAACGCTTCCTGTGCCGTGACATGTAGGACAAGTTTCTACACCACCGTCACCTTCTGCTCCTGTTCCATGACAATGTGAACATTGAACATATTTCTTATGCTTGAATTTCTTTTCAACTCCGGTTGAGATTTCTTTTAAGTTTAGCTTGACCTTTACACGTAAATCTGATCCCCGGAATTTACGCTGGCGGGTTTGTCCGCCACCGCCTCCAAAGCCGCCGAAACCTCCATGTCCACCGAAGATATCGCCAAACATAGAGAAAATGTCATCCATAGACATACCCTGTCCGCCAAAACCGCCAAAGCCTCCAGCTCCAGCAGCTCCATCTACTCCCGCATGTCCGAACTGGTCATAACGTGCACGCTTGTCTGGATTGCTTAGTACTTCATAAGCTTCTGCAGCTTCTTTAAATTTTTCTTCTGCTTCTTTATCTCCTGGATTTTTATCAGGATGATATTGAATTGCTTTCTTACGGTATGCTTTTTTTATCTCGTCTGCTGAAGCTGATTTGTCTACGCCCAGCACTTCGTAATAATCTCTTTTTGCCATAATGATAAAAACAAGGATTAGGAAATTACTGTGCTACAACAACTTTTGCATGGCGAATAACTTTGTCGTTTAGCTTGTATCCTGTTTGGACACAATCTAGAACTTTACCCTTCTGTGTTTCGTCCGGAGCAGGAACCAATGCTATTGCTTCATGAAAGTCGGTGTCGAATGTTTCTCCTACCGGTTCCATCTTTTGCAGACCTTCTTGTGCGAGAACTTTCAGGAATTTCTGTGAAATAAGGTCTATACCTTCATACATAGCCTGTACATTGTCGGCTTTCTGCATGTTTTGCAAGGCACGTTCTAAATCATCAAGAATAGGAAGAATTGCGCTGATTGCTTTTTCTCCACCATTCTTAATTAATTCAGCTTTTTCTTTCATTGTACGTTTGCGGTAGTTGTCGAACTCTGCAGAAAGTCTTAAATATTTATCTTTTTGGTCTTCGATAGTTTGCTTAGCTTCCTCTAATTCTTTTTCCAGCTTTTGTTCAGCAGATGGCTCTTCGCACTGTTCTTCTGTGTTAGAAGTTTCTTCTGTTTGAGTTTCGGTTTGTTCCGATGCTTCTTCTTGTTGAGCCTTCAATACCTCTTCTTCTTGCGGATGATGATTTTTTGTAGTCATGATAATATCTATTTTTATTTATTTCTTAATACAAATGTTGCATATAATTATTCTTCGACTTTCTTACAAATTTCGTGCCTGAATGAATAAAACATAAAACAGCTGCAAAAATACAATTTTTTTGTCATACTGTCAGTCAAAAAAATGTGCTTCATGCCTTTCACCTGAAAAGAGTTCCTTATGAAAGGATGAAAGGGAGAATGCGTAAAAACTTTGTAGGGGAGAAAAATTCTCGATCTTTTAGTGAATTTTACTTGAAGTTTTTGGAAAATATGTACAATCTTTTTGAGATTTTAGTGATGAATATATATCATGTTTATGATAAATAGATGCTGAAGGAGTAGGGGAAGCTGCAATATATAATAAAAGCCGGTTTTATGCTTGTTTCACTTAGAAACGTTAAGCATAAAGCCGGCTTTTTCGGATTGCAGATTATTTTTATTTTTTCAAAACCTCTTTCATACGGTTTACGACCTCAGGGGTTGGTAAATCTTTTTTCTCTACTATCATAAAAGCAAAGTTATCTGCCAGTACCTCTTCGGGGTTGATGACATAATCTGTGTTTTTACCTATTTTTTCGTATAAGTCTTCAGCTTGTTCGATAGGTATGATTATTGTTTCTCCGTTCTCTTGTATTGGAATGAACTGTTCATTCAGAGGAATAAGTCCGATTTTTATGTAATCAAAAAAATCGCCGTCCTCATATGGACGATCTGTATAGATCATCATTGTATAGTTTTGAGTTCTACCATTTACGGTAAGCGGAGCATAGCTGTCATAACGGCTGATGTCAGGATTGGAAATACGTTTTTCCAGAATATCTGTTGGAAACAATATTTCGTGATCCATAACCGTGAAACCTATCGTCTGATATACTGACTTCTTAAAATTCAAGTCGTGACGGGTCAGAATATGAAACAACTCGTGTGCCAGCAATAATTGCATTTGTGCATCTTGCGTATTGTTCAGAACATTTTCTCCTATAGCAATCCAGTTCTTGCGAGTATAGGCACTTGCTCCTCCTTCTTCCTGCATTGATGTCTTTATTAAAATAATCTCATCAGGAAAACTAAGAGCCAGTTTTTGTTTTTTGATGGATGCAACTATTGCATTGAAGGCATTTGTTACCTTTTTTTTCTCCGTATCACTCCAGTTCTGTACGCTGCTCATCGCCAGAGTAAGCAATTGTGACTTTCGTCCTTCTTTATTCTGTAAGCGTGAACAAATATCGAACTGATTCCATCCATTGGTGTACTCGTCGATATCTGTAATAAGCATCTGCGCTTCAGCTTTTGTTGCAAAACGGAAAAAAGGATTGTTTGTTGCTTTTTGGGCAAACCCTGCCACCGCAACCATACATAAACAGATTGCGATGATTGTACGTGTTAGTTTCATAATCGTAGCCTTTTTTCTATTTATTCTTTGTCTTTCAGGGCTGTAAAGATAAGTCCTTCCAGCTCTTCTGCCAGTTCAGGGTTGTCCTGAATGCACTGTTTAGCTGCATCCCGTCCCTGTCCAAGTTTGGTTTCATTGTAGCTGTACCACGAACCGCTTTTTTTGATTATACCCAGTTCGGCACCTAAATCAATAATTTCTCCACTTCTGGAAATTCCTTCACCAAACATAATGTCGAATTCCGCTTTTCTGAATGGAGGGGCAACTTTGTTCTTTACGATTTTTACGCGAGTCTGGTTTCCGATAATGTCTTCTCCATCTTTGATAGGTTGACCTTTGCGAATATCCAGACGTACAGATGCATAGAATTTCAGCGCATTACCTCCTGTTGTTGTTTCCGGATTTCCAAACATGACACCGATTTTTTCACGCAGCTGGTTGATGAAAATACATGTTGTATTTGTCTTGCTGATGGCAGATGTCAGTTTGCGCAGAGCCTGTGACATGAGTCGTGCCTGCAATCCTACGCGGTTATCTCCCATATCTCCTTCTATTTCAGCTTTAGGAGTTAATGCGGCAACAGAGTCGATAACGATGATGTCAATAGCAGATGAGCGGATCAACTGCTCAGCTATTTCTAATGCTTGCTCTCCATTGTCAGGCTGTGAAATCCACAAATTATCGATATCTACACCTAATTTTGCTGCATAAAAACGGTCGAAAGCATGTTCTGCATCAATGAAAGCTGCGATACCACCTGCTTTCTGTGCTTCTGCAATGGCATGGATTGCCAATGTTGTTTTACCTGATGATTCCGGACCATATATTTCAATGATACGTCCTTTAGGATAACCTCCAACACCCAAAGCTGCATTCAGTGCGATAGAACCAGTAGGAATGACTTCTACTTCTTGTACATGGTTGTCACCCATTTTCATGATAGAGCCTTTTCCGAAGCTTTTTTCTATCTTATCCATTGCAGCCTGAAGTGCTTTCAGTTTTTCGCTGTTATTTGGTTGGGGGCTTTCTACTCCTCCTTCGAATGCTAATTCATCTTTTTTCGCCATATCGGATATTTTTATATTTTCGAAAATACTTGTTTTGATATAGTCAGGAATAAAGAGTTATCCCAAGATCTGCGCAGCATGATCTTTCGTCTTTATTTCCTTCGGAGAGATGATACGTTCTATTATTCCTTCTTCATTAATGATAAAGGTTGTTCGGAATGTACCCATATATTTTCTTCCGTACATGCTTTTCTCTCCCCATACGCCGAATTCCTGAACTAATTTTTGTTCGGTATCTGCAATCAATGTAAACGGAAGTGTATTTTTTTCTATAAATTTTTGATGTGATTTCTGGTCGTTTATACTAACGCCAATAACTTCATATCCAGCTTCGCGAAGTGCTGCATAGTTGTCACGCAAGTTGCATGCCTGTGCCGTACATCCGGAAGTCATGTCTTTAGGATAAAAGTATAAAACAACTTTTTTCCCTTTGTAATCGTTCAGGCGTATTTCTTCACCTTTTTCGTTAAGTCCTAATATTTCAGGGGCTTTATCTCCTACGTTCATAAATAAAGATTGAAAAATAAAGAGCCTGTTTAAATTTCACAATATGTCGTTGGGGGGAATGACAAGCCCCAACAAAATTTAAACAGGCTCTATTGGTATAATGGTATTATAATTCTAAATCGCCATCGAATACTTCATGCCATGGTAAACCATATTTGTTGAGAGCATCCATAAATGGATCTGGATCGAATTCTTCTACATTCCATACTCCCGGACGTTTCCATAAGCCTTTTAAGAACATCATGGCTCCAATCATGGCAGGAACACCTGTTGTGTAGCTTACTCCCTGCATGCCTGTTTCCTGATAAGCAGCCTGGTGTGAGCAGTTATTGTATACATAGTAAGTATGTTCCTTACCGTCTTTCAGACCACGGATACGGCAACCGATAGATGTTTCTCCTTCGTAGTTTTCTCCTAGATCTTGAGGATTAGGTAAAACAGCTTTCAAGAACTGCAAAGGAACAATTTCCATTCCGTTATAATTAATAGGCTCAATGCTTGCCATACCGATATTCTGGATTACACGCAAGTGAGTAAGATACTCTTGTCCGAAAGTCATCCAGAAGCGTGCACGTTTGATTGTCGGGAAATTCTTAACCAATGATTCCAATTCTTCGTGATACAGCAAATATGAATCACGCGGACCAATGTTAGGATAAGTCAGATCTTTATGGAATTCCAGCGGTTTAGTTGTAACCCATTTTCCGTCTTCGTAATAACGTCCGTTCTGAGTGATTTCTCGGATGTTGATTTCCGGATTGAAATTAGTAGCAAATGCTTTGTGGTGATTACCTGCATTGCAGTCTACGATATCCAGATAATGGATTTCGTCAAAATGATGTTTTGCTGCGTATGCTGTGTATACACCACTTACTCCCGGGTCGAATCCGCATCCCAGGATAGCAGTCAGACCAGCTTCTTCGAAACGTTTTTTGTATGCCCATTGCCAGCTGTATTCAAAGTGAGCCTCATCTTTCGGTTCGTAGTTTGCTGTATCCAGATAGTTGACTCCGGCTTTCAGACAAGCTTCCATGATGGTCAGATCCTGATAAGGAAGTGCTACGTTAATAACGATTTCGGGTTTAAAACCATTGAATAAAGCCACCAGTTCGTCTACATTGTCTGCATCTACCTTAGCGGTTTTGATGTTAGGGTTACCGATTGCCTTTACAATCGCGTCACATTTTGACTGGGTGCGGCTAGCAATCATCACTTCACTGAATATTTCGGGATGTTGAGCCACCTTGTGTGCAACAACGGTACCTACACCGCCTGCACCGATAATCAATACTTTACTCATTTATCTTAAATAATAATCTTAAATGCCCGGTAAACGTTACCGTTCAATATGCAAAGATAGAAAATTTTCTCAAACGTCATGCAGTATTCCAATTATATCCGTATTTTTGTATTGTAATATGTACAAATCCATAAACTATTTACTGTTTGTGATTGTTTATGTAGCGTAAATGTAAAATAAGTAACAAATATTTGTTCTAATATAAAATTTGATATGAAGAAGATTTTTTTGGGAGTAGCTGCAGTATGTGCAGGAGCATTAATGATGACAACAGCCGGATGCAGCAGTAGTAAAAACGTGGCTAAGATTGATTTGGCTGGAGAGTGGAATATTGTTGCTGTAAATGGCGAAAAGATAAATGTAGACAATATGCCGTACATCGGTCTGGATGTAGACGGAAAACGTATTTATGGGAATGCTGGATGCAACAGAATGATGGGAGGTCTTGAACTGGATTCATTGAAGCCCGGTGTGATACATTTCACTCAAGTGGGTGCTACACGTATGATGTGTCCGGATATGGATGTAGAAGCCAAAGTTCTTGGTGTATTGGATAAGGTGAATGGTTATGTTGAAACTCCGGAAGGTATCGCTTTGACTGATGCCGATGGTAAAACACTTATGAATCTGGAAAAACGTCAGCTTCCTGAGTACTCTGTAAATGATTTGGCTGGAGAGTGGATTATTTCTACTGTCAACGGTACAGAACTTGAAAAACAGGAAAATGTTCCTTTCCTTGCATTCAATATTGAAGAAAAACGTGTGCATGGAAATGCTAGCTGCAATGTTGTAAATGGTGGATTTATGCAGGAAGAAGGTAAAGAAAATTCTTTAAAATTCTCTCAGATGATTTCTACCATGATGGCATGTCCGAATATGGATACTGAAAGACTTGTTTTGGAAGCTCTTAATAAAGTAGCTAGTTTTACATTGGATCAAGATAAGTCTAAGTTATCACTGTTAGACGAAAATGGTACAGAAGTTATGTCTTTGACAAAGAATACAGGCGAAGCCTTGTCTAAATAAGTATAATTTAATAGTACGATAAAAGCGATATTGTTTCTTCTTGTCTGGAAGAGGCAATATCGCTTTCTTATTAGATTTCATGGTGATATCAGTTCATGTTATTTAATTCATATTTTAGAGATACCATAAAATAGCCTTTTAGTTGCCGTTCATAATATTCGTAGAATCCGGTAGAAGTGGCACTTCGTGATAAATTTTTTCGCTGACTTAATATATCAGCCCAGTAGACAGATAGCTCTGCCTGTTTTTCTTTTAAGAATTTCCATGAGAGCTTCATATTCCACAGTATCTCATTTTCATCATCTCCTGATATTCCTGTACCATTCCGGAAACGATAATTGGCATCTGTCTTGAAGATAAAGTCCCAGGGCAGATTGATGGAACTATCTAGTCCTAATGTATATATGCGAGTATATGTATTACGGTTTTGCAGGGAATTTTTTGACTGGTAAAATGTCCATTTTCCGTTTAATTCAATATTTCCCCACGAAGGCAGGTAAGATAATCTCAAATCACTGTTTAAGCCTGTGGTATGAGTCTTGCTTTGTTGAGGCATTTGGTTGTCATATCCTTCATTTATCAGGCTGACATTTTGGTTGAAATTCCCCGCTCCTGTGAGATAAATCCGGAAAAAGTTAAAGCGCTTGTCATAAGAAGCATTGCCTGACAGTCCCCAGTTGCCATTAATGTTGACAGGAAAAGTTTCTCTACCTCCTGTTTCTGTGTTATATATTGTAGCACGGGTTACAGAGTTTATTTGCTGATTCCAACTCATTCCCACCATAATCCCTTTACGGAAGTTATTGAACATTGCATATATATAGTTACTATACGAAGCACGAAGGTTCGGGTTACTCCGTGTAATATTCAAAGGTGAACTATAATCGGTAGGCGCAATAAGGTCTCTCAGCATGGGTTGTGAAGTTCCTCCATTGTAACTTATCATTGCATAATTGTCACCCTTATGGTATGTGAGGGTCAGATTAGGCTGCCATTCAATCGAATTTATTGTTGTGTCTGCCTGATGCCTGCCTGTATATTCATTGATTGATCGTTTTTGAAAGGTCGTAGTCAGACTGCTTCTTATTCCCCATACTTCTCCGTTATAGGTGAACTGTAGTGCCAGATTATGTCCTGAAGTCAGGCTGTTGCTGCGATTAGCAAGACTGTCGATATTCCCCGCTTCATATCCTTCCGGCAAAATGCCGATAGGAATATTTTTATCATCCGGTGCTCCCAAGTTGTATGTATTACTGTTCAGATGTTCCTTATTGGCATTGAAACCATAAGATATCTGTAGGCGACTTTCCTTGGTTAAGACTTGTGTGTAAGCCAGATTCAGTGTATAGTTTTGCTCTTTTCCCGGTGCATACTGATATTGATTGAGAGATAACACAGAATCTTTTCCTGCTATATCCGACAGACGGAAATAGCGTGTGGATGACAATGTGTAAGTTTTGCTCTTATTCTGGTTTTGTGCCGTGGAAAAGCTAAAACTGATATTATTTCCTTTCTTGTTTAGTCTTCGGGTAATGCTTGTGTTTATATTATAATTGCTATATTGGCTCTGTTCTTTCGACTGTCTTTTACTGTCATTAATGTAAGTAGCCGGATCTATTTCTTCAAATCTGTCGAACGGATTTTGGGTGCTGACTTCCGGATTTGTATCAAATGTTGCTTCCCGGTTGTGGTCATCACTGTTGTTGCGGTTGGAATTGAACCAACCGGAAATGTTGAACATGGTTAGCGAATCAATATCCCATTTAAAATCAACGTTTCCATTGAATCTGTTTCCCTTACTTAATCTGTTTGATTCGGAAATGGCATACTGGTTGCCGGTCGTCATGTATTGTTCACTATAAGAACTTGATTCATTTCCAACCCTGTCGTTTGAAAAACTGACATTTCCTGAAATTTCAAACTGATCTTTTACTTTCGTGATATTAGCTCCAATCGTATTCGAAATATTTTTATCATATGGTGTAGTATAATGGCGGTTTGTAGACTGCCCGTTTATCATGAAATTATCTCCGGCTTCATTAAAACGCATTATTTTTCCGTTTATATCCCGTCGTTTATGAGTTCCATAACCACCTTCTGCTGATAAAAGTATGGCGTTGTTCACTTCTTTTTTAGTCTGAAGATCGAGCACATAGTTTTTTTCTGCCGATTTCATACCTGTAGCTTCTTCCTGTTTGGTTGGCTTGTCGTACACTTTCAGCTGACTGACAAACTTGACCGGAAGGTTTTCCAAAACGACCTGTTGGTTACCTTTAAAAAAGTCTTTGCCATTTACGGTTATTTCTTTGATGGTATGTCCGTTGTAAGTGATGGTTTTTTCTTTGGGATCGTAAGTTAATCCTGGAATGCGTTTAACCAATTCTTGCAAATAGGATCCTTCTGGTGTAGGGTAGGCATCTACATTATATATAGTAGTATCACCCTTCTGTTCCATGGCTTTCAGTGGAGCAACGACTACAATTTCTTTCAGGTGCAGTGCATTTTCTTTTAGCTTGATTGTACCCAGACGCACTGTGTCCGACTGGGATGTGATGGTTTTAAATACCGGACTACATCCTGTATAGGATACTTTGAAAAGATAGCTGTGATTCTTTTTGTGTGAGAACGAACAAGTAAACTTGCCCTGTTCGTCACTTACAGCTCCTGTTACAAACGTAGAGTCAGGTAACTGTATAAGTGCGATATTGGCATAGGGTAGAGCTTCAGTTTGCTGGAGAGCATTACATAAAACAACACGCCCTTTTACCACTTGCTTTTGTGCCAATATCTTGACCGGCATCAACAGTAGTAACACAATGCTTACTATGAACAGGTTCAGTATTTTCATTACAAACACAAAAGTAAGAAAATACTTTTCAATGTCTTATATAAAAAACATAGATATAGGAGTTTTAACTATTAAGCCACATTTTTAATAAAGACACTTTTTCGCGACTGATATATATGGTTTCGCTATAAGGAGGAATTACGCTTACTACGGCTTTGCCATTGAAATGGTTTTGTATACTTTTAATAGCATCTGCCGATAAAATAAACTGTCTGTTGGCACGGAAGAACATTCTATCATCCAGTTGCTCCTCCAGTTTATTCAGCGGAAAATCGATGACGTGGGTTTTTGCATCTTTCGTTACGGCAAAAGTTATTTTATCTTCTGAGTAAAAATAGGCAATGTCACTTACCTGGATTGTATATAGGTGCTTGGGGCCGGAAATGAGAAAGCGAGTACGAAATTGTTTTTCCTTTTTTTCGGCAAACGACTTAAGCAGTTGCTCTATGTTTGATAAATTATACGTATGTTCCGAGCTTAAAGCGAAAAGGCGTTCAAATTTTAGAATTGCTTCAAGTAGTCTTTCTTCGTGTATCGGTTTTAGCAGATAGTCGATACTGTTTACGGTAAAAGCACGTACAGCATATTCATCGTATGCGGTTGTAAATACAATCATACTTTGTGGCTGTGCCTGTTCGATAAAGATAAATGATATGCCGTCATTCAGTTGAATATCAAGGAATATAATATCCGGATGAGGATTTTCATTAAACCAGCTTACTGCTCCTTCGATTGTTCCTGGAAGCACCGTTACCTCCCATTCCGGACGTACTTTTTGTATCATCTTGTTCAGCAGTCGAGCTGCCGGAAACTCATCTTCTATGATTACGGCTTTTATTTTATTCATATAATAAAGGTACTTTAATGACAAATTTATTCTTGTTATTTTCTATGATAAGCTCCCTGTTACATAATAACTTATAGCGTTGGGAGAGATTCATAAGCCCTTTTCCCGATGAGGCAACCCCTTGTTTAAGTTTTATAGGATTGGAAACACTGAGCCAGACCTCTTTGTCACGTACTTCGGTGGTCAGTTTTACTTCCATGGGTTTACTGAGACTTATGATATTGTGTTTGATGACATTTTCTATTAAAAGTTGTAGTGTTAAAGGAGGAATAGGTACATCCCAGTATTTTTCATCTATTGTATTGTTGATATTTAGGCAGTCTCCCAAACGGACTTTTTGAAGCAGGATATAAGTATTAAGAAAGTCAAGCTCTTCTCTGAGCGGAATGGTATGCTTGTCCTGGCAGTAAAGAATATACCTGTATGTATCGGCGAGGTTTCGTGTAAATTCTATGGCATTCATCGGATTATATTCTATTTCAGAAATAAGTGTATTCAGACTGTTAAATAAAAAATGCGGATTCAGCTGGTTTTGTAGCGCCATATACCGGGCTTGTGCTGTTTTTTCTTCCAGTTCTTCTGCACGTTTATATAGCTTCACCAGATCTACGTAAAAACGGTTTAGCATGAATTGTCCTACAATGATGAGCTCTATAAACCACACTGTAAGCATGACATACAATCCTTTATCTTTCAGCATAAAGGGATGAGGTGACTCTATGAGCAGTTTGGTAGAAACCAGCAACAGGTAATTGGATATGAAGAGAATGATTGCAGCAGTTATTAATCCGATAGACAGCATGCGATGATTCTTTAAGAAAAACTGATAATACATCATCAGTTTCTCGTTTATGTATTTTACGCTGAGTCCAACCCCGTTAAATAATACAACTACGGCAGAAAAAGCCTGAAAAGTCATCAGCCGGTCTTGATATTGGGAAGGAATATCTGCATAATATACCAATAGAAAATAAGAGAAGCATCCTATTCCGGAGAATAAAAGTACATCCCACAAATACCGCTTTATGTCTTTCAGTCTGCTTTTCATTTGTATCATTCTATTATTGTATGTCTATTTTCCCTATGGCTCTGTCCAGCCCGCTTTTAGCTATCTGAGCGTTTAGCTTCGACTGAATATAATTGATTTTGGCATCCTGATGATATAATTGTGCATTGATAACTTCAAGGATGGAAATATTACCTTCTTTGTATTTGTCCATTGCCATCTTTTCGCTGTCGGCTGCTTTCGACAGGGAACTTTCTGTGAGTTTAACTTTTTCTATAGCTTGCGAGTAGGTATAAAAGGCGGTTTCTATTTCCAGACGAATATTGTCGGCCACCTTATGATGATTCTCGATTGCCATGTTTACACTATATTTCCCTGATTTTTTGGTATGTCTGCGTTTACCCCATTCGAATATAGGTACGCTTAACTTGGCATATACAGCGTAATTAGGATCCAGATCCGATTTGAAATCATATCCCGGTGATGAATAACTTCCATCTATACCAACCGACAGTTTAGGCAAATATTGTGCATTAGCGATTTTCGAAGCTGATCTTTGAATGTCGACTTTATTGGTTGCTATTCGCAGTTCCGGTCTTGATGCCATAGCTGTTTCTACCGTTCCCGGAAAGTGCTGAACTTCTGTCAGTGGCACAACGACGGAGTCTGTTTCCAGCTCTTGGTTGAATGGAATGCCGGAGAAAGAGTTCATAGATAAACGTGCTACTTCTGCGTCATTGCGCGACTGTATCAGCCGGTATTCAGCATCATTCAGTTTAACTTCTGCCATAAGTAAATCGTTGCGGTCGGAATATTCTTCTTCTACGCGGTCTTTTACTACCTCAACCAACGTTGCGACCGATTCTTTAAATTCTTCGGCCACTGTCACCATTTCCTGACGTGCGACTTTGTTCCAATAATATACATCAGCATCATATATGATATTGTTTGTCACACGCATCTGCTCATAACGTGACGATTCATTTTCTTTTTTTGCCTTGTCATATCCAGCCTGTAGAGCTCCTCCTGAATAGATAGGCTGGGCTAATGTGAGCGATGCACCATATTTAGCATTTCGTCCCTGAAAGCTAACAGGCTCATTAAGTGAAGGGATAGCTACAGAGAGTTCTGCCGGATTACCGGTATAGTTGAAGTTGGCATTACCAGACAGCGAAGGCAGGAAATCAGCTTTTGCCGATTTCTCTTTTTCCTGTTGTATGGAAGCTGCATATCCTGCTGCCTTTATGTCTTGGTTATATGCTTTCACCTTGGTACGATATTCTTGCAAAAGTTTGTTGTGTTGTGCCTGAGCTTGTGCAGAAACACACATCAGGCACAATATAATCCATTTATTCATCCTCTTGTAATTTGTAAAGTTAAGAAAAAGTTCCACATAAATTTCGAGAAAACGCAATAGACACTATATTTTGTAAAAAATAGCATATAGAGCCGGAGTCACAAATAATGTAAGCAGTGTGGCAAACGACAAGCCGAATACGATTGTTGCTGCCATGCCACCAAATACGACATCGAATAAAAGCGGGATACTTCCGAATACAGTTGTCAGTGCAGCCATCAGTACAGGGCGTACTCTGGAAACTGTAGCTTCGATGACTGCCGTATATGGCGCGATACCTGCTCTTCGCTGTACGTTTACTTCATCCAGCAATACAATAACATTCTTTATAATCATGCCTAATAATCCGAGCCATCCGGCTATACAGAAGAAACCAAACTGGAATCCTGTGAGCAATAATCCGAATACCATACCGATAAGTGACAACGGTAGAATAAGGAAAATGATAAGTGGCTGCCGGAAATTTCCGAAAAGCATGACGAGAATGATTATCAGCATGATAATGGCCAAAGGAAAATATTTGGTCAATGCTGCCATGGCTTCTTTCTGATCTTTATATTGTGAATCCCAGAAAAAACTATAGCCTTCGGGCAGTTTGATGTTTTCTATTTCTTCCTGTATCTCTGCATGTACTTCTTTCATGGTATGTCCACGTTTCACGTCACATTGGGCAGCCATAGAAAGCTGTCGGTTGTATGTACGCACAAGCGGATATTCCCATGCGATGTTGATGCCATCGGTTACTTGTCCTAACGGAGCAGAGTTAGATCCATTCCATATCTGCAGGTCTTCCAGTTTTTCTGTATCCCATGATGCCTCTTCTTTTGTGCGGAGTAGTACGGGAACCTTTTTGTCATTATCGCGGTAAATACCTATGGCCGTTCCGTCGCTAACCGATTTGACAGCATTCATCATATCACTCCGTCCGATATTCAGTCTTCCGGCTTTTACCGGATCGTAGCCCGCTTTTATCATCATAGCCATATTTCCCCACTCGTTGCGTGCATTCAGTACTTTCGGATTTTTACGCATGATACCGATAGCAATGTTTGTCAGAGAATCCAATACAGCCGGATCATCTCCACAGAACCGGGCTTCGATTAAAGCCTGAGGTATGCTGTTGATTTCGAAACTGTTGACGCGTATAAGTGCATCCTGAAATTTTTCAGGAAGCTTGTGGTATAAAATTTCCTGTAATTCGCGTGACTTTTCAGGAGTTTCTGCCTCTATCAGACATTGAGCATAATTAGGTTGCGGACCATAAGCAGCATTTGCCAGATAATATCTTGGAGGAGTTTGCCCGATATAAGTCGAAACCTTCTTTACTCCATCTAATGTTTGCAGGTATTCCGTCAGTTGTGCAGCCTGTTTTTCACTCTCTTCGATACGTGTACCTTCGGGCAACCACATGTCTACGGAAAAGTATTGCTTGTTTAATAGTGGCATAAATTGTTGAGGAATATATCTGAATCCCCATCCGGCCACAGCTAGCAGTACAACCATGCATCCTACTACTGTATATCGTTTCCGTATCGTGAAACTTAGTGCTTTACGGAAAAAGTCGTATATGCGTCCGGTAAATAGTTCGTTTTTCAGTTCTTCCGGTCGTGGACGTCTTACGAACTCTTGAACGAAAAATACATTTTGTGTGATGGCAAGTACCCAGCTGAGCAGCAAAGACACCGCTATTACAATAAACAGCGATGAAAGAATCTCGCCTGTGATATGTGGAGAAAGATATACTGGCAAAAAGGTAAGTACTGCTATCAGTGTAGCTCCGAGAAGAGGCATGGCGGTACTTGATACGGCGTTTAGTATGGCAACACGCTTTCTCATTCCACGTTGCATATTAACTAAAGCTGCATCATATACCACAATGGCATTGTCTACCAGCATACCCATTGCAATGATGATGGCTGCAAGCGACATACGTTGCAGGGCAATTCCAGTAGCCTGCATGTAGATCAGCGTTCCGAAAATAGAAAAAATCAGTCCGCTACCTATCAGAAATCCGTTTTTGAATCCGATGAAGAACAATAGTACAGCTACTACAGTCAGTACAGAAACAATGAGATTCATTACAAATCCATCGTTAGCTACAGCCGATTCATATCCCTGATCATAAATAATGTCCAGCTGATATCCCTCCGGCATATCGGCTTTCAGTTTATCTATTTGCTGGGATACAAGCTCTGCCATCTCCACTACATTCCCGTCGGATACTGTTGAAATTGCGATACCTACAGCTGGAATATTTCCGATTCTCATCAGGTTTCTTGCCGGACGCGAATAGCTTTCTCTGATTTCTGCAATTTCTCCCAGCCGGAAATATTCACCTTTACGCGAAACGACAGTCAGATTCTCTATTTCTTCCAGACTTGTAAAACTTCCATCGGCTTCAATTCGAAGACGGTTTGTGGATGTTTCTATTGCACCTGCATCGACTACCTTGTTTTGTCTTTCAAAGGCTGAGGCTATGTCGGCCATCATTACTCCACTTTGAGAAAGTAGTGAAGGGTTGACCGTTACTTCGATTGTCCGGTTCTGAATACCGAACAGTTCGACTTTAGCCACGTCTTTTACGTCCAACAGTTCATTTTTTATTTCTTTGGCACAGTCTTCCAGTTCGCGATAAGTATGTGTTTCACTGCTTAAGCCGTAGAATACTCCCAAGACATCACCAAAATCATCATTTACAACCGATGGACCTGCACCGGCGGGTAACTTGTTTTGTACATCGTTTACTTTCCGGCGAAGTTTGTCCCAAAGCTGTTGCATATCTTTGGCGCGTATTTCTTTTTTCACATAAACGGTAATTTTAGAAAGCCCTGCCCGGTTTTCCGTCTTCAGATAATACAGTTCACCCAGCGACTGAATCGATTCTTCCAGTACATCGGTTACTTGTTGTTGTACTTCCATTGGAGAAGCTCCCGGATAAGAAGTTGTTACGAGTGCTTGTTTGATTGTGAATGGTGCATCTTCAAGCTTTCCCATATTGTTATATGCAAATATGCCTCCACTCAAAATCAGTATCAGTATCAGCCAGCTTAAGGCTTTGTTCGTCAGGAAAAATTTTACTAATCCTTTCATCAGTATTTCGTTTTAGTCTTGAATGGTTATTTCTTCATTTTCCGAGAGATAAGTCAGCCGTGTTGCGGCAATTCTTTCACCGGCAGAAAGTCCTGACAGAATTTCTATTTTGTCATTCTTTCTTAGCTTGCCTGTTTTTACAGACCTTTTTACAACCCGGTTCTGTTCGTTCACGAGCCAAACGAAAGAACCCGTTTCGTCAGTATGACAAACAGCTGTTTGGGGGATGACCACGCTCTGGTATGAATATGAAGATGAACTAAAGCTAGGGATTAAAAGAGAGCCTGCCATACCACCCAATAAGCTGTTGTCTGCATTGTTGATTATTGCTGTAAATAAATAAGATATGTTGTTGTCGCTTGCGCTTTGTGTGATATAAGTCTTTTCCGGTATAAATGTTTTTTCCTGTATAGCATTGAATGTGATAGAGCAGGGGAGGGCAGACAGCTTTCGGGCATTTACTGCCATATCTTCCGGAATATAGGCTTCAACCTTGATTTTGGAAAGGTCGATAAATGTTACTACCGGAACAGAAGCCTTGATGTCCTGATAACGCTCTATGTTAACCTTTTGGATATATCCATCGAAAGGTGCATACAGTTTGGTATCTTTTAATTCATTGACGGATGTTGTATAGTCTGCTTTGGCTTTTTCGTAGTCAGCCTTGGCTTTTTCGTAACTTGTTCCTGATATGCTTCCTTTTTCATATAGATTTGAAATACGTTTGTAGTCAGCCTCCGTTTGTTTATAGATAGCCTCTGCGCGTTGTTTGCGAATCAGAAAGTCACGGTCGTCGATAGCGGCAATTAGCTCTCCTTTACGGAAGAACTGTCCGCTTTGTGTATCGAAAGTATATACCGGACCACCTACTCTGAAAGAGAGTTCTGTAGTCCGGTAAGGTTGTGAAATGAATGAATAGCTGCGCTCGGAAGATGTATCCGACTGTTCGGCACGGATAACTTTTACATTAGGAGCTTGCTGCTCCTTGTTTGAGTTGTTGTCGCACGATATGAAACACCCCATACATGCGAGAAATAAAAGTGCTTTTTTCATCTTAATGTTCTTCTGAATGATTATTTAGTAATGCAAAAGTAAGTCAACGTAAATAAGGCTTCAATATTGTTGTTTCTGAACCGTAGATAGAAGATACTGAACCGTAGAAAAGCAAAACTGAATACTTTTGGGCAGTTTCACCTTATATAATATATATGAAGGGCTTTATATAGAAGCATTTAGATTTTTACAGAGATTTATCTCGATGTTTTTTTATTTTTTGTACAAATGTTCCGCTCTTTTCGTACAAAAATTCCGATGTTTTGTACAAATTTTCTGATTTTTTGTACAAAGATTGAGAAACATTTCAGGATGTTTTTTGAAAACTTCTGCATGAATTCTTTTAAACATGGCATATACTGGAAAATGACTTGTGTCAAATTCTGTCGATTTTAGGTGAGATTATGTAATTTTTGGCGTATGCTTTGTCTGCTTTGTCATAACGGACTGCCAAAATGTCCGTCGGCTATGAAAAAAAAAGAAGTTTTCCTTCTGGCACGCCATTTGTTTTAATTATGGCGTAATGCTTCGGTATTACAGAGTAAACTTGAATAAAAATAAATAAAATAGATACAATTATGGGAAAGATTATTGGTATTGACTTAGGAACAACAAACTCATGTGTTGCAGTATTCGAAGGTAACGAACCGGTGGTAATTGCCAACAGCGAAGGTAAACGTACCACTCCTTCAGTAGTAGGTTTCGTTGATGGTGGCGAACGTAAGGTTGGTGATCCGGCTAAACGTCAGGCTATTACAAACCCGAAACGTACAGTATATTCTATCAAGCGTTTCATGGGTGAAACTTACGATCAGGTTCAGAAAGAAATTTCACGAGTACCTTATTCAGTAGTAAAAGGTGACAACAATACTCCGCGTGTAGATATCGACGGACGTTTATATACTCCACAGGAAATCTCAGCAATGATTCTTCAGAAAATGAAAAAGACTGCTGAAGATTATCTGGGACAGGAAGTAACAGAAGCTGTTATCACAGTTCCGGCATACTTCTCAGATTCACAGCGTCAGGCTACTAAAGAAGCTGGTCAGATTGCAGGTTTGGAAGTAAAACGTATCGTAAACGAACCGACAGCAGCAGCACTTGCATATGGTGTTGACAAATCAAATAAGGATATGAAAGTTGCAGTGTTCGACCTTGGTGGTGGTACATTCGATATCTCAATCCTTGAATTTGGTGGTGGTGTATTTGAAGTATTGTCAACTAACGGTGATACTCACCTGGGTGGTGATGACTTCGACCAGGTTATCATCGACTGGTTGGTACAGGAATTTAAGAACGATGAAGGTGCAGATCTGACAACTGATCCGATGGCTATGCAGCGTTTGAAAGAAGCAGCTGAAAAAGCTAAGATTGAATTGTCTTCTTCTACATCAACAGAAATAAACTTGCCGTATATCATGCCGGTAGCTGGTGTTCCTAAACACTTGGTTAAGACATTGACTCGTGCTAAATTCGAAGCTTTGGCTCACAACTTGATTCAGGCTTGTCTTGAACCTTGTAAGAAAGCAATGAGCGATGCTGGTTTGAGTAACTCAGATATCGATGAAGTTATCTTGGTTGGTGGTTCATCTCGTATACCTGCCGTTCAGAAACTGGTAGAAGACTTCTTCGGAAAAGTTCCTTCTAAGGGTGTTAACCCAGACGAAGTAGTTGCAGTAGGTGCAGCTGTTCAGGGTGCCGTTTTGACAGACGAAATCAAGGGTGTAGTTCTGTTGGATGTAACTCCGCTGTCAATGGGTATCGAAACAATGGGTGGTGTGATGACAAAACTTATCGATGCTAACACTACTATCCCTTGCAAGAAGAGTGAAGTATTCTCTACAGCAGCCGACAATCAGACAGAAGTAACAATCCACGTACTTCAGGGTGAACGTCCTATGGCAGCACAGAACAAATCAATCGGTCAGTTCAACCTGACAGGTATTGCTCCTGCTCGTCGTGGTGTTCCTCAGATTGAAGTAACCTTCGATATCGATGCAAACGGTATCTTGAAAGTTTCTGCTAAGGATAAAGCAACAGGTAAGGAACAGGCTATTCGTATCGAAGCTTCATCTGGCTTGAGCAAGGAAGAAATTGAACGTATGAAAGCTGAAGCTGAAGCAAACGCAGAAGCAGATAAGAAAGAAAAAGAACGTATCGATAAATTGAACCAGGCAGATAGCTTGATCTTCACAACTGAAAATCAGTTGAAGGATCTTGGTGATAAGCTTCCAGCTGACAAGAAAGCTCCTATCGAAGCTGCTCTTCAGAAACTGAAAGATGCTCACAAAGCACAGGATTTGGCTGGTATCGATGCTGCAAGTGCTGAACTTCAGACTGCATTCCAAGCTGCAAGTGCTGAAATGTATGCTCAGACAGGTGCACAAGGCGGTGCTCAGGCTGGTCCTAATGCAGGTCAGGCAAATACTCAGAATGGCGGAAAGAATGATAATGTTCAGGATGCTGATTTTGAGGAAGTTAAATAAGTATCGATAAACATCGATAAACATCCATAGGAAAAGGTGTGAAACTCAATGGGTTTCGCACCTTTTTCGTTTTTAACACTTGGCAATACCTATCTTGTATTACGCGATTTTTATTGTATATTTGTACCATATTTGTACCGCAACAAAAAAGGCGATAAGGTGCAACAAATCAACAGTAGAATAATTGGTAATCAAAATATAAGCATATGCCAGCAGCCAAGTTTAAAATAATCCGAAAATGCGAAGTCTGTGGAGAGGAGTTCTACGCAAAAACGTTAGATTCTTTTTACTGTTCTCCGCGCTGCTCGAAAATAGCCTACAAACGTAGAAAAGCAGAAGAGATGCAGCAACAAAGATTAGACGAGATGGTAAAGACCATTCCAGAAGCCCGTGAATACATCACGGTAACGGAAGCCCATGCTCTGTTTGGTATAAGCCGTAATACCGTGTATCGGCTCATTGAAAAAGGGAGAGTGGCTTTCTTTAATACAGGGAAGAATCAGACCAGGCTCAAGAAGGATGATTTGATGAAACTTTATCCTCTTCGAGAAACGCCTTTAGAAGGAAATAAAAAAACTCCTCGAAAGAAATATAGCATGGAACCGGAAGACTGTTATACCATCGGGGATATTAGCAAAAAGTATAAGTTGGATGAAAGTACGGTCTATAAACACATTCGTAAATACTCCATTCCTACTCGACAAATAGGCAACTTTGTCTATGTACCGAAAAGTGAGATTGATGAATTATATAAAGGCATACAGGTATGAAAAAGGCATTAGTCAATACAAAAGTCACCGTGAAATTGCGGAAGGCAGAAAAGCGGAATGAATGGTATCTGTACTTGGAAGCATATCCGGTATTCACAGCAGAGAGATCCGTTCCGCAACGAACACGGGAATATCTGAATCGGACCATAGCTACTCCCCTATGGGATAAAAGCCGGAATGCACGTACTTCAAAAGAAGGAAACGTGAGTTTTAAGCCGAAACGAGACATCAATGGCGTCATCCAATGCAAATCACACTTGGATCAGGAAGCTTGTATCTATGCTGATAAGGTAAGGGAGATTCGCCAAAGGGAGTTCGACAACGCTTTTCTTTATACAGATACAGACAGTGAACAGGCGCAACAGTTGGAACGTTCACGTTACAACTTCTTGGAGTATTTCAGGGAAATGGAAAAGAAAAGGCATGCTCAGTTCTCAGAAGCTATCAGTACTACATGGAATCGGGTTTATGAGAACTTCAAGATTTTTATCAATGGAGATACCATACCTTTTTCTAAGATTGACCTGAAGCTGATTGAAGAGTTTCGTCTGTATCTGTTGAGTGCCAAACGTGGCGGGTTCAAGACCGGCACCATATCACCTAATACGGCATCCACTTACTTCTCGGTATTCAAGGCGGTGCTTAAACAGGCTTTTATAGACGGCTATCTGACCATAGACCTTTCTGCCAAGGCGAAAAGTATTCAAGGTCGCGAAAGCCGAAGAGAATACCTGACCGTAGAGGAACTGAATACGTTGGCTCGTACACCTTTTGACCCGATCGTCAAGCGGGCTGCTTTGTTTTCTGCCTTGACTGGATTGCGTCATAGCGATATTCAAAAGTTGACGTGGGCGGAAATCGAAGAATTTAACGGGGGCTATCGGTTGAACTTCACTCAGCAGAAGACCAAAGGGGTGGAATACATGCCTATATCCAAGCAAGCCTATCAGCTCTGCGGTGAAAGAAAAGATGATGAGTTGTTGGTATTTGCCGGACTGCCTGATCCCTCATGGATTTCCAAACCATTGGAAAGGTGGATTAAACAGGCTGGCATTACCAAGCACATCACCTTCCACTGCTTCAGGCATACGTTCGCTACCCTGCAGCTGGCAAGCGGCACCGACATCTATACCGTCAGCAAACTGCTTGGTCATACCAACGTCAAAACCACCCAGGTCTATGCAAAGGTGGTGGACGAAAAGAAGGAGAAAGCCACAGAGGCATTTACACTGGATTTGCCCATTATAGAGTAACCATAAAATAGAGATTGAGTTGAAACCATCTGCACGAACGGTGTGGGTGGTTTTTTATGCTTGTTTGTGAGGGATTAGCTTATGAAAACCTTATGAAACCCTTATGACAGAGCGCATAAGATATAGAAAACGTAATGAAATTCTCCATCAGTACAGCAGACAGTCAGAAGGATAGAAAGATGAAATTGCTGCTTGTCCTATGATTGTTTATGTGATACTTCTCAGCAGTAAATCAGTAATAAAAAAGCATGTTCCTTTGCCCTTGTAATTATTAACTGATAATACAAACAATATGACTGAAATGAACCTCAAATTTGACGATTTGCCCAAAGCTATTTCGTGGATGATGAACAAGCTGAAAGAGCTTGATTTAAAACTAGACGGTATAACATCCCAGTCCAAAGAGGAACCGGAAGTGCAGTGGCTCAATCTGAAAGAGCTATGTGACTACCTGCCCAGCCATCCGGCAGAACAGACCGTGTATGGATGGACCAGCTGCCATCAGATACCTTTTCACAAGAAAGGCAAACGCATCATGTTTTTGAAGTCTGAGATTGACACTTGGCTTCACGAGAGTAAAATCAAATCACCGAAAGAATTAGAAACTGATGCTCTCCGATACGTACAATCTAAACGGAGGACTTGAACGAATCCGGAAAGCATCGATAAAACATAGTAAATTTATATACAATGAAACGAAAAGGCCCAAAAGGTCATCTCTCTTTTTGAGCAGATGAAAGGAGTCCACAACCACGTGGAAAGTAATGAAGATGTGGAGAACGAGCTTTATGAGCTGTTTCTTGAAGCAAGAGACAGCTATTCGAGTGAAGTAAAAGGAAGGCAGGTCAGGTTGGATTATTTCATAGAACTTTTCCTGAGCAGTCATTATTATATAGACTGCGAATGTGCAAAGTGCAAGAATGCCCACCGTAGGAATCTGACGCTTATTCGTCAGCTGTTCACTGACAGTTTCCATCTGGTCAAGCCGTTGTTTGTCAAGCCTTCTTTGACTCAAGCAGAGTTAAGTGCATTGGTCAATAGCCATCTCACTTCTGCAGTCTATTCCAAGAAGAGGGCTGCCTATTCACTGGGTTGCAGCTTTACCGATAAACAAATTGAACACATGGTCAGCATTTCGGAAGAATACCACATCTTTAAAACAATGGACGGAAGCAATCTTCAGGATGCACTTCGCTCATTGTTTGGCTGTCAGAACGGATTCCGTTTGCAAGTATGTCACATCCGGACAGCAGTGGTCTTTTTTGACGAGCTTCTTGAATGCAACCTGATAGGACGGAACTGGCAAACGGTACTCGATCGATGTGGTCTTTTAGTCTCTGTCCGCAGTGGAAAATTGATAAAAAGGACCTCACTTTCATCATCCCTCAGTAAAGCGAGGGTATCTGTTGCTGCAGAATACCAAAGCATACGCAAAGCTGTATTCGAAATGAAAAAAGAGGAACTGTATGAAAGCAGGTGAAGCAACGGAAATGGAAAAGAGTGATACTTGGAGTGATACTTCCCAAGTATCATTCTGAGTGTCATCTTCCGGATGCCATTCGCCTTTATTTTTGCGGCATAATAAAAAACATGTAAGGAGATCGGTCTCCGTTATTCAACGCTAAACGTATAACAATATGCAAAAACGAATCGCATTCATGGCAAGGCTCAACGAACGCTTGTCGAACGTGGAAGAAGCATTGAACAAGATAGGGAAGTTGGATGAACTGAAACAGCGCCTGTTGACGTTGGAAAAGAATCTCTACCTGAGCAAGAAAGTATTGACTTTTGAAGAAGCCTGTTCCTACATGGGCATTTCCGAAAGTTTGCTGTATAAACTGACTGCTGCCAAGGAAGTGCCCCACTACAAGCCAAGAGGCAAGATGCTCTATTTTGACAAAGAGGAACTTGACAGTTGGCTGCTGCAAAACAAAGAGCCGTACAAGTCAGTAAATAAAGCTAATCGATTAACAGATTCTTATCATAATGAACAAGGAATCCAAAACAACGATTGAAAATGAGGAGTTGATGGAGAGTCGTCTGGAGCAAATCCTCAATGATGCCCTCATTAAGGCAACCGACACCTACTCGGTTCCCCCTCAAATCATCTGGGTGGATAATTCAACGATAGCCACCCTTGGTAACTTCAGTGCATCAACCGGAAAGGCGAAGGCAAAAAAGACATTCAACGTATCAGCCTTGGTGGCAGCCTCCCTTTCCAATGGTACCGTATTGAACTATCGGGCCTGTCTGCCCGAAGGCAAACGGCGCATACTTTATGTCGATACCGAGCAAAGCCGTTACCATTGCCATAATGTACTGGCACGTATCTTGAAGCTGGCAGGTCTGCCTACGGATATGGACAACCAGAACCTGGATTTTATAGGGCTTCGCGAATACACTCCAGCCATCCGCATGGAAGTCATAGACTATGCACTTGCGCACAATTATGGCTATGGTCTGGTAATTATAGACGGTATCAGAGATTTGCTGTTGGACATCAACAATGCCGGAGAATCGGTGGAAGTCATCAACAAAATGATGGAATGGTCATCGAAATACGACCTTCATATCCACTGTGTCCTTCATCAAAACAAGGGAGACAATAATGTGCGAGGACACATCGGAACGGAAATGAACAACAAGGCAGAAACTGTACTTGTCATTTCCAAAAGCACGACCAATCCGGATGTCAGCGAGGTACGTCCCCTGCATATAAGGGAGAAGGAGTTCAAGCCCTTTGCCTTTACCGTCAATGCAGAAGGACTTCCGGAAATAGCCAGGGAACACACCTGTGAGCAGCAGTCAAAAGCCAAATCAGCCCGAATCAGTTATAAAGACTTGACCGAAGAGCAGCATCGGGAAGCCTTGTCGGCAGCTTTCAAGGAAGCCCCCATCAAAGGCTATGAAAATGTGGTGCAGGCACTGATGGCAGCTTATGAAGAAATCGGTTTCAAGAGAGGTCGAAGTATCATAGCCAAGCTGCTCCAGTATTTGGTCAACGACTTGAAACTGGTGATAAAGAAGGACAAGATATTCTTCTACGACATGACTCCGATGGAGGCAGAGTTATTCAGCGACAATGATAATGAATAAACGGACTCCAAAAAGTGCTTTACTTTACACGGGTGCCTATACGGAAAAATGTGGATAAAGTATTTTTATAAAGTGTAACAAACAATGAATATATCCCAAGCACATGAAATCAGCATCATTTCTTTTTTGGAAAAGGAAGGATTCAGACCTTGCAGGGTCTATGGCGATAACTATTGGTATCGCTCCCCTTTGCGGGAAGAGAAAATAGCGTCCTTCAAGGTTAATCGTGATATCAATCGGTGGTATGACTATGGCATGTCCGAAGGAGGGGATATTGTGGAGTTGGCAAAGCGATTAAGGGGTTTGCCAACCGTATCAGCCACGCTGGAATACTTGGAGGGAAAAAGCGGATGCGTTGTTCGTTCTGCAATACCTTATGCAACTTCCAGCAAAGCGCAGCCAAGCCATGAACAGCCAACCTTCACCTTGCATCCTTTGAAGAACAAGTCTTTACTCAGCTATTTGTGTTCGAGGCAGATTGATGAATCCATCGGTTGCACCTATTGCCAGGAAATCCATCAAAAACAGAAAGGGAAATGGTATTTTTCCGTGGCTTTCGGTAACCACTCCGGAGGTTACGAGTTACGCAATCCCTATTTCAAGGGCTGTATGGGAAGTAAGGATTTGAGCATCATCGCCTATTCACCGGGCGAAATCCAGGAAGGATGCCTTGTTTTTGAAGGCTTTATGGACTTCCTGTCCTTCCTGACTTTAGTAAAGAGGCAGGATTATCTTTTCCGCATGGAGAGTCCGTGTGACTATCTCATCTTGAACTCCGTTTGCAACCAGAAGAAAGTGTACCAATATCTGGAGCGTTACAGACACATCCATTGTTTCTTGGATAATGATGCTGCCGGGAAAGAAGCGACAGAATCCCTCCATAAGCTATTTGAATACCGGGTTACGGACGAATCCTTCCGTTATGCCGACTACAAAGACATCAATGACTATCTGATGAATAAGAAGACTGAACAACAAGATGTTGCACAAAAACAATGAAATATGGAAACTCGCAGAGTAACAGTAGAGATTAAGCCGGACCAAACCTATTCGGTCAGTGAAGCAGCGCGTTATTTGGGTATTCACCGATGTACTATTTATGTATATCTCTTGTTACCCCATCATCCGTTACCTTTCATCCAGGTGCCGGGCAAGGTAAAAATCCGTTTTCTTGGCAGTGACCTCATAGCGTTCAAGGCGGCAGGTCTCCCAAAGAGAGGTCGAAAGATAAGGGGAGATCGTGAGTAACGTCCCCTTATCTTGTTCCCGTCTAAGGATGGAAGAGATTGACGATAGTCAACCCTCTCTTCCAAGCCTTGCGGCACGTATAGTATGTACCACCCTGGGGCTTTCCGTCAAAGTAGGCAATCACACTTCCGGAGTGTTGCAGCATATAGTCGTTACGTTTCAAAAGGCAGCCTTTGAAATAATTCTCGCTCAACACGATGACCTTATCCGCCTTGCCGAGGATAAGGTCATAGCGGTTTTGTTCCGATACATTCCATCGGCAGTTCTGCCCTTTGAATGGAACAACAGCTATCAGCTGCAAAGAAGGCAACTTCCCCTTGAGTGAAAGTACGACTTCGGCAGCCATTAGGTCAAAGCCCAATGCCATGCCACAGAAACAGCGGTATTTTCCCTGCTTGTAAGCAAGGATAACGGCTTGTTTCAGCCGTTCCCTTACTTCATTTTGTTGTTCGGATGGTATCTCTCTATGTCCTGTAAAGGCTATGGAAGCCTCCTTATAAAAATCCTTTTGTATCATTGTTCATTTACTTTATAGTGTGTCTTTGCCAAGAATATGCCACCGATAACATGTGCTCCCAACTGCTCTAATTGGTCGGAATAAGTTGCCCAAGTGATGCCGCGTGTTATCACGTCGTCAAAGGTTACGATTGTTTTATCGCAGAACCATTTTTCATCAAAAGTGATGATGTTCACTTTCCGGATTTCCTTTTCCAATTTGCGGTTTTCGTGGATGGCAAGCCGTCCGCCTGCTACCTTTACATGGTCAAAGCCATTGATAGCTCCGGTCAGTTCACATACTCTTTCGCAAAAAGCCTTGTAGCGGAGTTCGTTCTTCTCGTTGGTAGAAGCCGGAACCGGAACGAAGACGATGCCCGAACACTTTTCGCCATATTGTTCCTTCATGCTTGTTGCGGTCATTTGTGCCACAGCTTCAAAACTCCTTCCGTCTTTGAAGTCATATACCATCTGTCTGTCAGCGATTTCCTTTTCACCCACGTTGCGGATGCGCTTAGGAAAATACTTGCAGAACCAAGTCTGAGGTTTTGCCAACTGCTGTTTGAGGTTATTGTCAATCTGTGCCATACGCTCTGATTTTTTTCCCTTTTGTTTTGCTGTTTTGCAGCTTGACCGAAGGGATGTTTTTTGCTTTTTTCAGAGTGCTGGCAACCACCAACGAAGGCAAATTCAGGGCAGAAAATACGCTCAACTTGTTTGAGGAAGATTTTCTGCAAGGGATTTGACGCCTTGGTGGGGCAGCAATACCTTTGCAAAAAAATATCCTCGCAGGTAAGATGATAAAACGGAAGTGTTGTATTCAACCTATACCCTTGGAAGAACTTCCATCATCGTATGCAGTTCCAATTTCTTTTTTAATTCCATTGACTTCCCGGCAGACCTGCCAAGACAGATTGTCCGTCCGCTTCTGCAAGCATACAAGCCAACAGCCAGGCATCGGTACGGATGGCATCCATATCGCTTACCGCTTGTCGCAAACGGGAAGGCGCAACGGCTCCCGACTTAATCATCCATTCCTCGGCACAAATTTCCGGGTCAATGGCATCCACGAATGACTCTATCTCTTTGACGAGATTGCCAATCTTCCCATCTTTCATTTTTGCAGTGAAAGAAAAAGGTACTCCGCTAAGCGTTTTTCGATGAAAATCAATATAAAGCTCTCCATCCTTGTACTGGGGTTTAGCACTCCATCCAAGCTGGATGGCAGTAGCAAATACATTTGTAGTCATACACTTATCTTTAATTGTCTGTTTGATACCTGCCTTATCCGTGTATGGACAAGGCAGGTTGTTTTCACTTTACACTATCACTCAATAGCCCATTCTTGCAAGGAATTCCTGCAGCCGGCTATCCCGTAATTTCTTCAGTGGAACCGGATGGAAGTTTTCCTGCTGCCTTACTTGCAGCTTGCCGAAGCCTTGTTTGGTCAAATCCAACTCAATGTCCGAAAGTTCATTCAAGGAAATGTAGCCGTACTCGTCCTCCATCAGTCCGACTACGATACCGAAGAGGATAGTGTCGTTTCCTTCCTTTTCACCTTCAAGAATGAACCACCGCACTCCACCGAGCGCAAAGATGGCACGGCAAATTGCTTCCTTTCCCTTGCCGTCCTGGGAATAGAGAGGAAAGCCTTTCAAGGCTTCCTCCAACTGTGTTGTCATAAGTCTGCACATAATTGTATCATTTAAGTTGGTTACGTTTCCGATTCTTCTCCCTCTTGTGAAGCCCTTTAGAGCTTCTCGGTCGGGAAAATCGTTTTACGTGCATCCCCTCACTGCGGACACCAGGGAGAATAAGGCAAGTGTGAGGACAGAGAACTTTACGGAATACCCAATTTGGCACAAATTGTGGAAGGCTGCCGGAAAGCTCTCCGTCCAAAAGCTTCAGCGGCACTTGACGTTTCTCCCGTCCGCAGTACCTTTGCACGTATAAAACGAGTTGGACCAAGAAGCTCCAACGGTTTTCAAGACTTTCCCGACTAGGACTCCAAGGGAAAGAATTAGTTCTAACAGGTCATCTCAAACTTATTCCTCAGAAAGTCCGCGTAACCCAGTATTCTGACCATCTTGAAGATGAGCTACCCGAAAACCGTTGCCGTTGTGAGAACCTACAAAGTGAAGCGAAGTGGAGCCTTGCAGGTTCTCTCTATGGCAACGGACTGGAGTCCTCCTCTTGTTGCAAAAACCATTCAGCCGAGCTTTGCTTGGTGTTGAAGACACGGAGCAAACCGGATGGCACATCCTCCCCAAAAGGTCGTCACTTCCGGTATCGCATACAATACGATAAGTCGGAAGTGGTGACCAACATCTGTGAGCTAACCGTATAAACCATTCGATGGCTCTACTTCCGCAAGCGTCAGCCTGCGTTTGGTAGAACCATCGAACAAGTCATCATTTGTAGATATGTTTTCCAACCTCATTGACATTGTGAGAAACAGCTGAGTGGAGCGTAGTGAAACCCTGCTGCTTCTCTCTGTGGCAATGGAATGAAGTCCTTCACTGGTAGCCAAAGCCACTCAGCCGAGCTTTGCTTGGTGTCACCGACACGGAGCAAACCGGATGGCATATTCTTCTCAAAAGGTCGTCACTTCCGGTATCGCATACAATACGATAAGTCGGAAGTGGTGACCAACATC